>ODAI012388809.1_pt1 | contig 17091 bp, 4 predicted proteins | sample 1539321 | NCBI WGS metagenome assembly ODAI01 (sample SAMN02144231, study PRJEB22623) | gut metagenome | biome: sheep rumen | host: Ovis aries | place: New Zealand | reverse complement strand
ATCTGGTCGTTGGGGTTGGTCAGGTCGATCTTCATCTCAGCAGTACCGCCAGCCTCGATGTTGAAGCTCTCGATAGAGAGTGCGGCTGCGCCGTCGGCTGCCTGTGCAGGAGCCATCGACATTGCAGGAGCAGAAGCACTGTTCGTGAGAATGATGTTGACAATTGACGTCAGGTCGGTTCCGTTAACCTCACCGTCGCCGTTCAGGTCGGCAGCAGCGGTTTGCTCTTTCTGACCGAGAATAATATTAACCATAGCCGTCAGGTCGGAACCGTTAACCTCACCGTCGCCGTTGATGTCGCCACTGATTGCCGGCTCAAGGCTCTTCTTAATCTCGACAATCTTATTTGACATCTCCTCAATATAGAACACAGCATTCTGCAGGTCGGTAAGCTGCTCAAAAGTCTCTGTAGCAGAGAGTGCAGCTACAGCGTCAACCATACGACGCTCGGCACGACCAATCCAAGTAGCAGCTGCAGCATTGAGAGCATCGTCAGCCTTAGCATCGGCAATAATCTGCTCAACAGCCTTTACGCGAGCATTCATATCAGCAAGGAATGCGGCACGGAATGCAGGCTCGGCACCAAGATACTCAAACTTAGTGTCACCGAAGCCATAGTTATTTGCACCGCCACCAGAAAGGTTAGCCTGCTGGTAAGAATCCATACCGAACTCTACCTCGATAGTATCAGTAGCCGGAGTTGTCTTCTGATAGTAGATAGCATATTCGCAAGCGTCGTAACCGAGGATAGAGAGTGCAGAACCAGCACCTGAGTTGGATCCACCACCGGCAAGACGATAGCGACTGATAACGGTAACTGAGTCAGCGAGACCGTTCTGGCCGAAGATGAGCTTAACTCCGCCCTTATTATATACTGTATCTGCTACAACACCCTGATCAGGATCAGCCACTGTTATTGTTGCCATTACATTGTGCTTGCCAAAGTCTTCGTTAAGCGCGATAGCGTGAGCACGGAACTTATACACGCCAGGATAGGTAATCTTCTTTGTCTGAACAAGCTTGCTTGTCGGGAATGCAGAGTTACCACGCCATACTGCTGTGTAGTAGCCAGCCTCCCAGCCTGCTCCCTGAGTAGATTTCTTAAACTGCTCTTTACCGGAAGTATTTTCTGTAAATGTCCAGTTCTTGTCAGAATAGCTCTCTGGGTTTGCTGCGAATACCTGAGGTGCAGGATTGTCATAAGAAGCTGTGGTTCCCCAATAAGCAGCCTTAGTCTCCTTAATCTTTGTTGTCTGTGCATCAAACTTAGTTGTCAGACCTTCAGCCTCACCGTCGATTCCGTCGGGTGCTTCGTCTATCATTTTCTTTGCTTCGTCAACGGCAGCCTGCAGAGCAGCACGCTCAACATCACCGCCACGACCAGCGTTGTCGGCCAAGAACAGCTCAGCATCAGCCACTGCATCCTTCAGTGTGGTGAAGTAAGCGTTCTTGCTTTCCCAAGTCTGCCAAGCACGCTTAATAGCATTCACCTGAGCAAGAACCTCTGCAGAAACAGAAGTCTGCTCCTCATCAAAGTAGCGACTCTTGAGAGTTTCTACATCCACAACATTACCGTCAGCGTCGATAATAGCGTAAGAAGCTTGCAAGGTCGCCTGTGCCAGACCAATGGCGACATTGAGAGAATCCTTACCCCAAGGACGGTCGTCAGCCTTAGTCATGGCAGCATATCCCTGAGCTGTTACGATACGGCTTGCAAGTTCTTTCTGCTGTGCCTGAACATCGCGAACCTCCTGAGCCATCTCGTAGGTATCGTTGTCGACACCGATGCATCGAATCTGCGGGTTACGCAGCTGCAAGTTGCTACCCTTTCCAGAAGGTGCATTGGTAGGAATATAGGTAACGCCGAAATAGAGAGGCTTGCCAAGATTCTCCTCTGTAACATCGAATGTAACAAGGATGGTCTTATAATACTGGTTAGCAAGGTTGTCACCATAAACAGCCTTAACAGTACCGGTAGCAATATCTTCATTATTAGCTATGCTATCACCGCCCAAGTGGTTGTAACCAACATAGTATGTTGCACCCTCGAATGGAGTGATATAGTCAGGGGTATAGTTCTCGCTCTTGCTTACCATATAGTAGCCTTGAGTCTCAATGGCAAACATATAAGTACCAGCGAAAGTAAGTGGATTAATAGTGTAGTACTGAGTTGCGGATCCTGCACCCATGCCACCTTGTAAACGGTGTCCTATTTCATCGCCGTCACCACCACCATTGTTCTTGTGGAACCAGCGACCGCCAGAACCGCTCCAGCCCTCGCCAATTGCATTCTGCTTACGTGTGTCGCCATAAGAATCCCAGCGCTTCTTACCCTTAAGGATATCGGCAGAGTTAGCGTTCAGCCATGCTGTGAGTTCCACATCAAAGCTTGCAAGCATGTCCTCGATACCGGCCTTGTCGTCAAGAGCAGAGGGATCCTGAAGGAAGCCGCGAATCATCTCAACGATACCAAGGAAACCATTCTCTGTATCGTTAACAAACTTACCAGTTGCAATAAGAGCATCGATGTAAGCCAATTTACGCTCAAGGATACGGTTGTCATAAACTTCCATTGCCGGATTAACGCTGATGTTAGTAAAGGCAACATCGGTCTCAAACTGAGCGAAGTTCATAATAAGATACTGTCCGTCTTCAACGACCGTAAAGGTATCAACAGCCTCAGTCCACTCAGACGAGAAACCATGCTTTGTAGCTACACCACGTGCACCGTCACCCTTTGTAAGGCTCATGTCGCTGTTGATGAAGAAGTCGGCATAATTGTTGGTGCCAGCTGTAACAGAAGTAGTACCTACAGCCGTACCCTTAATCCAATAAGATACGACATACACACCAGGTGTCAATGGAATAGCACGAGTGAACGGGCTTACCGTTGTTGTACCAAGGCTCTGGGCCACAGACTCCCCATTCGGCCCCAAACCAGGAACGAAAGACCAGACAGAAGCGTCAACCGGTGTAGCAAGGTCTGTTCCAGAGAATCCCTCAAACGAACCAGACGAAAAGTCACCATTGCTGATAAGGTTTTCACCCTGCGTCTTGAACTTCGCAGTCGCTGTGAAGACATACTCCTCTACACCATATGCATAGGAGCTGACTGCACATACAATTGCCAAAAGTTGCAAAAGTAATCTTTTTTTCATAATTACAAAATTTAGTTATTAATAAAAAATCAATATATATATATCCGTATCGATTGTTCGTCGTTCGGATGCAAAGATAGCAATTTTCTTTTTATCCGCAAAGAAAATTGCTATCTTTTTTAAAATTTAACTTTAAAAATTGTATGTGTCACCTTTTCATGACCTTAATTATCTCCGTCTTGTTCTGATTCTTCATCTTAACAATGTACGTTCCGGCGCCTAACGGCTGGTTCATGACATCAAGTGCAGCTTTAGCCTTGACAGATGCAAACCTGCCAACGAGCGAGCCGCTGAGAGTATAAACCTCGCAGTCAACGAAAGCATCTGAAGAGATAGTACTGATACCTGTTGCTGCCACCACCTTCAGCACACTCTTTTTCTGGGCAGCCTGGCTGGTATCCCATGCCAGTCCGTCGGGCAATACAGGCAGGTCGAATTTCGGAGTTCCGGCATAGCTCACCGAAGCGTTCCAGAGTGTGAACTCGTCACCCTCGGCAGGAGTATATCCGTTAAGAAGAATTACCTTCACCGTACCGTTCATGCTCAGAGCCACAGGCGTGAAGAGCGACTGTTTTGTTGCATTAAACAGATAAGTGATTGTTCCACCCTCCGAAACAGTCGTCATTGCCGTTGAGCGGATTTCACCAGGTGTGGTCTCGTTGGTATAAGAGGCACATGGAACAAGTTCGCCGCCATCCTGTATATAGAGAGCTGCCATCTTTCCCTGTCCTACGATACGTCCCTTGTCTTTGATATAAACAGCACTCGTTCCTGTCACTGGTGTTGAGAAAGCTGCATTGTTGAATGTCACCGTTCCCTCTTCTACGGTGAGCTTGCCTGTCAGCTTACCAAGGGTAATCATTGTCATCTTACCAGCACCTCGCTTGATTACCGGTGCTGATATATTGGTATTGAGGTAGAAATTGTCACCATTACCGCCAAGTATGTACGAGCCCGTTCCGGCAAGTGTGCCTGTGCCTGTGAGCTTGCCTATCGGGAAGTCCTTGCCCTGGTTGTTTACCGTCAGACCAGCAGTCACGTTAAGCGTTGCATTAGGCAGACCGTATGTGTTGCGGAAATCGAATGTAGGGTCGTCGCTCGGCTTGTTCTGACGCAAGTGCTTGTTCACATTCACCGTTCCCTTGAACTCGCTCCAATCGCCTTCCCAATATGCGCGCACACCACCTGAATAGACGTTAAACGTACCTTCTCCAAGGAGTTTTCCACGATATAGTCCACGATATGAACCGTAGAATGTTCCTGTCTTCAGTTTCTCAACGACGAAGGTTGCATTATTGGTGACTCCAGAGCCATCCTCCATATTTGCTCCCCAAACGACGCCACCCTCGAACTGCACAGTGTCGGGCAACTGGTCGATATTCGACAGAAGGACAGAATTGACACGGCCGCCCTTTGCTATTATTTTGCGGAAAGTGTTAGATGTTCCGAGAGTGAGAGAACCTGCACTTGTCTTAGTCACTACTGCATTCGTTCCTAAAAGTCCCTTGTTGAACGTGAACGTCATAGACGACGGAACGTCGATTGTCACATTTCCGTTGACATAGAATCTCTGATCGGTAATTATTGGCATTGTGTTGCTTAATATTGCCCCGTCGTTAAGAGTGACAGTACTTGAAACATTTCCAAGTGCGCCATATCTGGTGCCGCTGTTGTTGGCAAGTGCTTTAACAACGACCTTACCACCATTTATGATTGTACTCTTTATTCGGTTCTCGTTGGTAAGCGTCACCGTACGCGTACCGTTCTTTATAAAGTCGGGAGTTCCAAGGATGCTGTCGCCAGAGAAACTATAGTCCTTGACGTTATTGTCAATAATCATACGTCCGGGAGCCACAGCACCTTCAACCACGACATTTGTGACTGCAGCGTTGTCATTAAACGTGATGGTGTCGTTGACAGCAGCATAGTCAGCCTCGCCGTCACGCAAGAAGTTCTTCGTCATTGCACGATCCCAAGTGCTCTCGCTTTCCGTACCATTCCATACCACGGAGTTTGCCTCGCGCATATACTCCATAATGAGGTATAGCTTTCCGTCCTCTAACTCAAGCAAGTACCGGCCGTTCTGAATACCCTCAATAAGAATATCTTTCAGGTTACCTTCTACCGAGCCAACATTTCCAAGCAGATATTTGCCGTTTGGCAAAGTAGCTGCTCCGCGGAATTCGAACACAGGTGTGCGGTAGTGTGGCCCGTTCTCCCAAGTTTTTTTCTCAATGATAATCTTGGAGGCGTTGACATTGTCAACATTTGTTCCGTTTACGTCAAAAACGATGCGCGAACCAAATCCGAGCGAAAGGTCAGAGACAGTAACACTTCCTACATTATCCTTGCCACCAGGGTAGATTGTGGCGTTATAATCGGCCTTCAATCCGCCAAGGAATTGTCCGCCATTACTGATGAGCGTCGTATGACGGTTCAGCCATACCGGACTGCTTTCCATCGTACCGTCAAACCGTAGCGTGCCGTTCCATACATCGGTATTGCCGGTATATTTCTCAGTAACTTTAGGAAGCACAAGTGTTCCCTCGCCCTGCTTTACCACTCTTGTGGCTCCTGTGAAGGCTCCACCTGTAAGCGTATGTGTATAATATATATATGTACGCGCGGGAGACTTTGGCGTTGCTGCCGTTGCCTGCTTGCTACCAGAACCCTGTACCCAGCAATTAGCCACGTCGGTAACGATGTATGGCGATGCGCCGTCCTGCACGTTGATAGTCAGGTCTTCATCGTCACAGATGAGCAGATGATTATCAGTAGTTCCTATTGAACCACCATTGGCAACCTTCACGCGTCCACGCTCCATCAATGGCGGCGGAGCCATAGTGATGCCTTCCAGTTCGCCAAGGAAGAAGCTGGGATGAGGCGGCTGGTTGTAGCCCACACATTGCCAAGCCATTGCGTTGCGATACTCATGGTCGTGCCACAGAGTATATATAGGATACTGTGTGGAATAGTTGGTCGCATAAATGCGCAGTGCCGTATTGTCAGCAAGACGTAGAACAAGTTCCTCACGCCAGTCGCCGAGGATGTCACCCTGAGCAGAAGGATTACACTTAGTCCAGTTGTTGGTGATGGCATCAAACTGTGCAATTTGTACGCCACCCCATTTAAATATATTACCGGGGCGGTTGGCACCATTCTTCGAATTAAAGATTTCGTCGAGTAGGTCGTCGTCCCAGAATATTCTGTTATTAAGGTTTGCGTAGTTACCCGACATTTCATCACCGTTGGTAACAATCACCTTATCGGTAGAGAGTCCGATTACTCCTGACGACACACTGCGCCCCTGTCCTCCGGGAATATTATTCGAGAAGTTTCCTGCCAATGAACGTCCGTCGTCACCACCGTCGCTCTTGCGGTAATACAATTCACCCGTCGTTGCGTTCCAGTAGGAGTTACCCTCCGACCCCTCAAGACATGTAAACTGCTCGAGTCCCCAACGGTATGGGTCAAGATCGCCACAATGCTGGGCGTCACCATGTCCGAGTCCGGTCGTAGCCAGTCCGAAGCCTGTATCGTCAATCGTCATGCTTCCGAACATTATCTCATCGCGTCCGTCGAGATCGACATCAGCAATCTGGAAGTTGTGGAAACCGTTTCCGAACCATGGAGACTTGCCGTCATAGCAGTTCCAACGCCAACGCTGAGTCAGTTCGTGTGTCATCGGGTTCACATCAAGTGCACACATCTTATGACGTGTGTAGCATCCTCTTGCAAAAAACATGCTCGGTTTTACACCGTCGAGATAGGGAGCACCCATGTAAATTTTCAGCGAGCGGTGTCCGGTATCAGCCTTTCCCCAAATTTTTGCATATTCTGTTGAGGTGGCATTATCCACATCAGCGGCTTCGCCGACCTCGAAGCGAGGAAGTGGGAACGCCATCGGAGTGAAATTGTCACTTGTGCCGTCCCAGCCGTAAGGCTCACCCGTCTCACCATTTATATAAAGCAGGTACTCCTTGCCATGATGGGTATATTCATCACGTGGAGCGTAGTAGCTCATGTCGCCGATATTAATGGTTCTTCCGCTCTTGGTATGTATAATCATGTTATCGGCAGCGCGCATTACCATCTCTGCCTTTCCATCCATATCCCAGTCGTAGCCAATCATATCCCACTGCTCGTCAGGACCTGCCATCAAGTTCGGTCCGAGGTCAATCCACCAAAGGCGTGTTCCGTCAATCTTATAGCACTCATAAAGGTTGAAGTCGGTAGTGTTACCCGAAGAGTTCAGGTTTCCCTGATTATTGTTACGCTTCACAATAAATTCCGTAATTCCATCGCCGGTAACGTCGGCAAGCGACACATCATTGATAGTATATCCTGGAGTAGTAGTGTCTGTACCACCGCTATTACCTGCTACAGAGTTGGCAATAGTCTTTCCGGCACGATTCACCACCGGTTTCATCAGCACATCAAAATAATTGGTTGTCCATCCATAAACAGCAGCAGACTTTTCCTTAGCCACACCCCTTACTACAGGCTCCACCTGATAAGAAGCCGCAGCACTACCAGAAGGGTCAACATAGTTTGACACATCGAGCGGTCCGGCAATCTTGGTTCCGTTGCGGTAGAGATTATACTGCGTATCGTAATACTCTTCACCGAACTTACGCCAACTGACAAGATAGCCTCCGTCTCTTGCAGGAACTCCCACGATGCCACGGTCAAGCTTGTCGGTAAATCTTTGTGCACTTACTCCCACTGACATTGAAGCCATAGCGAGCAGTAATAAAAGCTTTTTCATCATATTAATAGTTGTTTAGTTATTAACTTCATTATTCGGTGCAAATTTACTTATAATTTTTGAATATCACTCCTTTTTGGATGTAAAATTTCACTTTTTTACCATGTTTACGAACCTAATTTAAAAAAAAATCGTATTTTTGCAGACGCAAAACGATACTAAAACAACTTCATATATGAAAAAAATCATTACCACAGCATTGATTGCGGCATTGCCGATATTATCGCAAGCCCAGATTACTCCTGTAAGCCAGATGGAGAAACTCGACCGTGGTGCAGTAGCCTTGAAGTCATCAGGCACAGGCATCTTCATCTCCTGGCGACTGTTAGGCACCGACGACAAAGGGCAAACGACCTTCGACCTTCTCCGAGGCAGTACGACGATAGCTAAGAATCTCAAGCGCACGAACTATGTTGATACCGGCGGTACAACTGCTTCGGAATACACTATCGTAGTAAATGTAAACGGCGAAGAGACCGAACGTGTCAGCGGCATCAAGCCATGGACATCAGCATACAAGACACTTTCTCTCGACCGTCCCGCCAACGGAATAGGTAACTGCACCTACACTCCTAACGACATGAGCGTAGGCGACGTGGATGGTGACGGGCAGTATGAGATTGTTGTCAAGTGGGATCCCATCAACTCGAAAGACAACAGCCAAAGCGGAGTCACCGGCAACGTATATCTCGATGCCTATAAGATGGATGGCAGCAAACTGTGGCGCATCGACCTCGGGCGCAACATCCGTGCCGGTGCTCACTACACCCAATTCCTCGTATATGACTTCAACAAAGACGGCAAGGCTGAGGTGATGTGCAAAACTGCCCCAGGGAGCATTGACGGAAGCGGAACATACGTTAACCAGGCTGCTACCGACGCTACAATCAAGTCGCACGACAACAGCAAGAGTTACGTCAACGAGAACGGATATGTCACCGACGGTCCGGAATATCTCACGGTTTTCAACGGCGAGACAGGTAAGGCCATCCACACAATCTGGTATCTTCCCAACCGTGCCGGACTGTTCAACCAGAGCAGTGCCTGGCTCACCACGAACTATTGGGGAAAAGCTAATGACAACGGGAACCGTTCTGACCGTTTCCTTGCTGCCGTGGCTTATCTTGACGGAGCCGACAAGAACCCGAGCGGTGTTTTCTCACGCGGTTATTACATGAGGGCATTTGTCTGGGCTGTGGATTTCGACGGTGAGCAACTGCACACCAAATGGCTGCATCACAGTCACAGTGCCAACCATACCTATCGCTATCTCGGCGACAACCTCGAAATCCAGCGCGGCTACAACGGTGTCATCGATTATGACGAGGTACGTACCAAGGGTAATGGCTTGGGCAATACCGCCGGCACTACGACATCATCATCCAACAGTGGCGGAGCCGGCAGCAACACTATGTACAGCAACGGCAACCACAACCTCTCAATCGCCGACGTCGATGGCGACGGTAAAGATGAAATCATTTGGGGTTCGGCTGCTCTCGATGACAACGGACGTATGCTATACAGCGTTGGTTACGGACATGGAGATGCCATCCATCTTGGCGACCTCGACCCCACACGTCCCGGTCTGGAAGTGTTCGATGTGCATGAGGAGAAAATCAACAACGGACTGGGCTGCTGGGACGTTCATGATGCCGCTACCGGAGAGATACTACATAAGGGCGGAGCCGATAATGCCGATAACGGACGCGGCGTTGCTGCCGACATCGATTCGAAAAACCTTGGATACGAATTCTGGTCGTCGAACACTAAGGATGAAAGTACCGGAAAAGAGCTTGACGACAACCGGCACCCCCGCAGTGCCGTCACCGGCAACAAAGTAATATCCAAGACATGCTCCGTGAACTTCCGTATTTATTGGGACGGTGATGCACAAGACGAGCTGTTCAATGCCAGTTATACCGGTTCTGCTGACGACCCGGCAAACTTTGTCTCCTCACCATATATTGAGAAATGGAGTGGCAGCAGTTTTTCAAAGCTCAAAGAGTTCAAAGACTTTGGCTCGCAGACATGCAACACCACCAAATGTACTCCCTGCCTTCAGGCAGACATCCTTGGCGACTGGCGCGAGGAACTTATAATGTGGAATCATGACAATCCTGCCGAGATACAGATTTTCACCACCAATACAACTTCCCAGTATGCCGTACCATGCTTGATGCACGATCATGTCTATCGCATGGGCATTGCATGGCAGCAGACATCATACAACCAGCCTCCCCACCTTGGCTACTATCTGCCCTACTACCTTGACGGCACGCTGAGCGGCATTAACGACGTCTCGTATCGAAATGACAATGGAGAACTGACAACAGACAAGCCTGTATTCAACCTTAACGGTCAGCGCGTAGCTAATCCGTCACACGGACTTTACATCATCGACAACAAGAAATTACTCATCAAATAACTACACTACATGAAACTACTATTAGCTTTAGCATTTCTTGCCACCACTACAGGCATTCACGCCCAGACCACGCCGGCGAGCCAGATGGAGAAACTCGACCGCGGACTTGTGGCACTGCCAGCAAGCAACGGCGGAATCTTCCTCTCATGGCGATTTCTCGGCACCGACGATGAAGACCGAACTAAATTCGACATTCTGAAGAACGGTGTGTTACTCTCCGGAGCCCGAAACCTCTATAAGACGAACTATCGCGATGCCAACGGCAATAGCGGAGCCACATACCAGATAGTAACTAAAGTTGACGGTATTGCCGTAGATACCACGGCAGCCATAAAGCCTTGGGAACAGGTATATAAACCCCTAAAGCTCGACCGTCCTGCCAATGGTATTGACGACTGCACCTATTCACCCAACGACATGAGCGTGGGCGACGTGGATGGCGACGGCCAGTATGAGTTATTTGTAAAATGGGATCCCAGTAACTCCAAGGACAACTCACAGAGCGGTGTCACCGGCAACGTATATATCGACTGCTACAAACTCGACGGCACCAAGCTGTGGCGCATCGACCTCGGTCGTAATATTCGCGCCGGTGCCCACTACACACAGTTTATGGTAGCCGACTTCGACGGTGACGGCCTTTCAGAACTGATGTGCAAGACAGCTCCCGGCAGCAAGGATGGCAACGGCATGTATGTGAACCAAGCCACTGACAACGCCGCCATCAAGTCGGCAAGCAACACCGCCATTCACGTAACAAGTGCAGGCCGCATCAACAGCGGCCACGAATATCTCACCGTGTTCAACGGTCTCACAGGAGCGGCCATCAATACCATTGCATATAACCCCACACGTAACGCCAAGAGCGGTCTTAGTGCCGACGCCGGCACCTTTAACTGGGACGACCGCAGCGGCAAGAGCGACAACAGCAGCTACGGCAACCGCGGCGAACGCTACCTCGCCGCCGTAGCATGGCTTGACGGTCCGGAGGGCAATCCCAGCGGTATCTTTTCACGAGGGTATTACACCTATGCATACGTATGGGCAGTGGATTTCGACGGTCAGAAGCTCAGCGAACGCTGGCTGCACCGCTCCGACAGCCACACACAATACAGCGTTATCGACTACAGAAACGGTGGTGCGAGCAAGACATATACAGCTCCTGTGAGTTGGGCGAAAGAAGGTCGCAACACAATGTACGGTAATGGCAATCATAATCTCTCCATCGGCGATGTTGACGGCGACGGCAAAGACGAGATAATCTGGGGCTCGGCAGCACTCGACGACGATGGTACACTGCTTTACAGCGTCGGTTTTGGTCATGGCGATGCTATCCACATGAGCACATTCATGCCGCAGCGTGGCGGTATGCAGGTGTTCCATGTCCATGAAGACGGCGGTCCGTATGCCTGGGACCTTCACGATGCTGCCACCGGCGAGATTATCTACAAGGGCGGCCCTGCAGGAATCGATAACGGACGCGGCATTGCCGGCTGCTTCGATGCCAATGTCAACGGCGGTCTGTTCTGGTCGGGAGCCGACAGCTATTCCCGTTCCGCTGTTGACGGCTCTGTTGTTTCCGATAAAAAAGGCTCACAGAACTTCCGCATCTTCTGGGATGGCGACCTGCAGGAAGAGCTACTTGACGGTACAAAAATCGACAAATGGAATGGTAATGGCACCAGCCGACTCTATCTGAACGGCAAAGACCTGTACGACTACAACAGTTCATCATCGTGCAACGGTACAAAATCGACACCTAACCTTCAGGCAGACATTTTCGGCGACTGGCGCGAAGAAGTAATCTTATGGTCGGCTGCAGACGGCTGCACACTGAATATCTTCACTACCAATACCGAAACTGTGTTCAGAATGCCCACGTTGATGCACGACCATACATATCGCCTCGGAGTGGCATGGGAGAACACGGCATACAATCAGCCTCCTCATCTGGGCTATTTCCTTCCTGATGCGATGCACGCACGATTCTCTAACCCTGACACTATGGTCACCGTCAACATCAGCGAAGATTTCAGTTACAAGACATACTACCGCTATGCAACTATAGCCACTCTCAAAGGCGTACTTCTCCCCGACGGCACCACATCGACAAAAGCGCCCGGGAGCATGACATCGAAGATTGACTATACCGCAAAAACCATCACTATCAGCGGCACGGCATCCCAAGAGGGCGACTATGTCTTCACCTACAACCTCACAGGCACAGACAAAGTAACCATGCGTCACAGCATCGTCGTACATGTCGTCAATACTACGGGAATAAGCGACGCCTCGCGACTAAATGATAACGTAGAATTGACAACCGGAAAACCCGTATTCAACCTCAACGGTCAGCGTGTTGCCAATCCAAGAAAAGGCATATACATCGTCGGTGGCAAGAAAATATTCATGAAATAAGCCTCTTCTGAACAAAAAAACATAGAATAGTACGATTTTCCCATATTATTTGTTTTTATTGCTGTATCTTTGCAGCAAAACAAACTTAAAAACAAATAATATGGGAAATTCTATCAAGAAACTATTACTCTTTGCAGGTATTGCTATTACGACGACAAGTGCCGGTGCACGCGATACCTACAATTTCAACAGCGACTGGAGAATCGAGAAGCAGAAAGCCACAGTGACCCTGCCTCATGCATGGAACGAGGACGAGGCTTTCAAAGTAGGCATCAAGAGTCTCAGCGACAGTGTTATCTGGTATCGCAAGACCTTTATGCTCCCAGCCGGCAGTGAGAATAAGAAAGTGTTTATCGAGTTCGAAGGTGCACGCCAGCAGGCCGTCGTATATCTCAACGGCAAGGAGATAGGTATGCACGACAACGGTGTGATGGCATTCGGTTTCGACCTTACACCATATATCAAAAAGGGAAAGAACCTTATCGAGGTGCGCACCGATAATGACTGGCACTACCGTGAGACTAAGGCATGGAAAGACGGCAAACATTGGTCGTATCAGTGGAACAACAACAACTTCAATGCCAACTACGGCGGCCTTCCGAAGAATGTATGGCTGCACATCACCGACCACGTATATCAGACACTCCCTCTCTACAGCAACCTCCATACCACAGGAACCTACGTCTATGCCACCTGTTTTGACATCCCCGGCCATAAAGCTACCATAAATGCAGAGACACAGGTCAAGAACGAGACATCATCAGATGTAACAAAGAAGATGACCGTAGTAGTAGAAGAGACCGACGGTCGGGAGATTGCACGTTTTGAAAGCAGTGATGTAACTATACCTGCCGGCAAGATGGCTACCCTCAAGGCATCAAAGTCACTCAGTGGCCTGCACTTTTGGAGTTGGGGCTATGGTTATCTATATAATGTAAAGACCATCGTCGGCGACGATGAAGTAATAACCACCACGGGATTCCGCAAGACAGCCTTCAAGGACGGCATGTTCTATCTGAACGACCGCGTTCTGATGGTTCACGGCTATGCCCAGCGCACAAGTAATGAATGGCCCGGCGTTGGCATGAGCGTTCCTGCCTGGCTCTCCGATTATTCTAACGACCTTGAGGTGAAGAGCGGCGGCAACGTTGTGCGCTGGATGCACGTCACCCCCTGGAAGCAGGATGTTGAAAGTTGCGACCGTGTCGGACTGATTCAGGCGATGCCCGCCGGCGATGCAGAGAAAGATGCCGAGGGCCGACACTGGGAACAACGTGTCGAACTGATGCGAGATGCTATCATCTACATGCGCAACAACCCGAGTGTTATCTTCTACGAGTGCGGCAACCAGCGTATAACGCGCGAGCACATGATCGAGATGAAGCATATCCGAGACATTTTCGACCCCTGTGGCGGTCGCGCCATCGGCTGCCGCGAGATGCTCGACGTGAACGAGGCTGAATATGGAGGTGAGATGCTATACATCAACAAGAGCAAGACAAAACCCATGTGGATGATGGAGTACTGCCGCGATGAAGGACTGCGTTGGTACTGGAACTCATGGAGCTATCCTTTCCATAAGGAAGGCGACGGTCCACTCTACCGCAACGCTCCTGCCGTGGCATACAACCACAATAGCGATGAGTTTGTTGCCGAGCTCGTGCGACGATGGTATGAATATTGGGAGAACCGCCCCGGCACTGCCACCCGTGTTAACAGCGGTGGCGTAAAGATAGTGTTCAGCGACACTCAGACCCACGGACGCTCTGCCGACAACTATCGTGTCAGCGGCATCGTTGACCCCATGCGTGTCCCCAAAGATGCCTTCTATGCTCATCAGACAATGTGGGACGGCTGGGTTGACGACCTGAAGCCACATACATACATCTGTGGTCACTGGAACTACAAACAAGGCGAAATTATCCCCGTAATATATGTCATCTCAACAAGTGATAAGGTGGTGCTGAAACAAGGCAGCGAAACCATTGAGGAAAGCGGTCGCGAGGCACATTTCAACCATATATTCAAGAATGTGAAATACACGTCCGACAAACTCATAGCCATCAGCTACGACCATAACGGCCGTGAAGAAAGCCGCTATGAGCTGCAAACAGCAGGCGCCCCTGACCATCTGAAACTGACCACCATCGAGAATCCCACCGGTTGGAAGGCCGACGGCAACGATGTAGCTTTGGTTCAGATAGAAGTAGTTGATGCTCAGGACCGTCGCTGTCCTCTTGACAATCGCCTCATCAAATGGAGCGTAAAGGGACCTGCCGAATGGCGCGGCGGTGTTGCCAAGGGCAAGAACAACCACGCGCTCTGCGACACTCTTCCTGTTGAGTGCGGCATCAACCGCGTTATGCTCCGCTCGCTTACCAAAGCAGGCACCGTCACCGTTACCGCAAAGGCTGAAGGCATGAAAGATGCCGTAGTAACAATGAAGACCAATGCCATAAAAGTAGAGAACGGACTTACCAGATACATGCCATCCGACGGTCTGAAACCGGTGCTCGATCGCGGCGAGACGCCAGCCACACCCTCCTTTCACCAGAGTTTCGTCGAAGTACCTATCATGGGCGCCCAAGCAGGCAGCGGCGACAATGTATTCGCCAGCTACGACGGCAATGAGAACTCGTCATGGGACAGCTCCAAGAATAAGGATGAAGCGTGGGTCACCTATATTCTCGCCGAAGAATCGCCTATCGAAGACATCTGTGTAAAGATGAAAGGATTCCGCACCACCACCTACCCCATCGAGATTCTTGCCGACGGGAAGAAGGTATGGGAGGGATGGACTCCGAAGACTCTCGGCTACACCCACATCCGTCTTGACCGTCCGGTGAGCGCACGTCAGTTCACTCTCCGCATGACGGGTTCAAGCACCATGCGCGATGCTTTCGGAGCAGTGAAGGAACTTGACAGTCGCAACAACGACAAAGTGGAAAAAGGAAGTGCTTCACTGAAGATTATCGAAATAGAATTCCTGAAAAAAGCATTCTGAAGCCGCAGTTTAATATATGAACTTACCGTCAGGAGTTATTCCCGAAGCGGAAATCTTTATACGAGTATCCTTGCTGTTGTTGAAGAAGGTTGCATTGAAGCGACCTTCTTCATCTGTAACGGCATTGGGGTTCCAGTAGAGCGTGCGCCGATAGTCGGTCGGTTCAGTGGGCGTACTGCTGCTATAGTCAGGTTTGTAGAACTCTGCAGGCAGATGGAAGCCGCTGATAAAGATATGCCTGTCACGAAACGTCACCTGTTCGCCTTCATCGGGTATGGGAACCATCTCAATCGTAACATCGGCAGAAGTGCTACTGTGAAACATCAGCGAGTCTTCGTTGCGAGGCTCGAAATCGGTGAATACACGGATATCCTTCAGTCGTTTCAGACGTATGTTGTTGTATATGTACTGTGGAGTCTTAGGCGCAATAATCTGCGCCGATGCCTCAGCCTCGGCTCCTGCTCCTCCGATAAGATTACTATAGTTGCGATAATAAACGTATTTCTCAAAGCGTCCGTCGATGTTTGATGTCTGGTGCCTGTTCAGGTTGCCGAATAGAAACCTCGTAATCTGAATCGGGAATTGTCGCATATCGTAGATACCAAACGACAATCCATAGTCGGTGATATTATTGTACATATCATAGGCATCGAGCACGAAGGCAGGTTTGTTCCAGTCAATACTACGCTTACCACGTCGTTTTCCCTTGACATTGACATTGCCTAACTGGTGCACATCGTTCTCCATAGAGAAGTCGCTGAGTGTATCTATCAGTTCCTCATAGTTCACCTCGGGCTGATGGTCCTGATAATATCCGTAGGGCGAGGTGAATATGGGATAAAACAAATCGCGCTTGACATAATAGTCGGGATATTCATCCTCGCGCAACACTTTGGTATCCTTGCGCGACTCCATGCTCTTCGTCAACGAGTCTTTCTCATTGTATGCCTTCATGTTAAGATACGTACTGCCATAGAACGGAGGTATCTCGAATATGAAATGTCCGCGGTTGTTAGTTTTCTGCACTCCTCCTACGAAAGCATCACCCATGAACACTTCTGCCTCGACAAGCACTTCACGTCGCAGCTTGCCATGATCCACTCCTACATTATCATTTGTGCTGTTCATATTTCCATATTCTATCGACGAGAAGTCAGCGACCGTCTCTGCAACTTCTCCCCCCTCGCCATCAGCACTTTCGGCAAGCAGGTCTTCCGACTCAGACATCGAACGTCCGACAAGCCCTACTCCTTCTCGCCACGAAGAAATCTCTTCGGGCTCCACGGGGTTTATGTTAAGCATTTTATAGACGTTGCCT
>ODAI011015287.1_pt1 | contig 17091 bp, 11 predicted proteins | sample 1539321 | NCBI WGS metagenome assembly ODAI01 (sample SAMN02144231, study PRJEB22623) | gut metagenome | biome: sheep rumen | host: Ovis aries | place: New Zealand | reverse complement strand
GAGCTTCGAAGCCTGCGAGCAGCGAGCCGGTGATGTGCCAGTCGGCCTGCGTTGCTACGGGTAGCGGCTCGGCTCCCAGTTCTTCCATCATCCAGCGGATGTTCTCCTCGTTCTCTTGGGTGTTGAGGGTGCAGGTGCTGTAGACCATGAGTCCGCCTTCGCCGAGGCACTGCCAGGCGTCGCTGACGATGTCGCGCTGCAGGAGCTGGCACTTCCTGACGTTCTCGGGGCTCCACTCGCCAATGGTGGCCTGGTCCTTTCGGAACATGCCTTCGCCGGAACAGGGCACGTCGCAGAGGATGATGTCGAACCGTAGCCTTGACTGGCGGTAGTCGCGCGGATAGCTATTGGTGACGATCGATCCCTGGGCGCCCCACTTCGCAATGTTCTCGGCCAGGATGCTGGCGCGCTTGGGGTTGGGCTCGTTGGAGCAGAGCGTGCTGCCTGGGGGCAAAGCTGCCTGCAGGAGGGTGGACTTGCCGCCGGGTGCTGCGCAGAGGTCGAGGGCCATGAGGGGGCGGCCGGTGGGCAGGTGCTGCCGCAGCACTTCGTCGAGGAACATCGACGAGGCCTCCTGAACGTAGTAGCAGCCGGCATGGAGCAGGGGGTCGAACGTGAAGTTGGGCCGCGAGGGCAGGTAGTAGCCATGGCGACACCAGGGAACGGGCTCGCCTGCCACTTCGTAGTGGTTTCCGCACTTCTGCGCATTCACTCGAATGCTCACGGGCGCTTCTTCCTCGAATGCGCTCAGGTAGCACTGGAAACGCTCCTCTCCAAGTAGCTGGCGCGTCTTTGTGATGAACTCAGCGGGCAGTTGCATATTATTATTGTTTTGCACTTGCAAAAGTAAAAAAAAAATTGTTACTTTGCAACTTATTCGCCACCGATTGCGTCAAAAGGATGAAAAAAGCTCTGAAAGGAGAGCGGAAAAGTTGAAAATTTAAAAACGAAAATGAATATGAAACAGAATCTCATCACCCTTGCACTGGTGTTCGCACTGAGCACCCTGTGCATCAACGCTCAACCTCGTCATCGCCATCACGCCGTGGCCGCTACTGACACGGTGGCCGCAGCAGTGGCTGAAGCCGCTGCCGACGACGAAGGAATCGAGGCTTACAGCGACACGACGAGCACCGCCAGCGACGCACTGGACGAAGACCAGGCCGTGACCTCGGTGACCACCGTCAGCCACAACCCCGACGACTACGACGACGTGGTTTCCTGGCTGCAGTCGTTCACGTTTGAATCGCTGGGCGTCATGGGCAGCATCTTTGCCGTGCTCATCGCCATTCTTGCCATTGCTGTCGTGCTGCTGGTGCTGTTGGCGCCGCTGATCGTGGTCATTCTGGTGCTGCGCTATCTGGTGCGGGAGCACAACGACCGAGTGACGTTGGCCGAAAAGGCCATGGAGACGGGGCAGCCCATTCCCGAGGAATTGATTCCGGTTGACAAGCAGAGCGACGAATACCTGCGTCGCCGCGGCATCCGGAACATCTGGATTGGTATCGGCATGGCCATGATGTTCGGCATCTGGGGTGCAGACATGCTCACGGGCATCGGCTTCCTCGTGCTCTGCTATGGCATCGGCCAGTTCCTGATTGCGCGTTCGTCGATGAAGAGGAACCAGTAAGAGTGTTTGTAGTGAATAATGATGAGTGAAGAGTGAATATATGGTCGACCCCAGCGAACTTTCACTGCTGACGCAGGTGACGGTATTTCACAACAAGCGAGCCTTCGACAAGCTTGTGGTGAAATACCAGTCGCCCATTCGCCGCTTCTTCCTCAACCAGACGGGCGGCGACAGTCAGCTGAGTGACGATTTGGCACAGGACACCTTCGTGAAGGCATACCTGAACATTTCGCAGTTTCGCGGGGCATCGAGCTTCTCAACCTGGCTCTATCGCATTGCCTACAACGTGTTCTACGACTATACGCGTTCGCATAAGCTGACAGAGCAGATAGACCAGAGCGTGGCCCTGCGGCAGGCGTCAGGCGGCGATGCCTCGCTGCGCATGGATTTGCAGCAGGCCCTGTCTATCCTCTCGCCTGCTGAGCGCACGTGTATCACGCTGCAACTGATGGAGGGACAACCTATCGACAAGATCAGCGAGATTACCGACATGGCGCAAGGCACGGTGAAGAGCCATCTCTCGCGTGGCAAGCAGAAGCTGGCCATGTACTTGAAGAAGAATGGGTATGGGTGAAGGGGAGTTTAGAGTTGAGAGAGAGTTGAGAGTCGCAAGAAACTAGAAACTCGAAACTAGAAACTCGAAACCAGAAACTATAGAATTGATTTGGAATATGGAAAAAGAGACGTTTGATAACAATAGGATGCTGAGCGACGACGAACTGGTGGCGATGTTCTTTGCCGAGCAGAAGCAGGAGCTGGAGGACAAGGGCTTCTCGCAGCGCGTCATGCAGCAGTTGCCGTCGCGCACGGTGCGGCTGAGCCGCATCTGGACGGTCGTTTGTTCTGTCTTGGGCATTGTGTTCCTGATTTGGGCGGATGCCTTTGCCCAACTGAAGATGCTGCTGCTGAATGCGCTCGGCAATCTCGGCGGATTCCTCTCGTCGGTCGACTTCAGCGGCACCTCGCCACTGATGTTGTTGGCTGCCATGGCCGTGTGTGCCCTGCTGGTGGCCTGGAACTTTCTCGTCGACCGGAAAGCGTTCTGGAGATAAAGAGGGGGGCAAAAAGAAAGGCAATGATATAGAAGATGGCACAAAGCGTACCTACGGCACGCTTTGTGCCATCTTCTATATCATTGCCTAATAAATGGGTTAGGCCTTGTTTTTCTCTTCCCCCGTCGCTGCGCTCCACTCATCGCTCCTTGCTCGCGCTTCGCCACCCCTAACTCCCTCCTTCCAGAAGGAGGGGACTGCAGGCAGACTCCTTTCTCAATGATGAATACACACACTTGTCTTTCGATTTCTCAACTTCTTATTCAATGTAGAATTCGAAGCCTTCATCGTCGTTGAGTGGTTCTTCTTTCTTCTTTGGTTTCGGCAGTTCCTTCAGCTGGCCATTCTCGTCGAACATGCCGTAGGTGGTGCGCAGCACGATGAATTCCGTGCGTCGGTTGAGCTGGTTGCATTCCTCTTGTTCTTTCTCTGCCAGGTTCTGGATGAACTCCTCGGTGAGCACGTCGCCTTCCTTGAGGAACTTGAACCTCGTTGCGACCTTTTTGTTCACCTTCTTTGGCTTTTCCTTGCCATAGCCTTTGGGCGTGAGGCGGTCGGAGGCAATGCCGTGTTCAATGAGGTAGTTCACCACCGATTCGGCCCTTCGCTGCGACAGTCGCTTGTTGTATTCGGCACGGCCTTTGTAGTCGCAATGGGCAGAGAGCTCGATGGTGACGTTCGGATTTTCGTTGAGCAGTGTCACCAGTTCGTCGAGGGCCTTCGTCGACTCGGGTCGCAGCGTGGCCTTGTCGAAGTCGTAGAAGATGTTGTCGATGAGCACGGGTGCCGAGATTGATGGCAGGGGGAACTGCAGGACGTATTCCTCAGATTCCTCAGCCTGCTTGACGTGCAGTTCTTCCTTGTGGTTCAGGTAGCCTCGGCAGGTGGCCAGCAGTGCATAACTGACGCCGGGCGTTGCGACATAGGTGAACGACCCGTCGCTCTTGAGGGTCAGGGTTTCGTAGGTGCCGTCGTCGCCCACGAGTCTTACTTCGGCGGCCGGCAGTTCGTAGCCATCCATCTCGTAGACCCATCCTTTGATGGTCTGCACGATTTCCGGATTCTCGAAGCTGAAGATGTGGTCCCAGCCGCGTCCGTCGCCACGGTTTGAACAGAAGAACCCTCGGTTGTAAGGGCCTTCGAACGTCATTCCGAAGTCGTCGCCCTGGGAGTTGAGCGGATAGCCCGGGTGTTCCAGCACGTAGTGTTTCGTCTTTGGGTCAATCTTTGCGATGAAGATGTCGAGGCCGCCCATTCCCTCGTGGCCGTCGCTCGAGAAGTAGAAGTCGCCGTTGGGTCGGAAGGCAGGAAACATGTCGTCGCCCGGCGTGTTGATGGGGTCGCCCAGATTTTCAACGCCGCCCAGTCCGCCGTTGGTGAGTCGGATGCGCCAGATGTCGAGTCCGCCCTTGCCGCCGGGCATGTCGCTGCAGAAGTAGAGCCACTGGCCGTCGGGCGAGATGGCGGGGTGGGCATAGCCCGAGAGGGTGTCGTTGGAAATCTTCACCTCAGAGGCCTTGCCCCACGAGGCGTCGGAACGGCTCGACTTCATGATTTGTGCATAGCGCGGATAGCTGGGGTCGGATTGGCAGACGGTGAGATACATCTCGCGGCCATCGGGCGAGAACGAGCAGGCGCCCTCGTCGTAGTCGGTGTTCAGGCCGCCTTCGACCACTTCCGGCCGACTCCATTTGCCCTTGTCGTCTTTCTCGGAGAAGAAGATGTCGCCAGGCTTTGTGCCGGTGATGCCGCTGAGTTCGTCGCCATTGGCATCGTTGCGGGTGGAGGTGAAGTAGAGCCGGTCGAAGTCTTCGCCGAAGAGCATGGGTGAATAGTCGGCTCGGCGCGAGTTGAAGATGTCCATGCGTTTCACGGTGTAGCGCGACCCCTCCTCCTTCCATTCGGGAGCCTTCTGGGCTGAGGCCAGGCCGTTCACGACGAGCAGGGTGTTGCCCGTGGGTTTTCCTTTGTCCATCGTCCACAGGCCTTGTTCCAGCATGGAGTCCTTCACGGCCTGAAACTCCTTTGCTGCATTCTTGTATTCACCGTTCTTCAGCAGCAGGCGGGCATAGGACAGTTCGTCTTCCAGACTGGCTTTCTTGTATCGGATGGCATTGCGGTAGGCACCCAGGGCCTGCTGCGTCATGTTGATTTTCTCGTAGCAGCGTGCCATCTTCACAGCCCGTTCGCCACGCTTGTCGCGCTCTTTCGGCGAGGTGCTCTGATAGGCTTTCTTGAATTCCATGGCGGCATCGTAGTATTCGCCCAGAGCCAGGTATTTCTCGCCTTTCTTCAGGTGCTTGTCGGTGCCACAAGCCACCATTGCCACAGCCATGACTGCTGCGGCGGCAATATGCAGGAATATCGTCGTTCTTCGTTTCATCTTACTATAGTAACGCAGAAGATGCTGATTTATTGTTGTAAGGTGTTGAGAAGTTTCTCCTGGGGTGCAGCCTCTTCTCCACTCCTTGATGGTGAAGAGTCGTGGGGCGGGCTATTCGTCGGGCCAGGGGCAGGGCTTTCCGGTGTTCTTCATGAAGGGTCGCTGGGCATCCATCCTGCGCAGCTCGCGGCCAAGTTCGCGTGACAGCTTCCTGACGAGATGCTGATGAGTGGGTGCCAGGTTGTGTTCTTCGCTGATGTCGTTCTCGATGTCGTAGAGCTCCTTTGTCTGCGATTTGTAATTGTAGATCAGCTTCCACCGTCCGCGTCTGATGGCACAATTCAGGCTGATGCCCGGTCCTGTGTCGCCCCAGATGTTAGGGTAGTTCCAGATGAGCGAGCGGTGGCGCGAAGGGTCGCCGGTTTCCGTGAGCAAGGGCATGAAGCTGCGGCCGTCGATGGTCTGTGGCACGCGGTAGTGGCTCACGCCGCCCATTTCGAGCAGGGTAGGGAAGAAGTCTTCTATCATCAGGTATTTGTCGCAGCGCGAACTACGGCGCACGTGTCCCGGCCAGCGCACGATCATCGGTTCGCGTATGCCGCCTTCGAGCAGCGAGCCCTTGCCCGAGCGCAGCGGTGCGTTCTGTGTGTAGAGGGGTTCGTCGCGGTAGTAGCTGCCTGTGGCATAGCCGCCGTTGTCGCTCATGAAAATCACTACCGTGTTGTCGGTCTCTCCGTTGCGGTCGAGCCAGTCGAGCAGTGCGCCCAGACTCTGGTCCATGCCTTCCAGGAGCGAGGCGTAGGCGGCCTCCTTTGGCGAGAGTCCTTTGTCGATGTACTTCTGGTAGAAGCGCATGTCGCGGTCAATGGGTATGTGGACAGCGTAGTGCGACATGTAGAGATAGAAAGGCTTGTCCAGAAGCCGTGCCTCCTTCCATTTGTCGAGCGCGCGAAGGGCCTCCTGCGTGAGTGCGTCGGTCAGGAAGGTGCCCGTGCCCCAGTATTGCTCGAGGTCGGGCGTTGCCATGAGCGAAGTGGCATGCCCCAAGCTGTCATGGCCATAGTTCTGCTCACTCAGGTAGGTGGCTAGTCCGCCAGCGGCATGGCCGGCAATGTTCACGTCGAAGCCGAAGTGCTCGGGCCGCTCGCCCGGAGTGCCCAGTGCGCCCCAATGAGCCTTGCCCACGTGAATGGTATGGTAACCGCTATCGTGCAGCAGGTCTACGAACGACCGGCAGACAAAAGCCCTCTCATCATTTCTCTCTCCTCTTTCATCTCTCCACTCTCCTCTTTCATCTCTCCACTCTCCTCTTTCCTCTCTCCACTCTCCTCTTTCAACAATCCCATTCACGTTCCAGTCGGGTGTTGCCACCAGATCGTCTTCCATATCGGTCGACTCGTTGCGGCGCAGCGTCCAGTTGGTCACGCGGTGGCGAGCCGCGTTGGCTCCCGTCATGAGCGAACAACGGCTGGGCGAACTGATGGGTGCGGCGTAGGCTTGAGAGAACAACATTCCCTCGCTGGCAAGCCGCTCCATGTTGGGCGTCTCGTAGGTGTCGTTCAGCGGTGTGCGCTCTGTCCAGAAAGGCACCGACGTGTCTTGCCATCCCATGTCGTCCACCATAAAGAGGACGATGTTCGGACGATTGCCAGCAGATGCTGTTGCTACTGCCATTGATGCTGAAACAACTATCAGGGGCTTCATAGGGGTTTCTGTTTAGAATTATTATAGCAATTACAGACCGTTCTAAAGGTGCTGCCCTTACAGGGCGCAGTTCCCTTGCTGCCCTTTACCCAGGGCGCTGCCCTGGGCTGACAGATGCTGCCCCTTCGGGGCGTTTTCTTAGTTAGCCTTCTCCCTGCAGGAGCCCCCTCCTCCTTGGGAACGGGAAGGGGTGGGGCTTGTGGTGGACCTTGTGGTGGAACCTCAAAACGGCAGCCGCCACGAACAGGGATCCTGAGCGTCGTTCCATCGCGAACAGCCAAAGGCCGTGCGACCTTGAATCACGGTGCCGCGACCGCACAGAGGGCACTTGCTGCCAACGGCAGGCCGTTGCTGTGACTGAGCGGTCGGTGAGCTCGGAGCGGTCTGCTGTGCGGATGCTTTTTTCTTGGTGGTCCGCTTCTTTTTCTCCTTCGGTTCCTCGGCGGTCTTTTCCTTCGGTGCCGACTGGAGCGGGGCTGTTAGGGTGATGCGTCGGGGTGTTGTGTCGCGCAGCACGTCGTTCACTATTTCCGTGATTTGCTGTTTCAACTCCTCAATGAACTGCTGAGCGTCGTAAGTCTTGTGCTCAATGTCGCGCAGCTTCTTTTCCCAGATGCCCGTCAGTTCGCAGCTCTTCAGGAGTTCCTCACGGATGAGTCCGATGAGCTCGATGCCCGTGGGTGTGGCGACGAGATGCTTCCGGTCACGACGAATGTAGTGGCGCTTGAAGAGAGTTTCGATGATGCCTGCACGCGACGATGGGCGTCCGATGCCGTTCTCTTTCAGTGCGGCTCGCAGTTCCTCGTCGTCGACAAACTTGCCGGCCGTTTCCATGGCGCGCAGGAGCGTTGCCTCGGTGTAGTAGGGCGGCGGCGTGGTCCACTTCTCCGTGAGCGTGGGCTGGTGTGGGCCGCTTTCGCCTTTCACGAACGTGGGCAGCGTTTTTTCTTCCGGCTGGCCCTCGCCTCCCTCGGAGGGGTTGGGAGAGGTTTTCTCTTCCTCCGGCAGGTTCTCGCCTCCTTCTGAGGGGGTGGGGGAGGGTTTCTTATACACATCGCGCCAACCCGGCTCCAGGATTTCCTTGCCACTTGCCTTAAACTCAATTCCCTTTGCTTCCAGACCTTCCTGGCCACCTTGCACCTCTCCCATCACGGTGGTGGTCGAGAACTTGCAGTCGGGATAGAAAACGGCAATGAAGCGCAGCGCCACCAGGTTGAAAACCTTCTGTTCCATGTCGCTCAGGCCTTGCGGAACCACACCTGTGGGAATGATGGCGTGGTGGTCAGTCACCTTCGATGAGTCGAACACCTTTTTCGACTTTTTGAGTGCCTTGCCGCCCAGTGGCCGCACCAGTTCGGCATAGGGTGCCTTGCCGGCGAAGCGTGTCTGGAACAGGCCGTTCATCGTTTGCGGACACTTCGGGTAGATGTCGTCAGAGAGGTAGCGGGTGTCGACACGCGGATAGGTGGTGAACTTCCTTTCGTATAGGCTCTGAATGAGATTGAGCGTGGTTTCAGCCGAGAAACCGAATTTCTTGTTGCAGTCAACCTGCAGCGACGTCAGGTCGTAGAGTTGCGGTGGACCTTCCGTGCCCTTCTTCTTCTCAACGCTCGTCACGGTGAACGGGCGGTCCTCGATGAGCTGAAATGCCTGTTCACCCTCTTCCTTTGACGTGAACTTTCCCTTCGTGGCGGTGAAGGTGGTTTCGCGATAAATCGTGGCAAGCACCCAGTAGGGTTCGGGCTTGAAGTTGTCAATTTCTTTCTGGCGGTTCACGATAAGGGCGAGCGTAGGCGTCTGCACGCGGCCTATGGAGAGCACCTGCCGGTTTTGGCCATACTTCAGCGTGTAGAGTCGGGTGGCGTTCATGCCCAGCAGCCAGTCGCCGATGGCACGCGAGAGTCCGGCCAGGTAGAGTGGCTGATACTCCGACTGGTCCTTCAGCTTGGCAAAGCCCTCGCGGATGGCCTCGTCGGTCATCGACGAAATCCACAGGCGCTTGACTGGGCACCGGGCTCCTGCCTTCTGCATCACCCACCGCTGAATGAGCTCACCCTCCTGCCCGGCGTCACCGCAGTTCACGATGCTGTCGGCCTGCTGCATCAGCCGTTCAATCACGGCAAACTGCTGCTTGATGCCGCTATCCTCAATGAGCTTGATGCCGAATCGTTGCGGAATCATCGGCAGCGCCGCCAGCGACCAGCGTTTCCACTGGTCGGTGTAGTCGTGGGGTTCCTTCAGCGTGCACAGATGGCCGAACGTCCAGGTCACCTGGTAGCCGTTGCCTTCCATGTATTGCTTATGGTCGTGGGTTGCACCAATAATGCGGGCAATGTCGCGGCCCACGCTTGGTTTCTCTGCTATACAAACAATCATGCTGCAAAGTTACAACATTTTGAACCCAATTCCAAATTTTTGTTGGGCTATTTTGTCGGACACGGTTTGCCGCATCCTTGTTTCACGGCAAACATCTGCCCTCGTTTCCTTGTTTGCCTGCCGCGCCACAAACTGGAAGAATGGTTTAAGAATGTTAAATCCTTGGTTTCAACTGTTAATTTGTCAAGGAAATTTTTGTCGTCACGCGGGACTCATCTAGAATTGCTTGTGGCGATTAGTGAGGAGGTTTGAGGGATGAGTTATGGATAAAAAGTAAAGTTCTTTGACGTTTTTGCTCGTTTTTTGCGCTTTTCTGTCGATAAAAGCATGCGTTTTATTGAAAGAAAGCATGCCTTTCGATGGATAAAAGCATTGAGTTGATTGAGTAAAAGCATTGAGTTGATTGAGCGAAAAAACAACAAAAAATGCAACACGTTGACTATCAACGCGTTGCAAAATCGCTCATTTTCGCATTATTTCCGACGAAAAAAAAATTGGTGGAAAATGACGCAAAGGAAATGTTAAAACGAAGTGTTAAAAAGAGGGCGCAGCGTGCAACAAATGTGACGGAGGCCAGGAGGTGGGCCAGCCGGGCATCTATCGGTTGACGTTGAGGCGTATGCCAGCCTGGAGCGAGGGACTGAGGGGCTTGTCCTTGAAGTAGTTCTGCACGGTGCTGCCATTGTCGGGGTAGTAGCGCAGGCTGGCTTCGCCGAAGAATCCCACGGCGGGCAGGATGTTGTATTGCAGTCCGATGGCGGCCGAGAGCGAGAACTGCAGGCGGTCGCGGTGCATCTCGACGTCGACCCCCTCGGTCTTTCGCTCAGCACTGACGTTGACGTCGGCCTGTGCTCCAGCTGCGGCATAGGTGGTCAGGCTGTTCCGTTGCCAGAAGTCGTAGCGCATCTGGAGCGGAATGCCGAGGTAGTGGAGGCGCTGCTGGGTGGAGACGGTGGAGTTGCTCATTCGGCTGGTGAACTCTGATTCGGTGCGGGTGTAAGCGAGTCCGGTCTGCAGAATCCAGCGGTCAGCGAGGGAGCATGCCACGGAGAGTCCTACGGAGAACGGCATCTTGTGGGTGGTCTTCTCGCTGAAGTTGGTTAGCATGATGGGCTGGGGCGCGCCACGGCGCGAAGATTGCGAAATGTCGTTGAGTTCAGCGTAGTTCATGGTCATGGCCTGACTCATGAGCACGGGGTTTTGCGCCTGTTGGTTAGTGAGCCCGTTGGAGGCGTAGAGGGAGAAAGAGAGAGTGTGATTCACCTCCTGACGAAGACCCACCTCTTGACGAAGACCCACCCCCGGACGAAGCCCCACCCCCGGCCCCTCCCTGTGAGGGAGGGGAGTGGAATGTCTTGCCTCTTGAACTGTCTCAGACTTTGGCCGTTGAGCCGCCGCTGGTGTTGAATCTTGAACTGGTTCTGATGTCGGACCTTGAACCGTCTCAGGTGTCGATTTTTGAACCGCTTCAGGTGTTGCCTCTTGAACTGTCTCAGGTGTCGGTCTTTGAACTGGCTCAGGTGTAGAACCTTGAACTTCAGCAAGAGTTGGTCCTTGAACTGCCTCTGGTGTTGAACTTTTCACGGCGTCGGGCGTTGACCCTTGAACTGCCTTAGGCGAGACCTGGGCAACAGGGGGGAGGGCAGGGTGGCGACTGGGAAAGAGGAGGTAGCCGCCAGTGGCAAGCAGGAGGGCTATGGCCGCGGCAACGCCCCATCGGCGCAGACGCACGGTTCGAGCTGCCGGTGCGAGGGGCGCATCGGGCTGGGAAGGTTGTGCCGTCGATGGTGAGGGCTGGGCGTCGAGTTGGGCTTCGATGGATGCCCAGAGGTCGTCGCTGACTGGTTCCTGATGGTTGGCCAGTTGTTCGCGCAGTTTGTTTGTCCAGTCGTTATTCATTGGTGGTTCAAGTTTCGTTTTTGATTTCTTCCTTAATCATCTGTGCCAGCATTCGCTTGGCGCGCAGATACTGAGAGGCTGAGGAGTCGGGCTTGATGCCGAGCTGCTGGGCGATTTCCTTGTGAGAGAGTCCTTCGAAGACGTGAAGGTTCAGAACGGTGCGATAACCTGTGGGCAGTTGCCCGATGAGCTGGATGAGCCGTTCGGGCGGCAACTGTTCGAGGGGTGGCGCTTCGTCGTCATCGGACTGCTGGACCAGCAGTTGCTCGTTGCCGGCGATGGGCAGTCGACCTCGTTCGTGCAGGATGTCGAGCGCTCGATGGGCGACGATGCGGCCAATCCATCCTTTCAGCGAACCCTCGCCGCGATAGTCGAAGGTGGCGAGGGACGTGAAGACCTTGACGAAGGCATCCTGCACAATGTCTTGAGCATCGTCGCGGTGTGGGACATAGCGCAGGCCAGTGGCCATGGCATATCCCACGTAGCGGTCGTAGAGGCGTCGCATGGCCTGTCGGTCGCCCTTTTTGATGGCTTGCAGTAGCGTTTGCTCAGTTTCCAAGGTCTTCGTTGTGGTGTTGCTGTTGAATAATCCTGTTTGGGGGCTATTTCAACCGCCGGGTGGTGACAAGGCTGAGACTGAGGGGCGGGGCAAGGCGCCGGCCAATGGTGTCGCAGACGACGGTGATGCGGCTTGCTTGGCCTCGGTCGTCAAGGCTGTACCACTTCACCATCTCGCGGCAGTGAATGGTGGTGAGACTGTCGGCTTGGAACTTCAGTGTCCACGCATCGTCAGCCTGACTGAACATGCCAGCCGACTGCTGCTGGTTCAGGTGGAGATAATTGAGGTAGTACTCGTTATAGGTGAAAATGCTGTCGGTGCTGGCATCGAGTTGTTCCTGGGTGGGGCGGAAAGACTCGATGGTGAAGAATTCAAAAAAGAGTGTGAACAACTCTCCGTAGGGTTTCACGAGCAAGATTCCATTGATGGAGTCGGTCTGGGCCTGCTGCGTGTTGGCCATGGAGACATAGGAATTCTGAGAACTGTAGCCGACGGGGTCGTAGCTGAGCAGCGTGGCGGCCGACGAGTTGCTGATGGCCGACTGGGCATGCTCGGCCAGAAGCTGGTTGGTCAGCCACTTGGCTGGCAGGCTTTGGATGAGGAGAGAGCTGTCGGCGAGGGAGGTCAGGGTGGTCGTGCCGATGACGGTACGGTTGGCCAGCCATTGTGCCTCGAACTCGCCCGTTGTCTGCTTGACAAAATCGCCGTAGGTAACGTTAGCCGGAAGTTCATCGATTGCGTCGATGGTGCAACCAGCGAGCAGCAGGCTGGCAAAGCAGCAGGCGATGAGGCTGATGGCTGCTGGTTTGAGGGGATTCTTTTTCATATTGCTTGGAACGTTGTCTTCTGTCTTTAGAACTGTGAAAATGTGGAAACCTTGCATCGGTTTTGGTATTTTTTTTGCGTTGAAGCAAGAAAAAACAGGAATTCTTTATAAAAAAGGGGGCGCGGATGTGCTTTGGCCGCGTCCCCCCTTGGGTGTAGGGTGAAAAATGGTCTTACTTGTTGAGATGCTGCACGTACTTCACCGGAGCGACGTCGGTCTTGAGCGTGGCGGCAATGTCCTGTGGTTTGATGGTGACTGGACCGCGCATGAACTCCGGAATATTGTAGCTCTTCATGAGCTGGCGGTGGTAGTCGGGGTCGGCACAGGGCAGTTCGAAAGGCTTCGTGCCGTGACCATCCTTGTCGATGTGGGCAATGAACGGGCGGGTGTAGACACCGTCGGTGCGTCGGCTGGAGAACACCACCCATCGTCCCGTCGACGACCAGGTGTGATAGCTCTCGACGTTGTCGGAGTTGATTTCCTTCATGGGCCGAATGATCATGGCCCCTTCGGGAATTTCTTCCTTGTTGCGAGCTTGCCCAAGCGCCTGAAGGTCAATCATCCAGAGGTCGGCATCGCGGTGCCAGATGTGGAAGCATCCCCACCCTCCGAGTGTGAAGAGCAGGAAGCGGCCGTCGGGCGAGATGCGCGGCAGGGTGGCACTCTTGCCAAGCGATGCGGCATCGAAAACCATCTCGCGTGGGCCGAACTCGCGAGTGTCGGGGTCGAAAGTCTTGCGATAGATGCTGTACTTGATTTCCATGCCTCGCTGAATGGCCTCGGCGGTATTGACGGTGTCGGCAGAGTATTCGAAATGGGCGCTGCAATAGTAAAGCCAGCGGCCGTCGGGCGACCAGAAGGGGAAGATTTCGAACTCGTGCGGGTCGTTCTCGATGTTCATCACCTCGTCGCGGTCGACGTCGTAGACGATGAGGTCGCTCTCAGAGTCGAGCACTTCAATCTTGTTGATGTCGCGGGTGTGGAAGCTCTGCATGGTCTTGTTGGTTGAATAGGCGATGAGCTTCAGCCAGGGGTGCCACGAGGGATAGACGCCGGCCGAGAGAATGGAGTCGCTCTTCATGTTGACTTTCTTCACCTCGCCGTCGTAGGCAATGAAGGTGCCGCCATGCTGCTGGCGTGCGTGGAACTGGAACCGATTGGGGTTCTGCTGCTGGTAGTTGTGGCAGTTGATGCACTGGCCGTTGACCTCGTCGCCGCAGAGCATGTTGTCATAAATGACGCTCTCATCGTAGGTCTCCAACGAGCGCTGGCTGATGGTGAGTTCCTCGTAGGTGACGTAGGAAGGCGAGATGAGGCGGTAGCTCAGGTAGGCATCGATGCTGTCGGGCGATACGAAGATGTTGAACGGCTTGAAGCGCGTCCACTGGCCGTTGCGCTCGGCAAACACTTCCACCTGTATGGCCTTTCCGCTGGCCTTTTGGGCAAGTTGCTTCCATTCGTCGATGTCGGGACAGGCCTTGAGGGCGTCGCCTCCACAGACAATTTCGTCGCAGCCGAAGGAGTAGCGGGCCACCATCTGCGAAAAAGTTTCGTTCTGGGCTGCACCAATCTGTTGCAGTTCGAAGGAGAGCGGTGCGATGTTGACGGGCACCGTCACGTCGGTATACTCAGGATAGATGGTGGGCAGTTGGTTGCTCTGCTTGAACGTTTCTGGCACTTTCACCTGCTGGCAAGCGGTGAGCAGGACGAGCAGTGCGGCATAATAATAATTTTTCATTGTTACCTTGTTACTTTGTTACCTTGTTACTTTGTTCAGTAGCTGCGCTGGTTGCGCGTGAAGAAATACTCATAGTAGAAGGTGTTGCCGAAACGGTCATACATCAGGGGCTTCATCTGCTCCTCCGACATGCCGCGATATTGCTGGGCAGCCGCCATGAACTCGTTGTAGGTGTCAACGACCGACTTATCGAACGGCATTTTGCTGGTGTCGACCTTGTCTTCGAGTTGTCCGTAGAGATAGGCCGCTTCCTGAATGTGGCGCGGCATGGGCTTGCCTTCGCGTTCCAAGTTGCGGGCGTAGTGGAAGAAGCGGTTCCAGAACGTTGCGATGTCTTTGGTCTGGAGGGCAAAAATCATGGACTGCTCCTCGAACTTCGGGTCTTCGCTGTCGCGGTTGGCAAAGAAATCGATGAGGAAGATTTCTATGAGTGCCTGGTCACTGGTGAGTTCGTTATAGGGCGGCATGAGGTGCTTGATGGTCGAGAATTCCTTGTCCTTGTCGACGAGTGCCGGATTCTTCACGAATCGCTCGAACTGCTTGGCCCAGTCGCGGTAATACTTGGTCTGGCTGAGTATGTCGATGTATTTCTGTGCAACAGTCATCTCGCCGTTGATGAGCGAGCATTTCAGCATGAACTTGTAATACTCGACCCGCCATCCGTATTCGACGCCGTCCTCCAGACACCAGCGGTAGCAATAATTAATCTGGCCGTAGTTGTAATAGATGAGCTTTCCGCCAAACTGAGCCATGCGGGCAGTGAAGGGAGCATCGGCAAGACGGTCGCCATTGCGATAATTGTACATCTCGTCGGCCTGTCGGCCAAGGCGTGACAGGGCGAGATTCTTCATCATCCACATCAGTCGGCTGGGGGCGCTGTCGTGGTCGCGGTAGGTCGTGAGCACGTCTTCCCACTGGTGGTTCTCAACGTCGTGGTATTGCGAGATTTCGGTGTGGAAGTTTTCGTCCTTATACCAGAAATGGTAGACGCCGACAACGAGTAAGGCTACGAGTGCTGCCTGGGCAATCAGCCAAAGCAGCGGCTTGCGAACCTCGGTCTGGCGCTGGCGTCGGTAGCAGGCGGCAAAGCCCACGAGCACAGCCACGAGCAGGTAGAAGGGGATGTAGTAGGCCATGTGGTCTTCGCTGATGCGATAGAGTGGCAGGGCGGTGTAATAAATGTTGATGATGTTTGTCTGATAATAGCAGAAATGGTAGTAGGCCAATGGTACGAGGGCGATGGCTGCCACGGCAACAACCGAATCAAGACCACGGCGCAAGAGGCTGTAGTCGTCGAGGCGCCAGGCCAGTACGCCCATGAGCAAGGTGGCGAGCAAGGCGTAGAATCCAAGAAACGGATAACCCACGATGGTGGCAATGGCGATGAACGCAGTGCGCAGGAAGAATTTCCCTGGTATCGTGCGATATGCCCAGGCTGAAGCCACGGCTGCAGTTGTTCCGATGGTTGCCACGAAGAAGTGACCACGCAGCTTCAGGTAGTAAATCCAGTAACCAAGGTCGACGTCTGTTATGACCAGCAAGGCCACTGGAATGAGCACGAGCAGCATCCATTTTGCAGGGATGTTGAACGCCTTCTTCAAAACCAACATGAGCAATGCCCACCAGAGGCAAAGCATCAAGACACCCATCCAGGGATGGTAGAAGAACTGCGTGAAATAGGTGCCCAGATAGGTGAGGAAACCTCCCGACACAACCATCTGTTGCTTCAGGAATAAGGGCGTGTAGAGGAACAGATTCAGTTCCTGCACTCGGAAGAGAACTCCGCTCTCGAATGCGATGAGTGCTGCACCAACGACGACGAGAGCCACGAGGGGCAGGAGCAGCATTGGCCAGCGCAGTTGCTTCTCGGTGAACACTTTCGGCTCGTGTCCTTTCTTGGCTAGGCGCTTATGTGCATCCTTCTGAGGAGCTGGTGCAGCTGTTACCGTCTTGTTTTTTTTGTTTTGTTTGTTTGGTTTCATTATGATAGGTTATTTATTTTTCTGTATTCCACTCGTAGGTGTCGTAGCAAACGGCGCGTCCACCAAAACCTTCCTTCTGGAAAATGAGGCTTGAATTGAGAATGCAGTCGCTGGTTGATGTTGACTTTCCAAAATCAATGCAATGGGCATCGGCGTATTTTTTGTGGATAAGGAAATCGAACAGCAGGTCGAGCACTCCCAGTCGTTTGCCTTCGCTGGATGCGGAGATGTATTGGGTATGAACAACTTGACGGGTTTCGTAGACAAGTGTTCCGCCAAGCATCGTGTCATTTTGTTTGACGGTAAACAGGCGGATGTTGTCGGGGAAGCGGCTGGCCAGCAGTCGAAGTTCCTCAAAGGAGTGGACAGGATGGGTGCCGTGTTTCTTCCAGAGGTTGTCGTTGAGAATGTGCCAGAACGTTTCCAGGTCGGGATGTTCGGCCGCATGTTCACATACGCTGATGCTGATGCCTGCATGGATTGCCTTTCGCATTCCGGAACGGCGCGACTCAGTGAATGGCAGTCGTGGGGTGCGGAGAATCGCCGACGACACATCACGGGCAATCAGGGTGGCATGACAGACAGCAAAGATGGCATAGAGGTCTTCCTCGGCTGGCATTCGGTGGTAAATCCAAGGTGTAGGCTTGTACACGACATGGAGGATTCCTTCCTCATGCAGTTGCTGGTTGAGGATCTCAAACGCTTCCATGACCATGGCTGTTGTCGCCTTCTCGTCGGTGATTAGTCCGCCGTAGGTCAGCCCTTGATGGGAGTAGAGCGTTCCGTCATGCACGTTGGCAGGAAGCAGGGCGCAGAGGCGGTCTTTGCGATAGAACATCAGCGAATGGTCCTGAAAGCGGTCGGCGTGGTAGTCCATGTAGCGCCGGTCGAAGAGGAACGTTCCGTTCTTCGACTGTGCCACGAACCGATTCCATTCGTCGG
>ODAI013074179.1_pt1 | contig 17092 bp, 10 predicted proteins | sample 1539321 | NCBI WGS metagenome assembly ODAI01 (sample SAMN02144231, study PRJEB22623) | gut metagenome | biome: sheep rumen | host: Ovis aries | place: New Zealand | reverse complement strand
TCATCCTGAGCGAAGCGAAGGATCTAATTGATGACGGTCATCGTGTAGATAGTCCCGCTGCTGACAGTGTACAGCGGCTTGTCACTCTTGTAGATGTAGGCTTTATAGGTGTCGTAGCTATAGGCTCCGAAATACAAATCGCCGCTTTTGGAGAAGTACGCCTTAGTGTAAGCGATGAGCTGATGTCCGGGAGCGATCTTGCTAAGGATCTTATCATTCTTATAGACAACGACTTCCTCCTGACCGGATGTGGTCGACACGATGTACATGTCCGCCCCGTTGAAACTGATGAAATGAGACTGGTTCCCGTCGGGATCTTTCCTTACGACACGCTCAAGTTTGCCGTTCTTGTAAAGGTTCAGGCCTTTTCCCTTGGTCAAGGCCCAGACGTTCCCCTCAGGATCGATCGCCACGTCACGACCAAATTCTTCATAGCCGCCGTCATACAAAGTCTGCTCAGTGACCTTAAGATCCTTGGATATGGTCCAAAGCCGCCCGACATATTTCCCGAACGCGTCACGACAGTATCCGACAACATATGCCGTACCGTCGGAAGCGACGGCCATTCCGGTGTTGCGATACTCACTTTCAGAGGATAGAGCCTGGCCGAACAGTTTCTCTCCTGTCGAGGCATCGTAAATACTGATACTGTATGTACCAATAAAATACAATCTTCCCGCGGCGGCACCCTTAAGATATCCGGGATCATACATTTGGAGCAGTTTGGAGCCATTCTTCCAAATCCCGTTGTAGAGATAGCACTCATAAAGGTCTGTCCCGTCTGAGAACACATCGGAAAGATCGCTGTTCGAGCCAATGTACTTGTCTCCATTAAGGAATACCCCTTCCGGAGTCTTGAAAAAGACCTGCACTCCTTCTTGCTGGGAGACCGTCACCTTGCAAGTGGCGGTGAATCCGCCTTCCTGGCTGGTGGCTGTGATGTCCGTCTCTCCGTTCCAGACGGCGGTCACTGTGCCGGCATTGTCAACAGTAGCTACAGCCGGGTTGGAAGACTTCCATGTCACGTTCTTGTTCTGAGCATATTCCGGATCGAAAACAACCTTAAACTGCTTGGTCTCGCCCTTCTTCATCGTGAGACTGGTGTAAGGGAAAGATATTCCTTTCAGGGTCGGGTCAGGAGTGACCGTCACCTCGCAGAAGGCCTGGATGGTCTCGTCGGCCATACTTTTGACATAAACTTTCGCGGTACCGGGCTTCAGGGCGGTGATGAGTCCGTTATTATCGACAGACACGATACCTGTGTTGTCCGCAGCCCACTGGACAGACTTGTCACCGAAAGCCTCCGGAGTGAATTTCACCTCGAGTTGCTTGGTCTCACCTTCAACGATTTCGAGCGTGGCCGGATTCACGGACAAGCCCTCCAGGGCGACCGCCTTGACTGTGACCTTGCAGGTGGCTGTCTTTCCGCCGTCCGAAGTCGTTACGGTTATAGTGGCCTCACCAGCTTTGACGGCCGTGACCTTACCGTCCGACACCTTGGCGATATTATTGTCACTCGTGCTCCAGGTGACAACCTGATTGGTGGCATCCGAGGGCGTGATGGTCGCTTTAAGCGTCCCTTCGGCGCCTTCCGTCAGCTCTAATGTGGACTTATCAAGCGTGACACCAGTTACGGAAACTGTCTTGGCAGTCACGGTGACCGAGCATGTGGCAGTCTTGGAACCATCAGTGGTTGTGACAGTTATCGTGGCCGATCCGGCTCTCACAGCAGTCACCTTTCCTGAATTGTCCACTGTGGCGACACCGTTGTCAAAAGACTTCCAACTGACAGACTTGTTGGTGGCATTATCAGGGGCCACAGTAGCTGTCAGCGTCTCTGACCCTCCTTCAAGAAGGTTAAGAGATGTTTTATTCAGGGAAACTCCGGAGACACCCACTGTCGCCGGAACGGGGTCCTCATGTCCGCAAGAAGGCAATATAAAGGCAAGCGTCACGACGGCAATCATCGCGAAAAAAGATCCAAATAGCTTTTCCATAATATAACCAGTTTTCACAAATATAAGAAAACCATTTTAATACAAAACAAAATTTAAGAATATCAATGTGTTAGTACTGGGTATTACCAACCGGGATTCTGCTTTATTCCCACACCTGCGTCGGCGTTAAATGGGTTGACCTGAAGCTCTCCGAACGGGAAGGGCATCAACTCGTTTTTGCCTGACTTGAAACCGTACACATCGTTGTAATATGCCTCGGAATAATCGATCCTAGCCTCGTGTGGATGCTCACCTTCCACAAACAAGTCGATAAATGAAGGAACTTCCTTACCCTGGTCCTTGAGGACTGTGGCCGCATCGCCCCAGCGTACGAGGTCAGCGAAGCGGCAACCTTCCATAAACAGTTCGAACCTCTTCTCTTTTTTGACGTTATCCAGAGTCAGTGAAGTGTATGTCGGAGCTCCGGCCCTTGAGGCCACCTCGTTGAGAGCGGCTAGACCGGAACCGTCGTCACCTGCGACCGCACAAGCCTCGGCGTAAAGGAGGAGAACCTCGGCGTAGCGCATCATTACCGTGTTGTTGTCGTTGGCGTCCACGCTGTTGGCGTTAAGCTCGGTCTCAAGGGGCGCGTATTTGATCATGAACCAGCCGATATTCCCGTAATAACTTGAAGAGGAGAGACCGAGACGTGGATCGTTCAGTTTATCCTCTCTTGTCATGTCTTCTCCGGCTTTCAAACCTCTCTCAGGGTCGGCGGCGACCCTGCCGCTGTAGTCATAATCTCCGATCAGTTCCTCATAGGAGATAATCCATGCCTTACGGCGGTATGAGTCAGCCTCATTGGCCAGGATAGCTTCCACGAACGACTTGGAGGGGTTGCCACCTCCGCCCCAGCCGTCATTTTTCTTGAAGAAAGGATTGGGCAGAACCTTGAGGTCACGCCAGAAGCATGATTGGCTCCGCTGGAAGTGCCGCATTCCATCATCGATGGTGATGTTCTCATTGTCAACATAGTTGAGCTCGAAGACCTTCTCTGAGCTACCATCGCCGGCCCTGTGGAACAGGTTCACCATCTCGGATCCGGGGACAAGCTTGAAGCTATGGGAGTCTATGACCTTCTTGAGGGTGGTTTTGGCTCCGGAGTAGTCTCCAGCGAATACCTGCGCCTTGCCCTCAAAAGCGTATGCGGCCTCCTTTGTCAGGCGTACCGAGCCATTCTTATTGCCGGATCCTCCCCGTGATGGCAGCACAGCGGCCGCTTCGTCAAGTTCCTTGATAATCCAGGCCATCAGTTCCTCGTGGTTGGAGTTTGTCGGAAGGGCATCGCCCGGAAGGATGTGGTCCACCAGGGGCGGAGTTCCCCAATAGGTGGCGAGATGAAGGTGAGCTATGGCTCGCAGTGCCCTGGCTTCAGCCACATTCCTAGCTATTGAGGGGCTGGAAGAAGGATCGAAGTTGTCGATTACGAGATTGCAGGCGTAGATAACCTTATATGTCGCCCTGTAACTGAACCTCACGACGGAACTGTTCGAGTCAAAGGATGGACGGTACTCATTGATTTCCAAGCCGAAGACATGGTCAGATTTTCCGCCGGAGCCGTAGTAGATGTCATCAGAGGGAGCGTTGGTCATGATGAAAGTAGCGGGGGCGATCACCCATGTTGGCAGCTCGTCCATTACACCCATGTTAAGACCCTTTATATATTCTGAATATATGGCCAGGGCGGCCGACTCGGCGTTTTCTTCAGATCCGTCATAGAAAGCCTCGTAATTGACAACACCTTTTTGAGGTATCTCAAGAAGGCTCTCGCTGCAGCCGGAGGAGGCGATCATGGTAGTTCCAAGGGAAATGAGAAATATGAAGATTTTTTTCATGATAGTTCCGTTCTTGATTTAGAATGAGATGTTTACACCGAGGAGAATCTTCTTGGAATTCGGGTAGGATCCCTTGTCCAGACCCATTCCCCGATAGTCCCCGTTGGAGGCTGTCTCGGGGTCGAATCCCAGATACTTTGTGAATGTGAAGAAGTCGTCGAGAGACACGTAGAATCGCAATCCTCTCAAGATGATATTTCGCAGCAGGTCTTCAGGCAAGGTGAAACCGAGTTGTATCTGCTTGATCTTGAAGTAGTCACCTTTGAACAGATTCGCTGATGAACTCCAGAAATCGACATTTGAGCTCATCTCCTTGCATGATGGCAGGTTCCCACCGGCGTTGGCGTGGAAATACTCCAGAGAGTTGATTAGAGGGTGCTCGGTACGGTATACGCAGGGAAGTATAACGTTTCCTCCGGCACCGGTGCCGAAGAAGGTGAAGTCAACACCCTTCCAGTCTGCCCTCAATGTGATTCCGTAGTTATAGGTGGGAATGCCACTGCCGAGACACTTGAGATCAGCGCTGGACGGGGTCTCGGTGGTTAGGCCGTTCTTATCGTAGAATAGGGCTTTGCCTTGGGGGCTTGTTCCGGCAAATTCAAATCCTCTGAAATACCAGGCCGGATAGCCTTCCTCGAAAGAGGTCCCCATCTTGAAATTTGAGAATCCCTGGCCGGGGAGGCGGTCTCCGCCCTGTTTGGTCATGGATGTCACCAGATTGCTCAGTGTGGAGAAGTTGGCGTTAAGGCTATAGTGGAAATCTCCCGCCGCGTCCCTCCATCCAAGCTCAAACTCCAAGCCACGGTTTCGGATCGAGCCCGCGTTGACAGTAGATGTTCCTGTCCCGACTTCGAAGACAGGGGTCACCGTCATCAGCAGGTCCTTGGTGTCCTTGTTGTACCAATCCAGCCCGAGGGTGAGTCTGTCGGAAAGGAATCGAGCGTCCAGACCTAGGTCTATCTGCTCGGAGGTCTCCCATTTGAGATCCGGATTTGCCAGGCCAGTGGGAAGGGAACCGTATGAGATGGTCGGGTCCGTGACATTCCACTGGTATTTATTTGTGTTGTATCCGATGTTGGTGGAATATGCGTAATTGTCTAATACGGCGATATTTCCGTTGATGCCCCACGAGACTCTGAGTTTCAGGAAAGTCAGTACGTCAGCGCTAATGTTGTCCCTGATGAATCTCTCGTTGCTGAGGGTCCAGCCCACAGCTCCGGAGGGGAAGAATCCCCAACGGTTCTTCCTCGAAAGCTTTGAGGAGTCGAAAGCGTCCGCACGGAAATTGGTCTGGACGCTGTAGCGGTTGTCGTAAGTGTATGTCAAGCGACCGAAATAGGAGATCTGGGTGTTCCGGTCCGGGGCAACAGTCCCGGTGAAGGACTTCTTCCCGGAGCCGTTATCGTAGTTGATGTAACGGAAGTTCTCATCGTAGCCGTTCAGCGGGCTGGATCCTTCAAGAGTCGCCCCCACGGCGCGGTAGTCAGAGAGGGAATAGGACATTCCGGCCATCGCTCCGAGCGAGTGTCTGCCGCCGATGATCTTGCTATAGTTGGCGAAGTTCTCCCATTGGTAGTAATAGTTCTGCGAGGACACCTCGCTTATCTTGTACATCGAGGAATTGATCTTCGTATTGGCGTAGAAAGGATATTCATAATCGTTGGCGTAAGCCTGGCTGACGCGGTATCCCACTCGTGATGTGATCACCAGGTCCTTCACCGGAGTCAGGTTCGCGAACATGGTGCCCCTGACATTCCACCCCTCGTTCTTGTTCTCGGCTCGGTCGCGGAATATAAGAGGATTGCCACCGTCGCCTTCTTGGAAGATGGAGGTCGCATAGTAATATCCCTGATCGTTCCGGTAAACAGTCTGCGTCTTACCTTCAATCGCCTGTCTCATCGCGTAGGGAATCCGGTCAGTGGAGGTGTAGTATTCAGGTGTCAAGGGGTCAATGACCAGCACGCCAAGGAGGGTGGAACCCTGGTACTCGCTGTGCTCACCCAGCAACATGGCCTTGTAACGCTCTATCGATGTGTTGGTTCCTACCGTGAACCAGTTCTTGATCCTGTAGTCGGCGTTGACCTGGGCTGTCAGGCGCTTGTAGTAGTCCTTGTGCCCTTTCACCATTCCGTCCTGGTCCGCGTAATTCAGGGAGACGAAATAGGACCCGCGTTCGTTCCCTCCCTGGGCTCCGAGCGTGTGGTTGTGGGAGAAACTCGGGGCGAAGAGCACGTCGGCCCACCTGGTGTCCGTCTTCCCGTCCCAGAGTCCCTCGGAGATGATCTTCTCCCGGGTGAACTGCCCGGCTTTCTCATTCCAATCCACATACTGCTCGGCGTTCATCACCTTCGCGTAACGCCCCAGAGACTCGCGAGTCAGCTTGTAATTGTAAAATATTGTCCCGTCCTTGCTTCCGGATCCGTTCCTGGTGGTGATGAGGACGACTCCGTTTCCGGCCTGCGCTCCGTAAATAGCGGCTGACGCCGCGTCTTTGAGGACTTCCATGGACTCTATCATCGATGGGTCAAGATACTGGATATTGTCAACTTTAAGTCCGTCCACTATGAGGAGAGGACCGAGTCCCTTGTCACCATTGGATGAGATGCCACGCACCCGGATGAACGAGCCCGATCCAGGGGCACCGGAAGAGTTGAATACCTGCACTCCGGCCGCTTTCCCTTGAAGAGCGGCGGCGGCGTCAACGGTTGACCGGTTTTTCAGTTCGGCGGATCGGACTGATGCCACCGAGCCGGTCAGGTCACTCTTCCTCTGTACGCCATAACCGATTACGACTGTCTCGTTGAGGATCTCGTTGTCCTCTTCAAGGATGATATTGAATACGATCCGGTCTCCGACATTTAGAGTCTGGCTTTTATACCCGATGCTGCTGACGGTTATGCTTGTACCGGAAGGCACACTAAGGGAGAAAGCCCCGTTCAAGTCAGTGGTTGTCCCTATGAGCGGGTTCCCAGCGACTGAAACGGCTGCCCCGATAACGCTTCTTCCCTCGGTGTCAGAGACCGTTCCGCTAATGGATCGGTTCTGGGCATTCAGTGTCAGACAGCAGCATAGTGAAATCAGTACTGGCATGAAGCCAGGATATCTCAATAGCGATTTGAACATTGTTGTGATATTATATTTTTTGTGATATTATATTTTAATGGGGGTGAGGCGCATCGCGGCGACTCGGGCGGAGGGGATGTCCCCGTCAGTAGCCCTAAGGGAGAATGTGTGGACTCCTGGGGAATCAATTTTGGCCCAGCCCAACGGATACCAAGCGTACGCCCTTGTGGCGTCATGCTCATTTACGACCGCCTCCTGTCCATCAATCGACATCCTCCATTCGACCCAGCCTTCCGGAACCATTCCAAGATATTCAAGATCAATGTTATAAACTCCAGGTTCCTTAATCTCGACAGTCCATGTCACAGTCGACTCCCCGTTGAGATCCTGAGCCACGTTCCTGGTTTTCCACTCTCCGAATTTCTCCATCCATCCGGAGCGCTGAACTTTACAATTCTCAACCGAAGCGAACTCGACCGGCAGGACAGTGGTTCCCGACGGGTCAGCCGCCAGTTTGCCGTCAACCTCCACTTCCCCGCCAAACGTCAGCTCAATCACAGAGGCGTATTCATCGGGTCTTTCGAAAGGCAGTTTGATACGCAGCCAGCCGTCTTCGGAGGAGAACCGCAGCTTCCCACCATGCAGGCGAGCCGACTTCACAGGCGTCTTAAGGCCTGGAACCCAGAGATTTCCGTCAGATGGCCAATCAAATACCACCAACTCGACCTTGTCACCTTGAGTCACGGCATCGCCCCACGGCAAAGCATGTCCCCATGGAGAGGGGCCAGCTTTATACACGGCCTCCGGGTGGGAATGGACCCACTTTCCTGACTTCCTCAAAGCGGCTGCGGCCATCGGATGGATCCTGCCTTTGGAGTCGGGTCCCACATTAAGCATCCAAGTGCCTCCACGGGCTATGGTGGAGACCAAAGTGCGGACTATGAAATCTGGAGTTTTCCATTCGTTGTCATATCGGGAATATCCCCAACCGACCTGGGTCACGTCTATTCCTTCCCAGCGTCCCTCATGGTTAGCGACAGGCACCTCCATGTCACCCAACGTCTCATAATCACCCAAGCCGTTACCCACTCGGCTGGAGACCAAAGCATTCGGCTGGTTTTTCCTGACTATGTCAACCAATTCCTGGGAATATTCCAACGACATGTTCCCAGGAGTGTCAAACCAGATCAGCTGAATGTCTCCGTATTTGGTGGTCAGTTCCTCAACTTGAGGGACACATTTTGTCCTGAAGTATTCGTCAAAAGAAACCTCTCGCCCGGAGGCGTCTTTCCCAGGCCCGTTTCCTCCTCCCGGAGCGGTCCAGTCCTGGAACTGGGAATAATAGAACCCGATCCCGAGGCCTTCACGGTGGCAGGCCTCAGCCAGTTCCGCCATCAGATCCCGCTTCAGAGGAGTGGCGTCAACTATGTCAAAATCACTTGCTTCCGTGTCAAACATCGCAAAGCCCTCATGGTGTTTGGCGGTGATGATGATATACTTCATCCCGGCATCCTTCGCGATTGATACGATCTCATTGGCGTCGAACTCCGAAGGGTTGAACGAAGCGGCCTGGGCCATATATTCATCCACCGGGATGCCCGCCTGCGCACCATTCATGATCCATTCGGCATTGCCATAATAGATCTTTCCTTTCCAGACTCCCTCGAGAGAGGAATACAATCCGAAATGGATGAACATGGCATAGTTGCCATCCTCGAAAAGGATCTCCTGAGGAGAACGGTTGTCTGCCGTGGTATGAGGGATCTGTCTCTCGCAGGAGACTAAAAGCGAAGCGATTAGGGCAAACGCCCAAAAGGTTTTTCTCATACTATCGGTTATTAGCATTATACAATCTTCCCTGGAAGGTGTCTCGCTCCTCCAGGCGCTTATCCAGAAGCTTAAGGATGCCGTCGTTACGTATAAGGCCCCAAGGAGTCTCGGAAACGAATCGGGGCGGAACCTCACCAGCGACCCGCTCAACGCACAGATCCGGGCGAAGTCTCTCAAGAATATCGATCACAAGGTCGAGATAATCGTCCAGCCCGAGCTTGAGGAAATCTTCCGGGCAAGCGGCATATTCCTTTTCCATCCTGGTGCCTTTGACTATCTGGAGCTGATGGAACTTAATGGATGTCAGCGGCAAAGATGAAATGGTGGCACATTGGTCAAGCAGCATCTGGCGTGTCTCGCCTGGCAGGCCGAGGATGAAATGGGCACCGACATCCAGTCCTCGCTCCGCCGTCATTTCCACAGCCTTCCTGGCGCATTCGAAGTCATGCCCGCGGTTAATCCGCATCAGTGTCACATCATAGCACGATTCGATTCCGTACTCCACCACAATGATAGGACGTCTCTTTTCGTCGGCGAAAATCCCTCCGCCGTCCCGCGCTTGACCGCCGCATAGGGAGGCTAGGTAGTCAAGTTTCTCTTCATTGACGCAGTCCGGACGAGTGCCGATAACCAGACCGACCACAGAAGGATGGGAAAGAGCTTCCCCATAAAGCTCCCTGAGTTTCGCCAAAGGAGCGTAAGTATTTGAATATGACTGGAAATATGCAAGATAATGGGTAACCTTCGGATACCTTCGACGATGAAACTCGATCCCCTCGTCAATCTGCTGGTGGAGAGTCTTCCCTGGAACACTGTATCCAGGATGGAAAGCGGCGTTGTCGCAATATGTGCAACCACCGGTGCCGAGCGTCCCGTCGCGATTGGGGCATGAGAAACCCGCGTCAATCACAAGTTTCTGCAGCCGCTCACCGTAAATCCTGCGGTAGCGGCCGGCCGAGGTGTTGTATCTTTTGCCTTCGGGGAAGCCGAACATTGGTGTATTCTTTATCCAGACCTTAAAGTTACATTAAAAATCTCTATCTTAGCAATCAGATCCATCAAAAAGATTGAAATGAGAAGCCTTTTGACCAGTGTTTTCGCCATTTCGGCATTGATTATTATTCCTCAGGCCATTCAAGCCCAGGACAATAAGCCGAAACATCTGACTTTCACCGATAAAGAACTTGCTGTGGCTCCGACCAAGGCGGTCGTTGAACTGTCCGCCAATTTCATGCGGGAGAAGCCCGAATACGAGGCCGAGCTCGGCGACCAAGCCCTTATGGGGACGGTCGTGGAAGTGCTGGAGAACAAGGACGGATGGGCGAAAATCAAGTCACCAGAGCCTTACACAGCATGGGTGGACAACCGTGGGCTCGTGATGATGACCGATGCGGAAATCGCTGATTATCTGGAGGCTCCGAAATATATTTGCACCGCATTGAGGTCAACTATCTATGAGGAACCGTCGCTGGATTCACGAATAGTCTCCGAGTTCCTCCTCGGGGACATAGTCAGGATTATGTACAAGACAATCACACATACCAAAGGCAGCCTTAAAGGTTACGAGGAAGGCAGAGTCGTGCTGAAGAAAAAGTTCGTCGGAGTCGTGCTGCCATCCGGGAAAACCGGTTATGTGCCTGCGAAGGACGTGGATGTTTTCTACAAATGGGCAAAAGACAAATATACCCGCCTGAATAACGTGAACGCTTTCAGGAAAGACATTGTCGAGACCGCTATGCGGTTCATCGGGGTCCCATACATGTGGGGTGGCACATCGGTCAAGAATACCGACTGCAGCGGATTGACCAGAAGCGTGTTCTTCGCTAACGGTGTGCTGCTGCCCCGCAACGCGTCCCAGCAAGGCAGAATCGGGGAAAACCTGCCTTTATTCAGTGCCGAGGGAGATGTGATTTGGGATGCCTTGCTGCCAGGTGACTTGGTCTTCTGGGGGCGTGAGGCAGCCGACGGGGTTCCAGCCAAGGCCACTCATGTTGGAATATACATCGGCGAAGGACGCTTCATACATTCTTCTTATATGGTAAGGATCAGTTCGTTGGATCCATCCTCACCTGATTATTATGACAGGAAACCGCTTTGCGCCCGCAGGATTGCCGGCCAAGTTGATACAAAAGACTCAGGAATAATCTCCGTTTTCGCCAGCCCGGACTATATCCAGTTATAATGATACAAGGCAGATTTTAGACAAAAATATTTGGCGGCTTATTTATTATTTCCTTATATTTGAGAGACACAACCTGTTTAATACAAATTAAATCTAGCGTTTATGAAACCTGGTGCGGAACAAGAATCTTCTTTTGATCGCAAAAGGCACATTTTCGGTGCGTTTGCAGGGCCTATCTGCGCCCTATTGGTTTATTTGATCCCTATTGCCGGATTGAGTGTGGAGGCCCACAAGTTGCTGGCCATTGTGACATTCGTGGCCTTCTGGTGGATCTGTGAACCGGTACCCATTCCGGTGACCTCCCTTATAGGCCCCACTCTCTGCGTCATCTTCGGCGTAGTATCGGCTACGGATGCTTTCAAAGCCTTCGCAAACCCTATGATCTTCCTGTTCATGGGAGGTTTCTTAATCGCTAAAGGCATGATGGTCAACGGCCTTGACAAACGCATCGCCTATGGTATCATGTCAATGAAATGGGTGGGAGATTCACCCAGAAGGATATTCCTGGCCATCGGTCTCGCGTGCATGCTGTGTTCCGGGTGGATCAGCAACACCGCCACCGCCGCCATGATGTTCCCCATCGCCCTCGGCTTGCTTGAGGCTATCCGTGAGATGATGGCCGCCAATGGCAAGGAGATTGACCTGAGAAGCTATAAATATGCCACCGGCCTGATGTTGATGACCGCATACGCCTGCTCCATCGGAGGTGTGCTCACCCCTATCGGCACTCCCCCGAACATCATCATGATCGGATTTATCAGGGAGCTTGCGCCTGAGGCTCCACAGATCACATTCTTCAACTGGATGGTCTGGGGTCTCATCGCCATGGTGCTTTATTTCGTCGTCACTTATTTTGTCCTTTGGAAGATGTTCCCCGCTGATGTCAAGCACATTGACGGCGCCCAGGAGTTTATCCAGGAGCACAGGAACAGCTTAGGCAAATGGACCCGCGCGCAGAAGAACACCCTTATCGCTTTCATCGTGGCTGTTGTCTTGTGGGTTCTTCCCGGCATACTCAACGCCATCCAGAGCATTGCTCCCAATGCCATAGATGGCGAATTATTAAAGACCTACAACAAGCATTTCCCTGAAGCGGTCGCCGCTATGGTCGGTGGTTTGCTTCTGTTCCTCTTGCCGACAGACATCAAGAAAGGCGAGATGACTCTCAAATGGAAGGAAGGAGTCGCAGGTATCGACTGGGGTACGCTTCTGCTCTTCGGTGGCGGTCTCGCTATTGGAGGGATGGTGTTCTCCACCGGTCTATCGAAATGGATCGGCGAGTCCCTGACCAGCGCTTTGGGAGGTCATCCTTCAGAATATCTCTTCCTCACCTTGTTCGCTGTCACAGCTCTGTTCCTTTCTGAGCTTACATCCAATACCGCTGTCGCGAACCTGATGGGACCTATCGCTATCGCCACTGCCGTTTCACTGGGCTTCAGCCCTGTGCCGGTCTGTGTCGTCATGGCCCTGTGCACGTCGCTTGCCTTCATGCTTCCGGTCTCCACACCACCGAACGCCATCACCTATTCTTCAGGCTACATACCTATCACGAAGATGATCAAGGCAGGTGTTCTCCTCGACATTATCGGAGTGTTCTTAATCACTATACCTCTGGTATACTTCCTTGTAAAGGCAATTATGGGTGTATAATATTTTAGATATGGAGAAGAAGAGTTTATTCAGTCGTTTGAGCAACGTCGGAAAGATCCTTAATCGCGCGGCCTTTTCCGATGTCGACCAAAAGATCACCAAGTATCATTATGGCTCGGACGCGTTCATGCGCATCTTGCAGAGTCGTTATTCCTGCCATTCTTTTAACAGTTATCCCGTCTCTGACTCCAAACTGAATATGATCCTTGAAGCCGGTCGTTTGGCTCCTTCAGCCAAAAACCTTCAGCCCACCCGTATTTGGGTTGTCAAGAGCGAAGAGGCTCTCGCCAAATTGCGGACTGTACATCCCTGCTACGGCGCTCCGGTCGTTCTCATCGTAGGCTGCCGGAACGAAGAAGCCTGGATCCGCGAGAGCGACGGGGTCAATGCGGCCAAGACAGATGCCGCCATCGTCCTCACCCATCTGATGCTCACGGCGACTGATGCCGGACTCGCGAACATGTGGATATGGGATTTCGATCCCCGAAAGGTGCGTGAAGCCCTTCCGGAGACTCGGGAACACGGGGTCTACGCCCTCCTCGCTATCGGCTATCCGGCCGCTAAAGAGGGTAAGCCCACGGAGTTGCATACTGAACGTAAACCCCTCGAGGCGATAGTGAGAACGCTATAGCGCTATTTCAAATATGATAAAAAAACTTTCCCTTCTGGCAGCCGCGCTAGTAGCCGCCTCTGCCATTTGTGTCGCCGACAACATCCGTTTCGCCTCACACCCATCCCTTTCCCCCGATGGAAAGCAGATCTATTTCAGCTATGATGGCGATATCTATTCCGTTCCCGTAGGGGGCGGACAGGCGACTGCCGTTATCACGATGCCGGGAGTACAGGACTCTCCTATAGTCTCCCCTGATGGTAAATGGTTGGCTTTCAGCTCCGATATCCAGGGCAACAACGATGTATATATTGTCCCTGTCGCTGGTGGGAAGGCCGTCCAGCTGACATTCCATGAAGCGTCAGACACACCTGTGGGCTGGTCGCCCAAGTCAGATTGGATATATTTCGAGACTAACCGGGCCAGCGCCCGAAAGACAACCTTTAAGGTGGCCGTCTCAGGAGGCACTCCTCAACTCATGTTTGACGGGTATTTCAACACAGTAGTCAATCTCGTCGAGAATCCCAAGACAGGAGAGTTCCTCTTCAACGAGTCGATGGAGAGCATCAGTTTCCCTACCAGGAAACGCTATGTGGGCGATCATAACCCTAACATAAAGAGCTGGAATCCCCGCAGCAAGACTTATACGGAGCTTACCGACTACATCGGCAAGGACCAGTGGCCGATGGCCGACAAGGACGGTAACATCTATTATGTCAGCGACGAGTTGAACAAAGAGTCCAATATCGTCAAGTACGTAAAAGGAGGGAAGCCGCTGCAACTCACCTCGTTCGACAAATCCGTCCAGTATCCTTCCATAGCTTTCGGAGGATCGGCCATCGTATTCTTGAAGGACTATGAGATCAATGTTTTGGATCCTGCCACAGCCAAGGTTTCAGTCCCGCGAATACAGATCGCGTCCGGGAATGTCGAGGTTCGCCGCGCGTTCGAAGGACAGACTCCCTCCGCGGCTGACGTCTCTCCCGACGGGAAGAAGTTCGCCCTTGTCATCCGAGGAGGTCTTTATATCACCGACACGAAATGCAAGTTCCTCCAGAAGCTGGACACCCCGACTGACGAGCGGGTGGACGAGGTGGTATGGAGTAATGACAACAAAACCATCTATTACACAAGGACTGAGAAGGGTTGGACTAACCTCTACAAGATAGCGGCGGACGGAAGTGCCGGAGAATCAGCCGTTTTCGTTTCTCAGAACAACACCAAGTGCCTGTACGCTGACCAGAAACGGGAGAAACTGGCCTTCATCGACGGCAGCCGGGCGGTGATGCTTCACGACATTAAGGCAGGGACTACCTCGAAGGTGGCCGAGGCTGAATTCTGGTCATTCCAAGGATACAATTTCGCGTTCTCGAATGACGGCACCTGGCTGGCATTCGACGCGATGCACACGTTTGAATCCGATATATTCCTATACAACCTCAAGGACAAAACCTTAAGGAATTTCACCCACTCAGCCTCTGTGGAGCAGAGTCCTTTATTCTCTCCTGACGGGAAATACATGTACCTTCTGGCCAACCCCACAGCCACTTCATTCCCCAGGGGAGCCAGACCGTCTTTGTATAAATTACCGCTCCAGAAATATGACACCCCGTTCAAGTCCGAAGATGTGGATAACTTATTCAAGGACAATAATGACGATGCCAAGAAAGATGGAGACAAGAAAGACAGGCCCTCGAAAGACACTATTAAGAAGGATTCAACAGTCACTATCGACTTCAAGAATATCCACGAGAGGATGACCCGTGTGGAGCGCGACGGAATGCAGGGTAATCCGTATATCTTCTCCTCCAGAGGCAAGGATTACCTCCTTTACCGCTCGATGGGTTCAATGGGATCCATGGGTCCTATGGGACCGATGGGAGCTGGAGCCCCTGGCATATACTCTTTGGAGATTTCCGACCCGGAAGCCAAGCCTAAGCAGGTCAAAGACTTGATGGGAGGCTCATTCTTCAACAGCGATGACGCTCTGTACTGCCTGTCAGGAGGAGCCATCTACAAGGTCGATCCAGGCTCGGCATCCGCCACAAAAACCGAGGTCAAGAAAGACGTGGAAGTAGTTCTGGATGACGAATTCAGGCAAATGTTTTATGAGACCTGGGGCGTGCTGGAGCAGAATTATTATGACGTCAATTTCCATGGCGCCAACTGGCCGGCTGTCAGGGATTACTATGCGTCTCTCCTCCCTTATGTGAGGACTCGAGCGAACCTCCGCACACTCATCACCGACCTGCTGGGAGAATTGAATTCTTCTCATCTGGGATTCACCTCCAACGGTCCCGAAGAGAAAAACGACAACCGGATTCGCAGCTACTCTACCGGAATACAGTTTGACAACGCGTCACCGTACAAGGTCACAGGTATCCTGGCCGATTCCCCTGCCGACAAGCTTGGAATCGATGTTAAGAAAGGCGATGAGCTGGTGGCCGTGAACGGAGTGAAGGTCGACAAGACAGTAAACCGCGAGAAGTATTTCTCTGGCGCCGTACCGATGGACGAGATTAAACTCACTTTCAAACGCGGGGGCAAAGAGATAAACACCAAGATCCACACCACGAACACCCCTGTGATCAAAACGCTAGAATACAAAGAGTGGGAAGATCAGCGGGCTGACATTGTCTCGAACAAAACAGGTGGAAAGGTCGGTTATATTCATATGAGGGCGATGGGAGCGGAAGATCTCGAATCATTCCTTCTCAAGATGCACACTGAAGTATTCGACAAGAAAGCTCTCATTCTCGACCTTCGTTACAACAACGGAGGTAATGTCCACAAGGAGGTCATCGATTTCCTTCGCGGCCAGTCCCACTTTGAATGGGCATATCGGGACTTCCCGAGGAATACCCATCCCAACGTCACTCCGGGAGACATGCCGATTGTTGTCCTGGTCAATGAGCACAGCCTTTCCGATGCTGAGGTGACTTCTAACGGAATCAAGACCCTCGGAATAGCGAAACTGGTCGGTACTGAGACCTACCGCTGGATCATATTCACTTCTGCCGTACGACTTCTGGATGGCTCATCATGCCGTATGCCGGCTTGGGGTTGCTACAGTGTCATTGACGGTTCCGACCTTGAGAATACCGGAGTCAAGCCCGACATCTATGTCAAGAACACCTTCAAGGATAGGCTCGAAGGTAAGGATCCTCAGCTCGAAGCCGCTATCGCCGAGATCCTGAAAGAACTGCGTTGACGTATGAAACCGTTATTTAAAATCCTGATAGCCTTGGCTTTCCTCTCGATTGGAACCTCCTGCTTCGCACAGGCCCCCAAAGGTGAACTGATCTATTGCAGCTACTCCCGCACGGGTGCCGCGGGACTTGGTAAGGACTATTGTGAATTGATCGCCGATCCTGGGCAGACGCCTAAAGTGGTCGTCGCTTTGGACGTTGGGAACAGATTCGGGAAGCCTGAGACCCACGCGGAGTATCCGGTGGGGAAAGAAGTGGTGGACTCGCTCAGCAAGATGCTCGCGGACGCTAAAGTCTATAAGCTCAACGGTTATAGCGTAGAAGAGCCTATAACTGGCGGATATTCTTTCCGAATCTATCAGGAATACGCTTCGGGAGAGAAGATCAATGCCCACTGGTACGGTCACAAGATCAAATCGGAAGCCATATCCGCCTATAACATGATAGAGGCGTTTTTCCGGCAGTGGCGCGAGCAGGCTCAATGAGCCTTTTAGGATAATCAATTATTAATTATTCTTTTTGAGAAAACTATTCTTATAACAAACAATATGAACCTTAGAGACAGTTATTATGGGAAGGTGGCGGTCGCCACTGTTCTCATGTCGTTTTTTCTTTTTTCCTGTGGTCCGAAGGAGGAACCTATTGAGCCCACCACAGTGCCGGTCGCAAGCGTTTCCTTGAGCCAGGGTTCTGTCTCTCTTGAGCCTGGCGGAACC
>ODAI010726309.1_pt1 | contig 17092 bp, 8 predicted proteins | sample 1539321 | NCBI WGS metagenome assembly ODAI01 (sample SAMN02144231, study PRJEB22623) | gut metagenome | biome: sheep rumen | host: Ovis aries | place: New Zealand | reverse complement strand
GGAAACGGGTGCGTGTCTTGCGAGAGTATGTAAAGATAATAATATAATTTCAAAAAGTTATGGATATATTACATCGCTTGCTCTTGATCCGATAGAAAAGAAGCCTCTGAACAGATTTTATCCGGGAAGTATGGTTCTTTCCGTTGGAAGCTATGGCTGTAACTTAAAGTGTCCTTTTTGTCAAAATGTAAGTATATCCTTGGCGGATGGAAGAAATGTGCCCGATACCGAGTATCTGCCACCGGAGGCACTTTGTGGTATGGCAGTAAATCTAAAGGACAGAGGCAACATAGGTGTAGCATATACCTATAATGAACCGCTTGTCGGATATGAATATGTACGCGATACGGCGAAGCTTGTCCATGAAGCAGGTATGAAAAATATTGTAGTTACAAACGGCTCTGTAAATACATGGGTATTGGACGAAATCGAGCCTTATATAGATGCTTTTAATATAGATTTAAAATGTTTTAATGAAGATTATTATAAAAAAGTATTGAAGGGTGATTTTAAGACAACGAAAGATTTTATCGAGCGTGCGCTATCATTTGCACATGTTGAGCTTACCACGCTCATTATACCCGAAGAAAATGATTCTGAAGACGAGATGAGAAAGCTTTCTTCGTGGGTTCGCAAGCTGGAGGTAAGATATGATAAAAAAATACCGCTACACATATCAAGATTTTTTCCAAGAAGTGAATATAAAGATAGACAACCTACTACAGTGGAAAGTATAATTAAGCTGGCAGAACTTGCAAGAGAAAAACTTGAGTATGTATATGAGGGAAATATATAATATGTAACAAAAAGCAATTAACATTGCTTAAAAAATGTGATGTTGTGGGGAAACTTATGAATTGAAAGTCGTATTTATACGACTGACAGGAGGGGAAAATTATGGGAATTATCGCAGGATTTATGGTTCCACATCCGCCGATGATAGTGCCGGAGGTCGGATGCGGAAGTGAGAAGTCGATAAAAGAAACAAGCCAAAGCTATGAATATGTGGCAGATATGATAGCAGATATCAAGCCGGATACTATAGTCGTTTCTTCGCCGCATAGTGTGATGTATGGTGACTATTTTCATATCTCACCGGGAAGCAGCGCAAAAGGTTCATTTGCAAGATTTGATGCTCCTGAAGTGACATTTGATGTAAAGTATGATGCGGAATTTGTTGATTCTCTTTGTGAAATTGCAGAAAGAAACGGGATACCGGCAGGGACACTTGGAGAAAAAAGTGCTGCACTTGATCATGGAACTATGGTGCCACTATATTTTATAATGAAAAAATATACTGATTTTAAGCTGGTGCGAATCGGACTTTCGGGTGAGCCGATGCAGGAGCATTATCGTTTGGGAATGGCTATAAAAGAGACGGCCGAAAATCTGGGACGTAGAGTCTGCTATGTAGCAAGTGGTGACCTGTCACACAAATTAGAAGAATATGGGCCATATGGATTTGTCCCGGAAGGACCTCTTTATGATGAACGAATAATGGACGTAATGGGAAGAGCGGCATTTGACGAACTGTTTGAGTTCGAAGAAAGCTTTTTAGACAAGGCGACAGAGTGCGGTCATCGTTCGTTTGTTATGATGGCAGGGGCACTTGACTGTACGGCAGTTGAGACAAAAAGGCTTTCACACCAGGATATAACCGGTGTGGGATATGGTGTATGTACATATCAAAACAAAGGTGTGGACGAAGAAAGAGATATGCTTGAAAAGTGGCATATAAGATATAGAAATAAGATTTTAAATATGAGAAAAAAAGAAGATGCATATGTAAAGCTTGCACGTCTTTCACTTGAAAATTATATAATTACACATGAAAAAATAGCATGGAAAAATGTGAAAAGGCGCGTTTTATCAACCGGAACCGGCACGACGGAAATGCTCACAGCCGAGCAGCTTCAGGAAAGAGATTCAAACTCGGATGTGCATGAGGAGCTGACAAAACGAAGGGCGGGAGCTTTTGTGTCTATACATAAAAACGGAGCATTGAGAGGTTGTATAGGAACCATAGCTCCGACCAAAGATTGCCTTGCTGAGGAAATAATAGAAAATGCGATTAGTGCTTCAACACGTGACCCAAGGTTTTCACCTGTAAGGAAAGAGGAATTGTTTGAACTTGAGATAAATGTAGATGTTTTAGGGGAGATAGAGCCTATAGCATCTGAGGATGAGCTCGATGTTATAAGGTATGGTGTAATTGTGAGAAAAGGCAACAAACAGGGACTTTTATTGCCTAATCTTGATGGCGTCGATACCATAGAGGAACAGCTTTCTATAGCAAAAAGAAAGGCAGGACTTGAGCCGGATGAAGAAGGCTGTGATTTATACAGATTTGAAGTGGTGAGACATACATAACCGGTGTTTTGGATTACAACTTGGCATATATAAAGTATATGTAAAAAATATTGTCTAAAATACATAAAAAAAAGACAGTAATAAGCATGAGAAATATATATGTATTTGTAAAATTTATACAAAATTCACAAATACAGCTTGGGAAAATATGAAAATTGTTCAAAAATACACAAAGTTATGTTATAATTTAAAAGAATTTCTATCGAAGAAAATCGAAAAGCATAAAGTTATGTCGATTTTGGAAAATAAAAAATGATGGGAGGTTAAAATAAAACCATTTCCAAGCGATAGAACAAATTATGAAAAAAGAGGAGGAAAACACATGGAAGTTAAACGAACATGGAAACGTGCTATAGCGTTCATGTTAGCGCTTGCTATGGCGTTTACATTTATACCAAATGTTCCGGCACTGGCCGCGAATACAACAACTGAAGATATATATGCTGATGTTGTTGAAAATGGTACTTTTTCATCGGCATCATGTTATTATGGTGATTCGGGAACGTATACCAAAAATATGGGTAATCATGGTGACAATAATGATCATTATCTTAAGATATGGTACAATGGTGGAACAGAGCAAAGAAGTGGAACAGGTGATGATGGCTCTACAGTGGAATATACTATAAGAGAGGGCATTAAATTTACCGCTTATGATAATTGCGATGTTAAACTTACAATACCGGCATCAGCACCGGCAGGAACGTATCGTTGGGAACTTTGGGACTATGATGATGAAACTTTTGATGACGATGATGACTTATATGGTGAAGGTACTTTCACAATTTACAAACGTCCAATCATCGTTAAGGCTGAGGAAATTAATAAGTATTTCGGTGAGGACAACAAAGTTATAACTTATAACTACAGCTTGAGCAAAACAACTGATTCTAATTCAGGACTTGCTAAAGGTGATACGGTAGCTGATGTATGTACACAGGTATATGCAAGTGAGTATCCTAATCACCCTGCAAGTACGACATCTGATACTGTTAATATGTCAATTCATATGAATACAACAATTAATACTTGGAAGGAGGGAGCTAAAGCTGGTAACTATGCTGTAACTTTTGTACCTGCAAAGATGAATATTGCAGCGATACCTCTTGATAGTGTTACAGTAGATTTTGGCCAAATCAAAAAGACATATGATGGACAGGACTTCACAGGTAAACCGACATTTACATATAATGGTAAAACTCTTAATCTTGTAGAAAATGTAGATTATACCATGTATTGGAAAAAAGAGGGAACTACTGAACAATATGATTATCCAAATACCGCAGGTAACTATACTGCAATAATTGAGGCAAAAGCCGGTCAGGATAATGTAACAAATAGCAACAAGGGATTTAAATATACAATTGAGAAAAAAGCTATTACTATTGCTCCTAAAGATCAGGAATTTACTTTTGATGGTGAAACTTCGGCAAAAATCCACCCTGCAGATGATGAATTTGATGGAGTTGATGAAGTATTATCAGGCGGAAAGAACGAAGCAGGTGAGTATAAGAATATTGATCTTGTACCGGGTGAGTTTATTTCCGACTATTATTTGATAGTTGGAGATGATTCAGACAAAGATAGAATGTTCAGTACCTGGGTTGCCGATCCGGAAGATACTTCTGACAATCCTAAAAAGGTAAAGGGAACTAAAGAAATTGTTTTACCAAAAGAATCTATAGTAATTACAAGAGAATCAGATGACGCAGTTGTTACGGACTGTTATGATATAACAGTAGGCGATGCGGCTAAACTTACAATTAACCCTAAAGAGGTAGTTGAAAATCCTTCGGAGAATACGCAGTATTATGCTATTATAAATGACGAAGAGTATACATATGACGGTAAAAAGCATACTTTAGGCGAAGTTGAATATATAAATTCCGAAGGTAATGCATTCCCTGCAAGAGACTTAACAGTTGAATATTCTGTAGATGGTGGTGAGACATGGACAACCAAAACACCTTCATATGTAGATGCAGGTGTATATGAGATATATTACAGAATTGCTTATGGTGCAGGTTATAAAAATGGTTATCCTAATGCAGATGAATTTTGTAATGATTTGCTTTTTTCTAAGATAGAGGGAAGCGCAACATTAACAATCAAAGGTGCTCCACAAACTGATGCTACTGTAAGTGTGTCACCTGTAAGTGAAGAGGATGAAACACCTGGTTGGACTTATGGAGATGATATTACCGGAAAAATCACTGTTACAGATAGTGAAGAAACTGATATCACAGATAAGACAGACTTTACAGGTGAAAGTAAAGAAATAACTTACAGATATGTGGCTGCTGATGATAATATAACAGCTGATAATATATCAGAGCTTACTGCTGGTTGGACAGAGTTCGAATTATCGGAAGAATGTGTAATACCGGCAGGTGACTATTGGCTTGAAGCTACAATCCCTGCATATGCAAGTTATGAAGAGTCTAAGGTTTATACAAGATTTACAGTTGAAAAGAAAGCTATCAGTGTAGGTCTTAACAGATTTAATCAGACTATTGTTGATGAATTTGAAGAGGATGATTACAATGATCCAAGTCTTGTAGACAATTCCGAAAAGTATACATATGACGGACTTGTCGGTGAGGATACTGATCCGTTAGATTTAGATGTAGAAGGTTCAACCGGTAAATACAGTGATGTTAAGATTGTAGAAAATGAGGATGAAAGAACACTTGAATTTGTAAATGAGTTCGATGGAGATCCTGATATATTTGACAACTATATAATTACAGTAGTAGACCAAATCGGTGAGGGAGAAGATGCTATAATAACTGATGGTCTTATTACTTTGGTTCCGGTTGATATTGCTGATACTCTTTCTATGGACAAAACTACCGGTAAATATACCGGAACTGCAGCAATAGTAGTTGACCAATATAATGGACCTTATTATGTAGACGAAGATGTAATTTATGCTGAATGGACTGGAAAAGCTATAGGTCCTAAGATTAAAAAGGTATTCCTTAAGAAGACAAAAGCAGATGATATTAGCGCTGAAAATATAATAAATCTTACTGCTGATGTTGATTATACCGTTCAATATTTCAAACTTGATGATGAAGGCATGATAAGCGTTAAGCCATTAGAGGGACTTCCAACAGATAAAGGTGATTACGTACTTGTAGTAAAAGGAAATAACGTTGAACCCGGTTCTGATGAAACTCCGGTAAATGAGGATGCTAAAGTATATGGCACTTCAGAGACAAGATTCTCTATTACAGATCGTACTATAGTTATGGAAGTTCAACCAAAAGACCGTGCTTATGAATTTGCAAACAAATCGGTTGAGATGGATTTAACTACGGCAGAATTATATACATATAACAATTTGGACAAGGATTATACTAGTCCTTTGGAATCTGAAGATGAATTAAGAAAAGTCATTTTAGCAGATGAAAATGTAAAAAATATCACCGGTGAAATGGAAGATGATAGTGCTGGCGATAACAAAGACGTTATTATTAACGGCGGCGAAAAAGTTATAACACTTGCAACTGAAGGATATGAGAGCTGCAAAGTGATTCTTCGATGTTCTGAAGGTGAAGGTAATGAGTGCAAAGCCGATGTAAATATTGCTAAAGCAAGCCTTAAAGATACAACATTTACAATTGGTGGAAAAGAGAAAGCAACATCATGGCAGTATGGTGACTTTGAGAAAAAAATGGCTGACGTAGTTTTAACACCGGCTGTTCAAAGTGCTACAATTGATGGTGAAACTGTAGAAGATCCAACATTTGATAATGAAATTTTATATTACTATGCACATACGGGACTTGATGAAGATAATGAACTAATCAGTAATTATACCGGAAACTTTACCGATGATGATGAAGATGACGGTATTGAAACCGGATTTTTCAGAACCAGCGGAGAATTACAAGAGTACATTAAGAGTAATAAGAATGAGGTTGGAAAGACTTGGATAAAAGTAGTTGTTGGTAATGGAAAGAATTATTATGGAACTACATTATATTATGTTGTAACTGTTAATAAGAGAAATATTACCATAACTGCAAATGAACAATATCGTTATTACATGGATGCTAAGGAGCCTAACCTTACCATTAATGAAGAAACACCGGACTTTACTATTACACATGTGAAGGATGATAAAACTGAAGTTAATGGCAAAGATGTTTTTGTGACCGGCGATTCATATGCCGCTGTTGTACAAGGTGAACCAAGCTGTGATGATGTTACTTCTTTACGTACACTGGATGCAGGAGACTATGAAATTATTAATAGTACCGGTGAAAACGCTCTTGCAATAAAAGAAAAGTATGCCGGTAAGTATGAACTTGAATTTAATGAAGGCGTATTTAAAATACTCCCACTTCCGCTTGATAATGTGTACGATGATGAGGAGCATCCGCAGATATCTGAAGGCTACGAAGTAAAGGTAAGATTAGAGAAGTCAGAATATGTATATGATGGTAAAGAGAAGACTCCTATGTTTACTGTAGTATATACAGATGGAGAAACATCTTATACAATACCTCAGGAGCAGTATCAGTATTACTACACCAAAGCAGATGAAAGTGCTCAATCTACTGTAAAAGCTCCGGATAAGTATAATGTATATGTATACAAAGCTAACGGAAAGAATAATCTGGAGGATGGACATACTACCAGAGGAGAATTTGAAATAACTAAAATTCCTGTAACAGTTAGAATAACAATGTCCTCAAGTGAAAATCCTGAGAAACCTGGTTCACGTACTTTCGATGGAACAACAACGATAAGTGGAGTTAAATATACTACCGAGCTTCTGTATAAGCCGAGCGAAGATGGTGGTTATGCTGAGATTCCTGCAACCGAATCTTTAAAGGAACTTAAAGAAAATCTTGCAGATGGTAAAGATGCAGATTATAAAGCATTACTTGATGCTTTGGAGCTTCCAAGCGCAAATGCAGGTTTGTACTTCTTGGGTACTGACAAAGATTGTATAGATGTAACAACCTTGAATGATTACTTGGCAGAGCAGATTGATGATGATACTCACGAGTACTGCCTTGATGATGTTATCTATGAAGGAATATACGAAGTAAAAAAGGCACCATTTGATGCAGCAGAAGTATCAATGGAAACGAATACTGTTGAATACAATGGCAAGTATCAAAAACCGGAAGTAACAGTAACACTTAAATTAAATGGTAAAGAAGTTCCTGTAACAGAAAATGATATTTTAGTAACATATAGTAATAATAAGGCTGTATCTTTGGAAGATTATTTAGCTGTTGCTACAGTTAGTGCTTCTCCGAACGGAAACTTTATACAATCACCGGGTGCTGAAGCAAAAACAGTTGAGTTCACGATTACTCCTAAGGTTATAACTTTAACAAGTAATCTTTCCCTTAAGGATAAGGTTTATGATGGTATTGCCCAGATGGATATAATCGGTGATTATGAAGCTACAGATTTTATTACTGACGAAGATGCAACACTTAAATTCACCTATAATGGTGCCGATGATAATGTTGTCGAGATAACTAAAGATGAGAATGGCAAAATTGAGAACAATAAAATTGATGTATCAGATAAGAATGTAGGTGAAAAGACAGCAACAATCACTGTTGCAATCGATGGTGATGATAAAGACAACTATACATTAAAGGTGGCAGATAAAGAAGAGGATGACGATGATCAATTAGTGAATAGACCAGCTGCACCTGATCATGATAAGTATCCTTTGACGGCCGATATAGAAGTTACCGGAGAAATCACAGTCAAAGATGTTTCAGTTGTAAGCACGCTCGCACTCAAAGAGAAGGTTCGTGATGGAAAGGCTGAAATGGAAGTTACAGGTACAGTAGATACAGAAGACTTTATAAGTGATGATGATGTTAGGATTGCAGGAGCAGACGATGAAACTGTTACTGTAAAAGGTGCTGATGCCGGACAAAAATCTTATACATTTGAGCTTTCACTTGAAGGTGAAGATAAGGATAATTATAACCTTAAAACTGAAAGTGTAACGGCAACCGGTAAGATTATATCTTTAGGTACACTCAGCTCAGAAGGTATTTACTGTATGCAGAACTCTCCTTCTATTAAGGCAGGTATGAATATTACTAAGAGTAATAAGAATGCTGAAGTTGAATACAGATGGGAAGTTTACAATACTAAGTGCCCACAGGCCGGTTGGATAGAAGTTAATTCATGGTCTAAGTCAAATCAGTGGATTAATTATACACCTGACCTTCCTGGCGACTACCTTGTAGTATGTCATGCAAGAATAAAGGGCGATATAATGTCAGAGATTACTGAGGCTATCGGAGTTCCATTTACTAAACCGGTAATTAAGGCAACTTGCCAGATGCCAAGCAATGGAAATTACTTGATTGGATTTGAAACATTTGATAATCCTGGTAACCAGTACTCATATGAGATACTTATACTTGATTGTAACTTACTTGCACTTGGAAAAGATCCATGGATCTTCTCAACAGGTAAGAAGCAGTCAAAGGGTAATTCATTATGGACAAGCTGGGATCCTAAACCTGGATATTATTGGACATTGTTCAGAGTATATGACAAGTATGGAAATGTAGTTGAAGAACAGTGCTATGGTTTCAATACCGCTCAGTAAACAATCTGAATTATAGTTTATTAAACTAAAATAAGCAGTCCGAGAATTCGTTCTCGGACTGCTTTATTATTAAGGATTGATAAAAAATAGTTGGTTTAAAAACTGATTATGGACGGGGAGTCATATAAAGATTACTTCTGTCTTATATAAAGAATATTGCTGAATAAGAAGTTATCATGTTTTTTTACGAAACTGATATATTCATCGTAATTGATGTAGTATTTCTTCCCCCATGAGGATATCTCAAGCATCGTTTTGGTGATTGGATTGTTTTCTTCGGATAATTTATATATTCCGGTAACGTTCACATAGTGGTCTTTTACGGAATTAACCTGTTCATAGTCGATTTGATTTTCGGAATTGAAATTATCATTGGAAGTGCTTGACTTTATGCTATACAGTGGTAGCTCTTTTTTTCTTCCGCGTATAAGGCACGGTCCTATGGAAAGAACAACGGGTATATCATTTTCCAACATCTCGGATATCCGGTTTAGAAGGTTACGGGAATTAACCCGCCATCGAACTTTATATCTTGTTTTGAAATGCTTTTTATGCATCAGAAGATATAACTTCATGTAAAAACTCATAAGTATACCGGAGAGTCCTAAAAAAGGAAGTACACGAAAATAGCGGCGATTCATATCTCGAATTGCCGCTATGTATTTATCTTTTGAAGGATTAACAGGCTGATCGGATATATAAAGCAAAACATCGTTGGCGGAGATAAGTCCGCATCCGTAATCTGAGAGAGTGTTTGCTTTACTTTCATCTATACGGAGCCATCTTTGGTTTCCGCCGAAGGAACCGTCAACCGATATATATTCTTTTTTTAGCTTTATAATACTGACTGTTTTCATAAATTAAAATCCTTTATGCGTTTTATAAGCAGGAAATTTAAATGTTTTTTTTGGTTGTTTATCAGTGGCATTTTTTACATGGTGTAAGTCCTCTTTGTTCAGCTTCTTCAAGTGTTATCTCGTATGCATTGCTTATACCGCCGCAATCGCTTTTTGAGTGATATTTGGAACCGCTTGCCGTAACCCATACTTTTTCGGATTTATCTGCGCCTGATGTATTTGATGAAGCCGTGTCGGCTTGGTTTGATGATGACGATTTAGTTTGAGCTGATGTATCATTGTTGTCGGCCACTGATTCAACAGAAGCTTTGTTGTCTGACGCTTTTTTGTCGCTTCCTTTATTTGAGAAAAGCTTGACAAGGCCCCATATACCAAGCACAAGAAGCGCAAGTATGGCAACTGCTGCGATTGCAAGTATGATGCAGCCGGAATTACCTGCAGCAGATTTGGCACCGTTTAATAATTCATCGCTTGCACTTTGAGAACCCTGGGCTTTAGAAGAAGATGATTTTTTGCGGCTTTTTTTCTTGCCGCCGAAAGATTTTGAATAAGAAAGCCCTGTTCCCGGAAGTCCCACCGAAGCAGTATGCTTCCCTGTTGTATTAATGGTATAGTGAGCGCCGCGTTTACCAACCGTAACGCCTGCACTCTTTTTATTAATATTTACTTTAACACCTTTTGCTACGGATATGCTCTTTCTGAATCTTAATCCCATATTAAAACCTCCATACATTTTGATGTGTAAATAACTAAATCATATACTGATAGTATAAGATAAAAGGTGGATTTTGAAAAGGAAAATTTCTTGCTTATAAAAATGATTTATATTATAATAAAAATGTCGGGATGTGTAAGATATCGTTTGTTATGGGATTAAGATGTTTTCGTATTTCGAAGTTACTTCATTATTTCGCGGGGGCCTGCTTCAATGTACTTTGGTTTTGGTAGTTTTATATATATTCAGTTGGTTATGAGATTAATCTTTTTACTCACATTTTTTATCGTGATTTATACGATAATAAGGCGTGTAAGAAGGTTTAATAAAAATATGTTCGGTACGGAACGAATACCGCTTAATGAAGCCATGGAGGGCTTCCGTGAAGGGCTTGATGATACCGATTTAAGTCCAAAGTCGGTTTCTTCTATGACAGGGTTACTTCTTCCCCGTATTATAAAGGATTTTCCGGAATTTAATTATAATGAGATGAAGGAAGCTGCCAAGAATGTTATCTTAACATATCTTCAGGCGATTGATGAGAGGCGTTCTTCAATTTTATGTGACGGAACAAGCGATTTAAAGAGAAGTCTTGCCGACAGGATAACCCGTAATTCGGGAAACTATCATAAGGAGCATTTTAAAGAAGTTAAGCTTCATAAGATGGAGATAAGCAAGTATGAAAAAAGTGCCGGTATTTGTACCATTACACTTCAGGCAGCTCTTCAATGCTATCACTATATAACTGAAGAGGAAAATGAGGCCTGCGTGGTAAAAGGTTCCAAGGATAAGCTTGAACAGTCCAAGTATGAGGTGGATTTGATTTATATTCAGGACAGAGACGTGGTTGAGGGTAACCTTGATGAAGGTGCCGGACTTACCTGTCCGAAATGCGGTGCGCCGATTAAGACACTTGGTGTAAAAAGATGCGAATATTGTGACACTCCTGTAATAGAATTTAATATCAAGGTTTGGGAGTTCTCAAGATGCGAGCAGGTAGATTAGAAAGGCGTGATAAGTGTATCGAAACAGCAGAGCTGTGGACATATAATTCACATATAAAATCAACTTAAATTACATTTAGAAGGGAGATTACAAAATGGGATTAATTAAAGCTTTAATCAGCTCAGTCGGAAGCACTATGGCAGACCAGTGGAAAGAGTATTTTTATTGTGAGTCACTTCCTGATGATGTGCTGATGAGAAAGGGTCAGAAGAGAACTGACAAGGGTTCTTCCAACACAAAGGGAAGAGATAATATTATTACAAACGGATCTGTTATCGCTGTCAATGAAGGTCAGTGTATGATAATTGTAGATCAGGGTAAGGTTGCTGAAATATGTGCCGAGCCGGGTGAGTTTACATATGATTCATCTACAGAGCCGAGTTTGTTTAGCGGAAGCCTTGGTCAGAGTATCAAGCAGACCTTTGCTACTATGGGTAAGCGTTTTACATTTGGTGGAGATACCGGCAAGGATCAGAGAGTATATTTCTTCAATATCAAAGAGATTAAGGAAAAGTTATTTGGAGCACCTCAGCCTATTCCTTTCAGAGTTGTAGACAGCAAGATTAATCTTGATATCGATACTTCTGTAAGAGTAAGCGGTAAGTACTCATATCATATAACAAACCCTATTCTTTTCTATACAAATGTTTGTGCAAACGTAGCTGATGAGTATAAGGCATCGGACGTTGAGGGCATGATGAAGACTGAGCTTATTGCAGCTCTTACTCCTTCATTTGCAGAGATTTCAAATCTTGAAATCAGACCGAACCAGATTTCGGCACATCAGAACGAGATGGTTGATATCCTTAACAAGCAGCTTAATGATAAGTGGTCTAACTTAAGAGGTATCGAGATAGTTTCCATAGCATTTAACCCAATGACTCTTCCTGAGGAAGATCAGCAGCTTATCAAAGAGGCTCAGAAGACAGGTATGCTTCAGAGTCAGACTATGGCTGCCGCTACTCTTGTTGGAGCGCAGGCAGATGCTATGAAGGCTGCAGCTTCAAACGAAGGTGGAGCTATGATGGGCTTCATGGGACTTAATATGGCTCAGAATGCAGGAGGCTTCAATCCTCAGGCACTTTATGCGGCAGGTCAGCAGCAACAACAGCAGCAGATGATGCAGCAACAGCAGATGCAGCAACAACAGCAGCAGGCAGCTTCACAGGCTCCGGCAGGTGATTCATGGACTTGCTCATGCGGAACTGTAAATACTGCTAAATTCTGTAGTGAGTGCGGAAGTCCAAAGCCTGCAGCAGCAGATGGTTGGACCTGCGAATGCGGAACCGTAAACAAGGGTAAGTTCTGCCAGAACTGTGGTAAACCAAAGCCTGCAGGAGCACTGCTTTATAAGTGTGATAAGTGTGGTTGGGAGCCTGAGGATCCAAAGAATCCACCTAAGTTCTGTCCACAGTGCGGAGACCCGTTTGATGATAATGATATTCAGAAATAAATAAAATTTATGATCGGTAACCGTGGAAAGCTCTTCGGTTACCGATACATTTTAATATTAAGGGAGAATGTTATGGCAGGATTAATAGAATATAACTGCCCGGCCTGTGGAGGAAAAATTCAATTTGACAGTGCCACTCAGCAGATGAAATGTCCTTATTGCGAATCGGTATTTGATTTCGAAGCACTTAAGGAAAGAGATGATGTTTTAAATCAGCCTCAGACTGATATGGAGTGGGGCAACCAGGCAGGACAGGACTGGGTACCGGGTGAAACTGACGGAATGAGAGTTTACTCTTGTAATTCCTGCGGCGGCGAGATAATAGTTGATGAAAATGTCGGAGCGACCAAGTGTCCGTATTGTGACAGCCCGGTAGTTATGACCGGACAGTTTCAGGGAGCGCTTAAGCCTGACTACGTTATACCGTTTAAGCTTGATAAAAATGCAGCCAAGGCTGCACTCAACAAGCATCTTCAAGGAAAAAAGCTTTTGCCTAAGGTATTTAAAGACCAGAATCATATAGATGAGATAAAGGGTATCTATGTTCCTTTCTGGCTCTTTGATGCCGATGTTGATGCTGATATGAGTTTCAATGCCACAAAGGAAAGACATTGGAGTGACAGCAGCTTTAATTATACCGAGACAGAACATTATTTGTTAAAGAGGAGAGCGGATCTGTCATTCAGAAGAGTACCGGTTGACGGCTCGACTCAAATGGAAGACAGCCTTATGGAGTCTATCGAACCTTTTGACTTCAATGAGGCGGTTGATTTTCAGTCGGCATATCTTTCGGGATTTTTGGCGGATAAGTACGATGTAACCGCAGAGCAAAGTATAGAAAGAGCCAACCAGCGTATCAGACAAAGTGCGGAAGACGTTATGAAGGAGTCAGTTAAGGGATATTCTTCAATAACAACCGCAAGCAACAATGTTCGCATCAAGGAAGGCGTTACCAAATATGCACTTTATCCCGTATGGCTTTTAAATACCACATGGAATGGTGAGCATTATTACTTTGCAATGAACGGTCAGACAGGTAAATTTGTAGGTGATCTTCCTTGTGATAAGAGTGCTTATAAGAAAGGTCTCTTTGCCTGGACGGCAATCTTAGGTGCAATATTTACATGTTTATCGCTGTTTGTAATCTTTTAGGGAGGTAGAAAAATGAAGAAAAAAATTTATGCTTTACTTATGCTTATGATTTTTGTCTTTCTTCCTTATGTACCTACCTTAGCGGCAAGCAGTAACGGAACACCGAGAGTAACGGATGATGCCGATTTACTTTCGGACAGTGAAGAAAAACAACTTGAAGAAAAGCTTGATAAAATCAGTAAGAAATATAAATGTGACGTAATTCTTATAACAACCGATGCCATAGGCGGAGATCCAAATAAGGTTGCAAATGATTTCTTTACTTCTAATGGCTTTGGTGTGGGAAAACAGAAAAGCGGTGTGAGCCTTCTTATCAGTATGTCTGAAAGAGATTGGGCAGTAACAGCACACAGTAAATCTGCAAGAAAGGGTGCGCAGAAAATCTTTTCTTATGATAAGACTGACGCCATAGGCGAAGCTATTTTGGACGATTTGTCGGCAGGCAGATATTATGCTGCCTTTGATGAGTATGCTGATCAGGTTCAGAATTATCTTAATAAGTACAGAATGAAAAAGATAGCATCTGTGCCTATTTCAATACTTATTGCATTTGTAATAGCTCTTATTATAATGGGGGCACAGAAGGCTACACTTAAGAGTGTTCATACTCAGCCGGCAGCCAGAAGCTATCTTGTTACTTCAAACGTAACCGGAAATGATATGCAGACAGGTGTTGCCAACAATGCAGGAAATGTGGCAGGTAAGGTTGCCGGAGGCATTGCAGCCGGAGTTGCGGCAGGTATTATATTAAGTATCTGCACCGACCAGTTTATGTACAAAAATGTAAAGAAGACTCCGAAGCAGACCAGTTCGGGCGGCTCGATATCTCATTCGTCGGGCGGCGGTTATCATGGTTCGCACGGTAAGTTTTAGTTAAAAGCTATTCTTTATATTTGGCTGATTTATAGGTTAAGAAAAACAAGTTTAAATGATTTTTGACTTTGTTTTCACAAGTTAAAATGACTGATTTGGTGTGAAACGAACAAAGAGCCCGGAGAATATTGACTTAATCAACTAATTTGTTACAATGATTGTAACGTGTTGATTAGTTCGTCTCCCTAGTGCATTTAATACGAATTATCTACACACAATTCAGCATATGTCAAAAGAACGGAATCCGAGAGGGTTCCGTTTTTTTGTGTTTTATGGTATCATATTATTTGAATATCTCTTGGTACATAATATATCTATTGCAGGCACGCTTGCGCTACCCTACGACGTAACGGTACTAAACTCGAAATAACCTCGTTAAGTACCGACGTCTCCAGAGTACCTGCTTATAGATATATTATGTACCAAGAGATACGCAATATATTATAATCATGATATTAACAAAAAAATCGGATTAATGTTGTGGTAAGGGGAGAATTTGAGGTATGAAGAAAGTTAAGAGTTTTTTTGTAAAGTTTTGGGGTGGAATTAAAAAGCCTTTTGGATTTATAAAAAGGAAAACTGAGCCTGCAAGAGAGTTCCTTAAGGCCGGTCGCGCGGGTGGCATGATTGCTGAGCTTATTTTGGCAGTTGCGTTTATGTTTTGGATTTTTGACGGAATGACCAATAATAAATTGCCATGGCCGGTTATGATTTTTATAACGACAATAGTTTTGCTTCTTACTATTGGTTTGCTTAATTTGATTCTTAAGATTTTATTTGGTGCAGGTAAGAGGTGTAAGCTGTATTTCTTTGGCGCATTTTTTTCTGTATGCGCCAATAATCTGATAGGCAATATGTTTCATGCGATTTTTTTGGCAATCCTTATGAGTTTTCTTTTGACACTCGCTGTTGATGTTGTTGGAAGATGCGTATGGGCATTTATAAAGGTTCATCGCTTTAAACAGATTTTTGCTTATGTCGTAACTGTTCTTTCAGTTGTATATATTGGGTATTATATTTTCTTTTTTACTAATGATAATTTTGGGAAAGACAGAGTTGATTTTTATAATCAAATCCCGGTGGAGACTTCCGAGCAGGTTTTAAGTTTTGATACATATCTTGAAAACGGAAAGTATAATGTTGTCTCGTTAACTTATGGGCCTGATAGTTTTGATGATATTGTTACGGAAACTCTTGATTATACGGTATTTGATTCTGTTTGTGACAGAGGCGGTTTGGATGCTTTTTTTGATTTGTTTTTAGATTACGATTTTAAGAATGTGCCTGTTAAAGGTAAAATCTGGTATCCGGAGGGAGAGTCTGATTGTCCTGTTTTCTTTATGGTTCACGGAAATCATGATTCAAATGTACCGTCGTATCTAGGATATGAATACTTGGGTGAGTACCTTGCTTCGAATGGTTATGTGGTAGTTTCGGTTGATGAAAATATAATTAATGCAACAGGCGAGGGCAACGACAAGAGAGCGATTCTTTTGCTTGATAATATGAAGTTTATTTTTGGACAGAATAAACTTGATAACAGTATCCTAAGAGGACTTATTGATGAGGATAAGGTAGCAATCGGCGGTCACTCAAGAGGCGGTGAGATGGTTGCTACGGCATATCTTTTTAATGATCTTGAGGCATATCCGGAGGACGGTAATATTAAATTTGATTATCATTTTAATATTAAGTCAATTATAGCTATATCTCCTGTTTGTGATCAGTATATGCCGGTCAGTCATTCGGTTGAGATTTCGGATGTTAATTATCTTTTACTTCATGGTGCCAATGATCAGGATGTTACATCTATGATGGGTGAGAAGCAGTATAATAATGTGACATTTACGGGTGAGGATAAAGAACTTTCCCAAAATGCATCTGAAGATAAAGATGATAAGAAGGATACTTTGGATGCGAAAGAAAAAGAGTATTTAAAGTCGTCTGTTTATATTTTAGGAGCTAATCACGGTCAGTTCAACAGCCTTTGGGGTAGATATGATATGGATGGTGTTGCCAATCATTATCTCAATACAAATTATTTTATTGACGAAGCTGAT
>ODAI010352969.1_pt1 | contig 17094 bp, 8 predicted proteins | sample 1539321 | NCBI WGS metagenome assembly ODAI01 (sample SAMN02144231, study PRJEB22623) | gut metagenome | biome: sheep rumen | host: Ovis aries | place: New Zealand | reverse complement strand
GGAGAAACAATTCCTGCTAATTCTTTAGCTAATCATATATTTGAATCAAATGATAAGAAGATTCAAACATTATACTTTACATTCCAAGTAAAGAACTATGATGCAGATAATAACATTGCAAATTCAAATACACAAGTAATTTTAACAGCTGCTTCAATTAATGATGCTGCTATTAATCAAGCTGCATTCCATATTTTCAAATGTTGGAATAATAAAGCATATGAAGAAGATAAACCTGAATATCCTGATGTTGATCCACCTATTACTACTCAATCATATTGGATTATTGAAAAAGGTACTGAATATTTGAAGTTAGCAGATAATACTTATGCTGATGTTACAAATTCTTTATCATATAATAAGACAGGTTCAAAGAACTTCTACTTTAATACATTAGTTAGTGCAACATACTTTGATGGTGATCCTGGTACTGTTGATCCTAAGCAAGATCTTAACCAATCATCAAGTGATGGAAATGGAGAATATGATATAACAGTTACATGCTATGAAAACTTCGGCAAATCAAATCAGAAAATTGCTGATTGGGTTTCTGCTTCTGTAACTGCTTCTTATAATAGTACAAAGAAATTTAATGTATTAACTGTAAGATCTACAAAAAATATAAATCAGCCTGAAAGAACAACAGATATTGTTATTTCATTAAAGAATGCTACTAAATTAAATAATTTAACAGTAGTTGATAAAACAGCTCTTGATGAATTTAAAGTAGAAGATAAACCTATTGAAAAGATTGTTGATCAACCAGACAAATTAGTTTTATTTAAAGATAAAATTAATACATTAAAATTACATACTTTATCTGAAAGTACTAATAGTTTATTAACTGTAAAGAATAAAACAGTTGTAAATGCATCAAAGTTAATTGAACCTACATCAGTTAGTACAAATGCTACTAAATTATCAAAGGCAGAATTAATTACATCAGATATTGAAGAATTTAATACTGCATATGCTAAATTAGAAACAATGATTGCTTCAAATGAAACAACATCAGCTAAGTTAACTAATAAGACATTACATACAGCATATTCAACATATATTGGATTAATTAATAAATATGCTAAGAAGATTATTAAAGAATATGATACTATATCTACAGATATTAATAACAGATTAGTATATGATATTAATAAAGCTTCAGATAAGAAAACACTTACATTTAAATATACTGAGAAGATGACTGATGTTACACCTATTATCAATGTAACTTCAAACATTGCTTATAATGGATATTCAGGTATTGGAATTACTGTTTCAAGAAACGCTAATTCTTATTTATCTAATCCAGATACTTGGGGTGTTGATATTAAATATAACTTCATAAATAAGAATGGAGATACTGTTGATGCTAATGGTATTGTTTCTTCAAAGGAATATGAAATTCCAAGACTTTATCCAAAATCTGCATTAACATATACATATAACTATTCACATGCAGATATTTCTACAGCTGCTACTGGTTATAGAACAGAAACAACAACTTCAACTACATATTATAATGTTATTGCTATTTCTATTCAGACTGTTGATAGAGGATCATTATGGGGAATTGGAAATTGGAATAAAGATAGTGGTATTGCTTATTGGGGAAGTTATTGTGATGGTGGTTCAAGATTAAGTTCAATTACTGATGATATTTATTTAACATTTAAACTTACTGGACAAGATGCTAAGATAAGTGGACAGAATTATTCATATTGGTCAATATCTCTTAAGGGTAAAGCTAATGGATATGAAGAAGCATTTGAGCAAGCAAATGAAATTGAATTCTATGGTTTATCAAAGGTTAAGTATACAAAGTCAAGAAATGCTGCAATTTATGATATCATAAAGATTGGCAATAATTGTTATGTACTTAAGAATTACCATAGTGGACAAACAGGTAATGAAGCTACTGCTTCCACTGCAGCTGCTGAAAAGACTTTATTAAATTCAATTGCACAACAGTATTTTTCAAATCATAAGGTAGGTTTAGTTTATAAACAAACTGAAGTTCCTGTTAAGGTTGCTAATAACATTACTGGTATTAAGATTAAATCTGTAGACATTACAGAAGGTGCATTCAATATGACTCCTGTTATTAACTTCAATTCAGTTGGTTCATGGAAGGCTAATACTGGTTCAAATGATAATAATCCATCTAATGCTAATTATACATTTGGTAATGCTAAGATTTCAAGTATTACAATTGATCCTTGGGATGACTTATCAATGACAATTAAGTTACATATTACTCCTGGTACAGCTACAAATATTCCTAATGGTTCAACTATTGTTGAAACACCTGTATCAAATAACGGATCAACTAAGTTTACATTCTTAATTGATAATAAGTCATATATACATACTCAATTCTATAGTAAGTATCAGTTTAGTTCAACTACTTGGAACAATGGATGTACTGTTACATATAAGTTATATAATCAATACAGCTTAAGTTCTACTGCATTACTTGATACTAAAGAAACTGTTTATAATAAAGATGTTATGAGATTACAGACAGTTTATGTAGATGATAAAATTAAATATGGTGAATTAAATACTGCAAGAAACGCTACATATCAGTCAGTTCCATTGTTAACAAATATCACTGGTATAAAATTCTGGATTGGTATTAATACAAGTAGTATTACTGTTCAGAAGAAATTTGAATCTTCTACTTCTTCAATGGGAGTACAGGTAACTGGTAATGGTCGTTACATCGGTGGATTTAATAAATCAGTTGCTATTGAAAATGCATTATACAATAATACTACTAAAGTAACTAACACAGTAACTAGAACAGGTGGTGGAAGTAGAGGAAGTACTATTCAATATAATTCATATTACGGAATTTTAAAGTAATTTAATATATGTCACAATTAGGATATATACAAAAATCTTACGGAAAAGAAATAAAGATTGCTGCTGCTAATACTTATGGATATAATGTTATTAACGGCAGTAATCTTCCATCTAATACACTAATCATTGCATCTCCAACGGATGTGAATCGTGAGGATACAGGCAGTTATTCTCTCTTAATAACAGATTATATATCAAACCCAGTTAGACTGACATATACATTAAGAGAGGGTTCTGGAATCATATATTCTGATGATAGTTTAAAGGTACAACTTGATAACAAAACAATTATTGAAAGAAATAAAGAAATTACTGCAAATGTATCAGAATTAATTGATAATGATAAAATCATTTATAACAACGATAAAGTTTATTTAAACATAGATAATTTTGAACGTGCTACAGTTCGTTCTAAAGGTGTATATTTAATTGATGAAAACACAATTAAAAATGCTGATGATACACTTTATGTAGATACTTCTAAATTAAGATATGCTGATGAAGAAACTGAAACAGCTGGTACTTTTATTGGTGATGGTAAGTTAATTAATGTTGAAAATGGAATAATTTCATTAAATCAGGAATTATTACATAAAGCAGATGATACGTCATTTGGAACAATATTAGGAGATAATAATACAATTAAAATTGAAGAAGGAATTATTTCTGTTAATACTGATGGTCTTAATAGATGTAATGAAACTCCGGGTATAGTAACTTCAGATAATAGTACAATTAACTTTAATACTAATTTAGAATTAATTGTAAATGAAGATAATTTAGATAAAGGTAATTCATCAGCAAATGGTGTAATTAAATATGACCCAGCAACATTTGATATTAAAGATGATACATTAAAGGTAAAGAATTTTTCTAAATTTAATACTCTTATTTCTGAATTTAATGATAAAACTTATAAAGTTGATGATATTATAAATGATATTAATTATCTTTTAGAAGAATATCAAGTTAGCTTACAGAAACCAGAAATTACAGATTTTTACTGTGCAAGTTTATTAACTGGAGTTCTTGAAAAACCTTGGTATTTAAATCAAGGAATTGATGACATGCCAATGCAATTTATTACTGCAGATTTTATGATTGCTACAAATTGTCCATTCATAATATCTATTAAGTATGAAGATAATATAAATCCTGCATTTGCATTATATCAAATCAATTATAATTCAGTAGTAAATTACAATGGTAATGCTGGACTTACTGAAGTATTCCAAACTACAAAAGGAGAAAAAGTTCCGATTAAAATAACATTTATTGGAAAGAATTATTATAAGGAAGATAAGACAGAATATTCAAATAAAGTAAAGATTAAAATTATTGTATCATATGTAAATGATGTATCAATAAATAAATCATTAATTTATTCAATTGTAAGATTTAATTCTGCATATAATGAAGAAATTGAATATGATGAAACTAACCTTGAAACATATATAAAGAAAGGAACCAATTAATTGGTTCCTTTTATTTTAATATCCAAATGCTGATTTAATTCGTTGCCAACTTGATTCTGCTAGCTTTCCAAAGAATGTTGTAGCAGTTCCTGGATTTCCTTCAACAGCATACATATTGTTACTGTAATTTAATGCATTAGCACTCCATTCAAGTTGGAATTCATTTTTTTCTGCTAATTTATAATCAATAATAGAATTAGTTCCATGTCCTGTTGTACCTGGTAATGTACCATTCTTTATATTATCTAATTTCTTATCAAGATATTTTGTATTAACTCTATTAGTCATTCCACCAGTTCTTTCAAAATCGTAATGATAAATATTTCCTTTTCTAATTGTTCCTTCTTTACCTCTTTTTAATTTAGTAACATAATATTGTGAACGAACATTAGTAAAGTTTCCATATAAGTTATCTTGTCTAAATTTAGGACCTTTTAATTCATCTAACTTTTTATTGAAAGCTGTTGTATTAGTTCTTAACTTTGGATTAGCTTTATCTTTACGTCTTGTTAATAATTCATCTTCTAATGCTTCTGTTGGAGCAAATAGATTTTGATTTATATCTGCTTCAATAATTTTTTTAGTATGATTATTAAATACCTTTTGAATATCATTTGAAATAGCAGTTAATCTTTCAGATGTTACTTCATCTCCATTTGTCTTAATTATAAAACCTTCCTGATTGAATCCAAGTTTTTCAAATTCATTTAATCTTGTTTCATAAACTTTTGAATACTTAATCTTAATTGTATTCTTACCCATATCAAATGAACTTTCATTAGAAATAGCATCAGGTAATTCATTCATTGATTTAACATCAAATTCACAGTTTTGAAATGTTAACATCTTAGCAGATATTATATTCTCTATATTATTATCATTAAAGTTTAATCCTTTTGATGAGAAAGATTTTGTAGATTCTCCCTGGGCGCTTGTTGAACCTTTAAAAGATGTTTGATAATTTCTTAAAGGAACATGCATAAATAAGATTGACATTTCAAACTTACGAAGATTTGCAGGAATAATTTCTTTATTTCTAATTGTATTATATGTTGCAAATTTATATAAATCAAATAAAGTACCTAATCTCATATCAACAGACTCTTCAGAACAAATTATGTTTATAAATTGGTCTGAGAAGTCTTCTCCATCAATAGGAATATTATTTATATTATTTAAATTAGTTATTTCTTTAAAAAACCAAGGTGTATGAATTGAAATATTCTTTAATGATGTAATGAATTTTTCAAGAGCTTCTCTTCTATCTCTTAATCTTTCAGATATGTACATTGGTAAATCTTCAATATCTGATAAATACTTTAATGCTGTATTTATATGATCAACACCTTTTGTTGTTCCACCAAGTAATCCGTAATTAGTATCAAAATTAAAGAATATCTTGAAATAGAAACAACCTTTAACTCCAAATGGATTAATCTGTTTACGCCAATTATTTATGTCATCACTATAATTTTCTACTGAATAGAATGGAAAGAATACTAATGGAGTATTATTAACACCATCTTTATTTTTTCCTTGATCTATTTCTTTATTTGGTTTAATAAATTCAGTGCCTTTATACTTAATGCCATCAACAGATAATCCGTCTTCATTTAAACTTGTAATTTCTGGAGCTCCAGTTAATTTAGTTTTAGGTGGAGTTAATTTTTCTACTTCTCCAGAAACAACTTTCCCATTAATATCATCTATTTTGCTTTTAGGTCTAGATGCAGTTACAACTGAAGATTCCAATTCACCTCCATAGAATTCATCTATAGCACCAGTTTCATTAAGGTATTTTTCAGCATAAGTACCTGTCATATCTCCTTCACCAACTTTATTACCAGATAAATCATAATTATTATAATGTACCCAGTTTGGTTGAGTTATTGTATGTATTTTTATAGGTGTAAGATCATCAGCCATAATTATTTACCGTAAATTTTATTGTTTATCTTATAACTAAAAGTATTCTTTAAAGATAATTCATCTAAATTATATTTACTATTTTCATTTACATATTTGAAACTTTTAGTAAATATTTTACCTGTAAGTTTATCTTTATACTTAACAGTATTATTAACATAATTTATTGATATGATTTCTAAAGCATCTTTATTAATATCATCAGATAAAAACATATCATCTAAATCTTTATGTTCTTCTGCATATTCATATTTATTCCAATAAGGTTTTAAAGATATCTTTTCAGTGTTAAAAGGAGGATATATTGATTTAACATAAACAAGTGAAGGTTCATAATAGTTTTCTTGTTTAATTTCAATAAAGTTGTAATTATTTACATTATATCCTTTATCAGCAATCATTTCTTTCAATGCTTCATCATAAAGTTTTTTATGAATGATATTATGCTTATCATTCACGTAATCTGAAAAATTAATCTTTTCACTTTCATAATTGAAAGAGTTATAATTAAGAATCTTATTTTCAATTAAATTATTTTTCATTTTACTACTTTTTGAGAAGTATATTTATTATTGATGTTTGATTGTAAACCTTTCTTAACTAATGTTAATGTTTGAGTTATTTGTTGTAATCCTCCATTATAATTAAGTTCAATTTCTTTAATGTAATAAATACCTGATAATGCAGGATTAACAACTCCGTTATTTTCATCAATTACTATTTTATTATCTTGTGTATCTCCAATATTTACATCTTCAGTTTCAGTCTTACTTGTAGTTGAAGCATTATCTCCATTATTTATAATTGATTGCTTGTTTTTAGTATTATATTCTTCTAATATCATTGTAACAAGCATTCCTCTTTGTAATGAATAATTAGGTTTACTTAATGTTACATTAATCATTTTAGCATAAATCTTATTAAAATAATTTGTAACTATTTGTTCTTGAAATATTTTACAAACATTACTTTCTTCTGAATCATCATCTACTTGATGTGCTCCTATGAATTCTATATTTTCATATTGATATTCTTCTTCACCTTCATTACCATCAACAGAATTTTCAACTATTTGTATTTGCTCTTGTGAAATCAAATTTTGATCTCCAGGAGATGATAAATAATAATATCTGTTTAGTGTTCCTTTATTTAATATATCAGCATTATTAACAACACTATGATATTCAGCAATCATTAAGTTTGAAATTCCTGGTCCTTCTTTAGAATTAGTTATGATTCGGTAAACTTCATCTACATTCTGTTTAGGAACTTTACCTTCTGGTTGGTCTGAAGGAGTACCTGTAATTACTTTTGTTGTTAATTGTTTATAATCAATTGTTTCAGCCATTACATGAGCAACATTAACTAAAACAAGATATCCAAATTCATCTATCCATGCATCAAATACACTTTCTTCATCTAATCCAGCTCTTTTTAATTCTCTTAAGATATAATTCTTATATGTTTCAGAATGAATTTGTCTCCACTTTTTATCTTCAATTTCTTTACATTGTTCTGTACAAGCAAATCCAAGTTTTAATTCTTTTGCTATTTCTTTTAACATTTCATATGTTGAAATTGCAGAATCTCCAATCTGAGAATACTTTACTTGTTTTAATCCATTTGCTTTATATTCTCCATAATATGTAACAGTATTATCATCATTAAACTCACATTTAGTAATATAAAAGTCCATTGATATTTTCTTATTAGCACCATCAACTGGAGCTGTCATAATTACTGTTATTACATTATTCATTCCAGGTACATCTGAACCTTGAATATTTTTATCAGAATCATTTACTGTAAGCTTTATTTCTGGTAAAAACTTTCTAATATAAATTACTAATGAATAAATCTGTTTTTGAAATATAACTTTATTATTTAATTTCAATAATGGTGTTTCAATACCATCAACAGCTAAAGTATTTATTTCTGCACTTTCTTTATCTGGAGTATCATCAGAATACTTCTGTAATGGCATAATAATATTTGAAAATTCAAACTCAGGGTCAAACTCAACAATTGGGTCAAGAGGATTCTTTGGCTCAATAAATTCAGTTGAACTATTACCTGCTGAACTATTTGGATTTACATTACTCATATTAATAAATTACAATACCTAATGATCTATCAATTATATAATTTGTATCTGTAACTGTTTGATCTCCAGGTGTTCTTCTTTCGTTAACATATTTCTGAAGATTCTTTTTCTTTTTATCAATAGTTTCAGATTTACTTTTATCTTTTGCTTTAGAAGGAGTGTATGAACTTTTTGAATTCTTATCTTTAATTTGTGTTGCTTTATTCGTACTTAATTTTTTAAATTCATCAAGAACATCATCTTCATACTTAGTTGCAGTATATGCTTTATCAATTATTCCAATATCTGGAGTATATAAATACATTCCTTCATTTAATTCAAATGGATTTGAAATACCATTAATTTTACATATTACATCAGCATATTTATCATCACCATAAACAGCTAATGAAATTAAATCAGGTCTTGCTACATAATATTCTTCAACCTTAACAATTCTACCACCTTGAATTAAATCTCCATTATAAATTTGAGATGTTAAATCAATGCAGTTAACATATTCGTTATTTTTTACAATTGTTATTTTTGGTTTTTTAGCTAAAATATTATAATCTAACATATGTAAAATTATCATTCAATTATATATAAAAATAAAAATGCCTATGGAATTAACTTACCATAAGCATTTAAATATATGATTTAATTATTTATTTATTCACCTGTTTGTACATCTACTTGTGAATTATCAGGGATACATTTATAATAGAATGATATATCTTTATCTTTATAAATGCCATATTCATCACCAGCAATATTTAATGTAAAGTGTTCTGGATTTTGTCCTGATGAATTCTTAGCTAATAAGAATATTGCATTCTTTGTATAAGGTTGTGAATTATTATTAAGTTCTGTAGAATATAATATCATTAAATTATTTGAAGCAAATTCTGAATCATTAGGATTTATTTGTTCAGAACCAGATATTACCCATCTTGATGAATTAATATTACCTTCTTTAATAGTAATAGGAATCTTCTTAGAATTTAATGTTAATATTGGTGTGCCGTTATCTAATGTAATAGGCAATTGGTCTGTATATTCTGCTGATGATACTGAACCACTACCAAATTCATTTGAACCAATAAATATTCTATCACAATCAATAAATGGAATATTTTGAAGTGTTGTAGAATTTTGAGTAGACCATTCTTTAACAGTTATTTCATAGAATGAACTTAACTTATTATATGTTGAGAATACTCTTTGTTCTGCAGCAGGTGCAGTTAAAATATTTATATCATATTCTTGTTTATAAATAGTTAACTGTAAGTGTCTTCTTGAATCAACACGCTTAAACTTATTATCATTACCAATTGATAATACTAATGAAATTTCAACATAATCATTATCAACAGGACCATATCCTAATAAGTTATCTGAAGTATCTCTAATAGCTCTCATAAACTTATTGATATATAAGATTGCTCCAGATCTAGTATTTCCTGATGTTGCTTCAAAAGCACCAACTTGTGTAGTACGATTTGAAGCTGTATTAATGAAATACATTGGTGCTTCAGGACTTATAACAGTATTTTCATTTTTAGATTGATTATATGCAGAATAATTATATGAATCTCCTTCATTAAATATATACATATAAACTTCATTAGTACCGTTTTCTCTATCATCCTTTATAGCAGCTTTAGTATCATCCCATTTAGTTGTACTTTGTTCACTACCATCAACATTATAAAATTCCCAATACTTATTACCTGTGTATTGTTTTAATAATTGTTGAGAAGACTCAGTAAGTAATCTATTTAAGAATATAGGTAATTTAGGAAGTACTCTAAATGAATATGTATTTTCATCATTTCCAACTTTATAATTAACTAATTTACCATTTGAATAATCACTTAAACTTATAAAGTTTAATGATGGGGTTTCAGTGTTACGTAATACTTTTATAAATAAGTAACCTTTACTTCCTGAATATGATATTGCTCCCTTAGTAGCAGCTAATGTTGAAATTTTAAATACTACATAATAGTAATCATTATCAGCATCTACCCATTTAGCACCATCATTAAATACACCATTCATATTAGGATATATAGCAGTAGATTTTTGAATTTCATATACCCATTTCTTACCACTATATTTTGATGTAGGAGATATTTTCTTTATGTATTCTTCATCTGTTTGAATATAATTTACAATATCATGAGTTGTATTTCTATCATCAATAAAATCATTACCGCTGAATAATTCATTTCTTATATTATTTGCAATATCATAATTTTCAGCATCATCTCCATCAATATAATAAAATTCCTTTTCAGGATTTACTTTTATTGTCGTATTCTTATGGATGTTATAATTATTTCCATTTGCTGTAGAAATACCATAAACACCATTTTCAGGATGTTCAATATCCATACTAATTGTTCTTCCTGCATAAGATGTTGAATATGCAACGCCTAAGCATTCTACTGTATAATCAGTATTACATTGTGTATGAATAAAATCATCAAATATAAGAACATTTTTATTTGAATCAATTGTATCATTATAATTAACTGTTGCTATACAGTAAGATACATTATGTATATCATCAGCATGGAAAGTATAATATTCATTACTTGATACAATCTGAGAACCATTATTATCTTTTACCCATCCCCATGATGATTGACCATTTAATCTCCAGTGGTTTTGTCCTTTATAACTGAATTGAATAGTATTCTTTACTTCAGGATTAAGACATACAATAAAATCTAAGAATGTTGGACATATAGGTCTTGAACCAGTTGTATCGCTATAATAAAATACACAAGAAATAGTTACATAATTAGGATCATCAGAATTTGGTTGTACTGGTGGAACATAATAATATACTCCATTCTTCAATATGATATTACCTAAATCACTTACACATGTACCATTTGAGTAATTTAATGATAAATTAGGTGCTGCAGAATTGCCACTCTTAATTGCAAAGAATGGCTTAATTCCATATTCTGCACCCCATCTTAAATCAAAATTAATTGGATATTCATTTGAATATCCATCTAAAGTTAAATAGAATGGACAAGAAACATCATATGCATTATTTCCAGAGCCATTTCGTTTAGTACTTACATATTTAGTTTTTGTAATTCCATTTACTGAAGACTTTGTAATAGAAATAGGATTACCATTGAATGATACATTTGATAATGTATTATCATTATCTTCTTTATCAGAATAATTCTTATAAATATGAATAGGTAATGATTTATTAAACTCTGACATTTCAGTTGTATTTTCTCCAATAGTTATTTGAGAAGCAAGCTGTTTAATACTTACAGTAGTATTATAAGTATCAGGGTCAAAATTATCATAACTATTTTCAACAAAGTAACGATATAAGAATGATTCTGGGGCTTGATATATTTGAGCAGTACCATTAACTAATGCATTAACTTTAAATTTGAAATATTTTTCGTTACCTTGTGATATTTCAATAAACTCACGACCATCAACGCCACCAATTGTTAATGTTGGAATAATATTAGTATTTGGTTTATTTGAAATTATAATCTGTCCATTTGATGTTGATGAATATATTGCACCAACGTCTGTCTTATTTACAGATAATTTAAATAAACTATTTGAAATCAAAATATTTTGAGGCTCTCTATCTGCAGTTGGCTGTAAATAAACAGTACCAAAAGGTTCTGTTCCGAAAGCTAATTCAGAATAATAATATTGAGGATCCCAACCAACTGGGTAATCATATTCTCTATTATCAATTTTATAATTACCTAAATTACTCCAACCAATAATCCAATCAGCTGTAGTTGGTGTACTATTTCTAGCATTCCAGTTATTTGTATAAAAGTCAATTGTAATAACTCTCCATAATAAGTAATTTATAACATCAATAATATCTTGTGATTTTTCAATTTGACCATTTACTGCCCATCCAGGAAGTTCAAATTTATTAGTTGTTTCATTAAAATAACCGTTATCTTTAAGATAATCATATGTTTTATTTAACCAGTCAACTTTATTATCTACCTCAGTAGTATTTCTTCCATTCCAATCATTTAAGAATGCATCATAATCTTGATTAGGATCAACATTCTTTGCATTCCATTTTGTAATCTGTTGAGCCCAAGGTAGATTAATATGTTCCCAGTCAATATTTAAAGCCTCTAAGATTCTATAATCATCTGAGCCATTAACTGTGATTAACTTATCTGGTAATTGAATACCTGAAGTCCATTTGTTATCGTTAAAATCAATCTTACTCATATATGTTATTAAATTACTTTATAATCCAAGTCATATTTCCAAAATACTGCCAAGGTGATTTGTATCTGTCATATGATATATTATTTCCTATTATTAATGCTTTTGAATCAGATTCAAATTTACATGCAATACTTGAATCTTTATATATGCAGCTAAAGTTTGTATCTGATAAAACAGAAGGAACCCATACATAAAGATATGATTTATGATCTAAGTTAATTGATAATTCACATCCATTAACAGAATCATATAATGCATAATTACTATCATTAGTAATTGGGTTTGTATCAATTGTTAAGTAAACTTTATACTTATATTCAATATCACATATTTTAATAAATTCATATTCATTAGTATCATTTTTAATAATTAAATTAATAGGATGTTTAAATACTAATGAATTGTTTTTAGGTAATAATGAATCACAAGTTATTGTTTCATTTCTTTTTCTAGTTCCATCAGCAGTTACATTAAAACTTGTGCCGCCGCTTAATAATGCAGCTCTATCTACTGAATTTTGTGGTAAACCTTCCGCAGAAAAATCTAACTTCCATTTTAGAGAATTTATAGATGAATCTTTAATATCATAATCTATAATTATTTGTGTTACATATATATCATTATTTGTTACATCAAATACATATTCTTTATCTTTATATAAAGTTACTCCATTTGATAATACAAGTGTAATGTTATGTATATTAATCCAAGATTTAGCATCAAGCTTGCCGTTTTTAAAAGATATTGTTGAATTATTTATATTAACTGAAGAATCTTCTATTTCAACATCTGAAGGTTCTGTATGTATTGGATCTTCATTATTTGAATCAATTTCTTGTAATAATTTTTTAATGTTTTCATTATTTAAGAATTCTTCTAATGATCTTACTGCTTCTGGTGAACTTAAACCATAACCACTAGCAATATGGGCATCACCTATATATAATGCATAATCATCAATATCTGGATTCATAATAACATTTAAGTAACCAGAATTTTCTTCAGTTGTTTGAACTATTGCATCATTACGTGAACTATAGACTTTATAATCTACTTTTTTATTTTTTACGTCTGTTGCATTTACATTAATTTTACTCATTACTTAATATGTATTAATTTTATAATGTTGCTTCATCAACAAGTAATGTTGTTGAATTTAATAAACTACCAGTTGATGTATAATCATAATTAGCAGTAATTTCTATCATATAGTGTTGTGGTTCATTTACAAGAGAATCTCTAATATCAAAGTATAAACCCTTTGTGATACTCTTAACTGTTTCACCATCAATATAATATTCAAATACAATAGGAATTGAAACTGACTTACCAACTTCAACTTCAATATAACTGTTATATCCGCCATCTGTAAGTAAAGTATTTCTACCACTTATATCAGGATATAAGAATGCTCCAACGAAAGTATTTATACCAGGATTTACTCCATTTACTTTATTGTTAGCAATAAATTCTGAAATTGAAGATTCACTATCAAGGAATATTTCATTTCCATCTTTATTAAGACCAGAAATATCTTCAAATCTATTTAAATAATTGTTTGATAAATTATTATCATATAAGAAGAAATCTACTGACTTATTGTTATAAAGTTTAATTGTACTTTCATCTAAATTAAATGAAGTATGTAATTGGTCAAATGTACCGTCTCCCTTATAATCAAGACCAATCCAAGTTGATTCAACCATAGCTTTAATTTCTCCAGTATTACGCTTTCTATAACCAATAAGAGGAGAATCAAAATCTCTCTTCATATAAGTATTAATACTGTTGAATGTTAATTTTTCAGCAGTAGTTGTTAATGCTTTATAATCCTGAAGATTCTGAGAATCATTATTATAATAAATATCTTTACCTGTGTAAGGGTTATCTTGTCTGAAATAAATCCACTGTCCAAGTGTCTGATATGTTAACATATTATCAATAAACATTGGAACTCTTTCATAATGTCTAATGTATTGTTCATAGAATTCATTATTTGAAAGAATCAATGGAATATCAATGTTACCAGGGAATATTGAATAAAGTTTTACATTACTTGTACCAGTATTCTTAATAATGATATTCATTTGTTTCTTTACAAATGCATCGCTTATATGGTCAGAATTATAAATGTTAATCTTATTAATACTGTTTCCAAATAACTTAACATTTGTATCGTCATATGAAATATATACATCGAACTTTCTATTGAACTCTGCATCAAGAATAGTCTTAGTAGATTCAATATCAGTACTCATACTTGTCAATTTATCTTTTAAAGATATAAGATTATTCTCAGGAGTATTAAATCCAGAATAAATATTTTCTGGCATGTGGAAGAATGTTGTTTCTCCAGATTTTAATGCATTATTAACATGCTCCTGATAACCATCGTTAATAAGAGTTTGACTGAACTTAGCAGATAATAAATCATTATCATTTTGATTTAATATACTTGAAAGTTCTACATTGTCACTAAATTCAGTTGGGAATACAACTGTCATCTCATCACTCCAAGGAGTATATAAATTAACGAATGGTTGACCAACATTATACTTATATCTGCATCTTAATACAACATCTTCACCTTGAACAATTGGAATATCAATTTGATTCCATTTAATAATGTTCTGTGTTGATGAATAATCTTCATACTCAATTGTAAATCCTGATAATGATGAATTAAATACAAGTTTTCTTTGTCTTTCAATATTATCAAGTTTAATCCAATCTGTGAATATGTTAGAATTTATATTAGTAACAGATGTTGTTTCTTTAGTAGGAGACTTATATTTATATTCACATTCTAATCCAATAATATCAATCTTATCGTTAATCTGATTATGAATATAAGTTTCTAAGTTTGCTACATCAGTAATACCTCTTACACGATATTTAGTATCTTCTCTTGCAATTGTTAAATCATTACTTAAAGAATTAATATTTTCAATAACAGCGTTAAGTTGTTTTTGAATTGTAGTCTTCTCAGCATAATACTTATTTAACTTACTCTTAAGACTTTCTTGAGTAACCTGAACTTCCTGAGAGAAGTCAGTATTAATTAATGTTGAATATGTATTATTAATGTTATCTTGTAATGTAGCTAATTTAGAATTAAGCTCACTTTTTTGTGTATGCAAATTAATTATATCTTCAGAAGTACTATCATCAATTAAATGCTTATTGATTGGTAATACTTGTAATGTTCCATCTTGCATGAAAGTTTCATTAATCATTGCTCTTAATGATGTACTTTCTTGCATCTCTAAAATTAAATCATTAGTAAAGTTACTTATCTGAGGATAAATAGTTTCAGTAATACCTAATAAGATATCTCCAATGTTTGTACAATACTTATTATAGTATTCCATGTAATTCATATGATTACCTGTGGAATCCTTAATTGGATTTCCATAAGAATCATACATATAAATAGAACTTAAATCAATAAGATAACCGTCAGAATAAACGCTTCTTGTATTGTTATAAATAAGTCCTAAAAATATACATATATACTGATTTTCTTCAAGAGGAATATCTACATAATGATATTTGTTAAAATTAGAAACATAATATTTAAGTTCCATTGATGAATTATCATCATATGTCTGTAAATTAACATGTCCAAGTGTTTCTGAAATTGATATTGTCATTTCTTTAATATCAACATCATTAACTTTATATATTGCTAACTTATCACCTAAACAAATACTGTCTCCAACCTTTAAAGTATATTTTAATGTTTCATCATCTTGTGAATAATACTGTAAAGAATCTTTAATCTGTAAAGTATAATTTCCACCATTATCATTTGATATAATCTTATCAATCTTAAATGATGAAACATATGCTTCACTTTTAATAGGTAATTGAATTTCAGAATCATATTCCTCATAATCAATTCCTTTCTTAAGATTAAATAATGCAGCACTATATTCAGAATATGTATTAAGGTTTAAATCTCTTACTTGCTTAAATACATTATAATTTGAGAAGATAATCTTTTTCATAAATACCTTCTCAATGTTATCAGTTAAATTTTCAATATCTAACTTTAAGAATGTTTTAGGACTTACTAAATCCTTTAAGAAATTATTATCAGTAATAGATGCATATGCAGTTGAGGTAGACAATATAGGAGAAACTGGGGCTGTATTAGTTCTTACTAACTGTAACTTAGCCATGCTATCAGTTGTGCTGAACCAAGCCTCACCGTTTTCAGGTATATTAAATAAATTGTTTAAATTATTTTGTAATTCTTCAACCTTTCCTTCAAGATAAAAGACAGAAGGTATTGTCAAAGTTTTTTGTTCATTACCCACATTTACATTTACAGTAACCTGTGAAGCACTTGAAGTCAAACTTTGATTCATTGCCTCAATCATGCTTATCGCATTATTATACAATTTAGTTAATTGTACATAATATTCTTTTAATGAGTTGTTTACCATAAATCTATTACTTTATATTATTTCCACTTGAATG
>ODAI014243955.1_pt1 | contig 17097 bp, 22 predicted proteins | sample 1539321 | NCBI WGS metagenome assembly ODAI01 (sample SAMN02144231, study PRJEB22623) | gut metagenome | biome: sheep rumen | host: Ovis aries | place: New Zealand | reverse complement strand
TGTTCCTTCCGGCGTAAAGCGCGGCTTTGATCAGACCTGTGCAAGCCCTCTCTTCCACTTCCGACACCGATATTCTGAATGGCTCCTCCACCGCTTTGATCTGCTTCGGCTCCTTTCCCAGCACCAGAAGATAAAAGCCGTCTCCTTCCGGCTGGATCTCCCATACGGGAAGTTCCGAATCAAGGCCTGCGGCGCTCAGCAGAAAGGCTCCGTCGGACCGGATCCCTTCGGCGTGCAGGGAAGAGGGCACACTTTCATCCCTCAGCTGACGGTCCAGTTCTCTGAGACGTATCTCCAGCAGAGAAAAGTCCAGCCCCGCCTTTCTGTACACGGAGCCCATGAAATCCGTCAGGAATTCTTCCCCTGCGGCCATCCTGAGGATGCTTTCGAAGCGCCAGATCTCTTCTGCCGTAAATTCATCTTTATTCAGATTAAAGCGGAGGATGATCTGCCCGAAGAAAGGAAGAGCTATGAATTCTTCGAAGGCACAGACATGGTCTGTCAGACGATCTGCTTCTTCAGTGACAGCTTTGATTCTTTCGCTCAGCTGCCTGCTCTTCAGGTACATGTTTCTTCCTCCTCCCGCGGGACTTCAGGAACCGGTTCCTGCAATCTGCAGACCATGATATACTCCTGATCGTTCTCATCCACTGTCTGAAATCCGGCCTTCTTATACATCTTCACCGCGTAGTTGGCCTTCTGCACGGCCAGGGAGACCTGCCGGTATCCCTTATCCCTGAGCAGGACCAGCATCCTGCGAAGCAGCTCCGTTCCAATGCCCTTTCCCCTGTATTCTTTATACAGGGAAATGGCAAGAGAGGGCGTATTATCGTCCACATGGCCGTAATCCGGCATGATCCTTGACCATACGGCTCCGATGACCTTTCCTTCCACCTCCGCAAAGATACAGTGATCCGCCCTTCCCTGTCCGAAATCCTCATAATACAGGGCAAGCTCCGGCAGATCTGTGATCGACCTGTCCGGGGCTTCGACGCCTTCCGGAATAAAGATCGCTTCGTAAAGAAAGTCCTTAAGAAGTCCCGTCTCACCCTCTCCGGGGCTTCTGAATACTGTTTCCATATACATCTCCTTCACACGAACATCTGTCTTTCAGATACAGGGAGAAAGCCTTCCGAAGACAGTTCAGTACATGTCATAGTTCTCGAACCACTCCAGAACAGCGGCCCTTATCCCCTGCCTCGAGTATTCCTTCGCCTCCTTCCCTGCCTTTTCCGGACTTGAATAGATCTGACACTGAAGGGGATTGGCATTGCTTCTGAGGATATGAGAATGCAGGGGACGCTTCCAGCCGGTCACCTGATATTCCGTCTCCCTGTCCAGTGCGATCACAAAGCAGGGGGACCGGTATCTGGAATCCTTTCCTGTTTCGCTCAGATCCTCCTCATTTTTCCAGATAAGGCTTCCTTTCTCAAAGACGGATACTCGACGGTAGACTGTGATGACATATCTTCCTGCAGGGAATTCCCAGGCCCAGCTGCGGCCGAACTGGTCTCTGGTCATATAGCCGGAGAAGCAGTCACATGCTTCGGCTATAAAAGAACCCTTCTGCTCTCCTGTCCGGAACAGGAGCTCCAGATTCACCTTTTTAAAAACGTTATCAAAATCCATAGTTCCGTACCTGTCATAGGGCCTTTCTTGGACAGTTCTTTACGCATTCCATACAGAGGATGCATTCTGTACCGTTCTTCCTTTTCCTCGAATTATTGGTCATGTCCACATCCATGGGGCAGACAGTTCTGCATTTTCCGCAGGAGACGCACCTGTCCTTATCGCACCGGACCCGCAGCAGAGAAAAATAGCTCATGGGCTTTAAGAACACTGTGACCGGACAGATATACTTGCAGAAAGCCCTGTTATCCCTGAAGAGGAAGGCAAGCGAAATTCCGACTGCGTAGTAAAGAGCATTTCCGGCGATAAATGAAAGGAACATGATATGTTCCATATTCCCTGTGCCCGAAAGAAACAGGGCCGATACAAAGGCAAGTGACAGGGCAAAAGTGATATACCGGATCCAGCCGATCTTTCTCCTTTGTCCTGCCGGAACCTTATAGGGCAGAAAATCCAGCACCATGGCTGTCCAGCAGGCATAGCCGCACCATCCCCGTCCGAAGACAAGAGGTCCGAAGATCTTTGCGACAGCGTAATGGATGGTCGCCGCTTCAAATACGCCCGAAAAAAGATAGTACCAGAAGCCCTCTATCTGCATGTTCTCCCTGCAGATCAGGCCGAGATAGACCAGCATGTACAGACCTACAAGCAGCTGGACAATACGTCTGGCATATCTGTATTTCAGATTAAACAGAAGAATTCCAAGCGCTACCGCCGATCCTATATATGTAAAATTAAACAGATAAAACAGGTTGTTTCTGGTCAGCCACAGACTTACGGCGACAGACTCAAAAACGATCAGTATGATAAGGGGATGTACAAAACTTCTGAGTCTTTCCATAATAACCTCACGCAGCCAAAATGCCCATTCCGGTCACTCATTCCTGACTCTTATCTTCCAGGGCATAGTTCCAGAATTCATCCGAATGGTCGTCCCAGGGGGAATTTCCGTCAAAGGAACTGAGATAAACCAGAGTATTGTCCAGAATGTCGATCTCCATGCCGTGCTCCTCTTCCCAGCCGCAGCTGCATTCCAGCTGATAACCGATCCTTGAAGGATCCTTGGGCGATTCTACCACCATTCCGGTAGGACAGAAGTATTTCATCATATCGGAAGGATCCGTGTGTTCGTCCACAGGCACTTGCGCCATCAGTTCCTCTTTCCATTCGTCGTTGATTTCATCAAAAAAAGTGAGGCAGTATTTCTTCGCCGCCAGGCAGATCGCATGTACAAGCTCCGGGGGCATACTGTTCACTGCCTGGGCACATTTCTCGGCATATTCCAGTGTCACGTCTTCATCGAACAGCATTACCGAGATTTCTGTGTCCCACAGTCTGCAGTACAACTTGCCTTCTCTGAAAACGGAATCCTTAGTCAGCGGCTTCACCTGCATATCAGTAATCATGTCATCCTCCTCATTTGATAAATCTTTACCGGATCCTTTCCGGTCCCCGTGCGCTGCCCTTTCCTTCAGGCAGGAGCTAAGTCCTATTCATTCGTCAGCTCATAGACCATCAGATGGTCTTCTGTTTCCTCGGTAAGAACTCCGTTTTCGATGGAAATGGATGTTCCTTTATCACTGTGTTCTTCCTTCAGAAAATATTTCATTTCCTCAGGATCGAAGAAATATACATACTTCTTTTCACTTCCACCGGCATGGGCTGTCAGAGAAAACCCGCCGTCTTCCGTGATCCCGATGAACATATACAGGCTCTGGTCTTTCCAGCCCATCTCGTAAGCCGCAGAGAGATCATTCCCTCATATGAACATCTTTACCAGTCTGTATCTGCCGGCATACTGTCTGAAAAACACTTCTTTCTCCATTTTCCTCTCATCCTCTGATCATGCAGTTTTATGAATCCCTGCTGTTATTTATTCCTCTCTCATCATCATTTTCCGGTAGGGATTGTCCTCCCCTGCGTCAAAACCGTCCAGCAGATACTCCCGGGGTATGTATTTTTCACAGTCAAGATCCAGAAAATAGTTGCAGAAGATCTGCTCTGCGTAGATAATACGGTTTCTGCCGTCGGTCAGAGCATAGACAAACCCGTAATATTCGTCAGCGTTTACGGCCAGAAGTTCGTATGTCTCCTCTTCCCTGACACTGTAAATGCCCGTATAAGGGGTGAAAGGATATTTCCGCAGCCTTTTTACCTCTGCATCATAGTCTGCGTCTTTTAAATCCATTACAAGATAACCCAGATACTGGGCGTCCCACGGGTCATACCGGACCATCCGGTATTCGGATACCGCTTTTTCATCCTTTATGGATTCCGGCCAGATGCTCTCATCCACGCCCCATTTGTACCACGCGGAATTTTCGTCGGTGACACCAAAGGACATATACCGGCTGTATTCAGACACATCCTCATACACCTCGATCCTGCTCCCGCATCCTGTCAGAAAGATCACAGCAAAAGCACATAGGATCAGAAGAATCTTTTTTTTTAAATGCAAGTCCTCTTTTTTTCCGAAATTTAATTATGCCGATGGATATCAGTTACTTACTGTCTGAAAAAGGACAGATCCGTTCAATGAAAAGACGGGCGGCCGGGAGATATGCAAAAAGCCCGGATCAGCTGGGGCTTTTTACGTCCTCACCCGTATAAAGGTACCGCAGATGGAAGCCCGCCGAAAGGTCCTTAAGATCCGAATATCCGATGCTTACTCCGTAGGCTTCCGATACGTCCAGGGCCCTGTCTCCAAAGCCGTAGACATAATGGTAATGAGGATGGGCATCCTCCACAAGCCTGGGCTTTCTGTTTTTCACCCAGTCTTCCTCCTGCATAAAGTAAGCTCTTTCCTCTATGCGTCTGATCGTAGAGCCTGCCGGCATTTCCTTTACTGTCTTCTTTTTGCCTTTACCTTTGATCAGGCAGTCGGACCATACGCCCTCCTTCAGGGTCCCCATATAGGTTTCCTTAACAGACTGGTCCTTTAAGACCGAAAACCAGAAGGTATCGCCTTTTCCCCCGATGATCCAGTCGACTTCCTCCCGGAAAGCCTGATAGAATTCGAAGCCTTTTTCCTTTTCCACAAGTTCAGGAAAGCGATAGTTTTCCATTAACCCTTACCTCCTTTTTCAGGCCGGGCCTCCTACTCTCCTGTCCGCTCAGGGCAGGCCCGGACATTGCTTTGCGGGTTTCCTTTATTAAACGCTTCAGATTTCTTTTATGCCCCTGTCTTACCGTTTTCCTGATGCATTCAATCTGTTTCTGATCAGAATCCGTACCTGTGCATACGCCCTTACACAGAATTATGTGAGAGCGTTTTTTCTGTGGATATCCACCACCTTGTACTGTATCTCTTTTTCTTTAAGCTTTTCGAAAAGGGCATCGGCCCCGTTTTCTATTTTGAATGCTAGTTCTTCGGGATAGATGGGAATGATCTCATAGAAGTTGACCACTTTCCCGGAAGGCATGATCAGGCGGATATCTCCCTTTCTGCCTGCGGCAAAGTCAAGTACGGCGCTGTTGAAGCCTGTATTTGCAGCATAGGGCGAGCCTTCTTCGTCCGACTGCAGCGTATGCCCATAGCCCAGCCAGGTATTGCACCAGATGGGCAGTCTTGCCGTATCCTTCAGGGCTTTTATGGGCCAGTAGTCCTGATTCTCTCCGCTGTCTATATTCCAGTCTTTTGGCAGATAGATCACATATTCGGCATAATCCAGCCGGTATTTCTGCCACTTTTCAGGGACCTGCATCCTGTAGGCGCCGGCGCCCATGGTGACCATCTTGTAAAAAGGCTCCTCATCTGTGGGTTCCACAATGCATACGTCCAGATGGATATCGGGAGATGCAATTTCATGGAATACATTTTTGTAGCTGCCAAACATATCGGAAATAAAGCTGTCCACCACGTCGATCTCTTCGTCGTCATAAAGATACGGCGTAATGACATGTCCTGGTTCTTCACTTTTCTTTCTGCTTTTGAACCGGTCGAAAAATCCCATATAACCTCCTGTCATCAATGCTGAATGATTTTTACCGCTGAATGCACCGGATCCGTGCCGGGCAGCTTACTGCCTGTCTGGAAGAAAAGCTTTCAGTCCCCGTCCGTCAGATCGATCCAGTATCTTTCCAGATATACGTCACGCTCCGGAAAATATACGGTGGATTCATATTCACCGCCGTTATGAAGAATGGTTCTCCGGCTTCCCTCATTTTCTCTTACGCAGCAGACCAGCACCTGGTCGATCCCCAGCCTCCTGCACTCCGGCAGGACCAGGCCAAGCATCCGGGATGCATGTCCTTTTCTCCGTTCGCTCGGACAGACAGAATAGCCAATGTGTCCGCCATACATTTTTAAAAAATCATTGAAGGAGTGCCTGATCTGAATGACTCCTGCCACCTTTTTGTCAGATTCCCTGACATAAAGATACTGGGTCATGGGCACCAGGCCCGGAGGCACCGTCTCTGGTCTTTTCAGGGATTCAACAAAATCCAGCCAGTCCTGCGTACGGTCGAAGCGCCGCAGGGGGCCGCATCCGTCCATCGAGCCTTCCTGCTCCAGAAATTCTCTCCTGAATGCCTGTATCTGCCTGTCATATTCCATGGAAGGGGCTGTAAGTATCACAAAATCACCTCTCTGATCCTTTCATCATTAAGCTTATATCATTTTCGAAAGCTTAGGAAGTTATTCTTTCACAGGCATAAAACCGGCAGAGGCCGGAGCTGAGCCATTAAAAATTTCCGCTCCCGGCAAGTCTCCGCCTATGCTTTTTCCTTCAGCAGATCTTTTAAGGCGTCACAGACAAACTGGACCCTGGTCCCTATGATCACCTGCACTCCGTTTCTGCCCACGTGCATGACACCCAGAGCGCCGGCCTGCCTGAGCTTTGCATCGTCTGCCAGAGACTGGTCCCGGACTTCCACCCTGAGGCGGGTAGCGCAGTGCCCTGCGGAAATCACGTTTTCCGCTCCGCCCAGGCCCATAAGAATCTCTTCCGCCATCTGAACACTCTCTGACAGAACCGTTTTTTCCTTTTTTGTTTTTCCGCCCCCGGCGGCAGGGGCATCTCCCCGCCCGGGGGTCTTCAAATCAAAACGCAGGATCATGAAGCGGAAGGTCAGATAGAAAACGGCAAAGGCGCAAAGTCCCAGGGGCAGGATCAGCCAGGTCCTCTGTGCAGCCGGCAGGGAGGCGGAAAAGAACAGGTCTGCAGCTCCGGCAGAGAAGGAAAAGCCCGCCCGGAAGCCTGTCACGGCAGCAGCATAGGTGAAGATACCGTACAGAACAGAATAGACCAGGTAAAGGACAGGGGATGTAAACATAAAGGCAAATTCGAAGGGCTCCGTGATGCCGCAGACAAAGGCGCACAGGGCGGAAGAAAACATGATGCCTGCCACGGCTCCTTTTCTTTTATCCTCGGAACACTGCCAGATGGCCAGAGCCGCTCCCGGTACGCCGAACATCATACAGGGAAAAAAGCCTGACATGTATATCCCCAGTGACCATGATACATCCGCCGATGTCTTTCCTGCCCAGAAGCTGACAAGATCCCCCAGGCCTATGGTATCGAACCAGAAGACATTGTTGAGGGCGTGATGAAGGCCAGTAGGGATCAGAAGCCGGTTGGCAGAGGCATATACAGCCGCGCCGAAGGGTCCCAGGCCCGCGATCGTTTTTCCGAAACGGATCAGGAGACCGAACAGCAAGGGCCATACCAGGATCAGAAGGGCTGAAACCAGAATGGAGACCATGCCTGAAACGATGGCCACGCAGCGCTTGCCGCTGAAAAAGGAAAGCCACCGGGGCATCCGGGCATTACGGAAGCGGTCATAGCAGAAGGCGGCAATCAGGCCGGCGATGATGCCGATAAAGGGATTGGAGACCTTCTGGAAGGCCAGCAGAGTCTCCGGCCGGTTCTTCAGACTTCCGATCAGAAGAGAGACGAAATCGGGATGGAGAAGACCGCCGATCATGAACCAGGAGATCAGAGCGGCCAGAGCCGCTGTCCCGTCCCCGTCCCTGCACATACCGACGCCTACTCCAACGGCAAAAAGAACAGGGATCTGGTCTATGACAACGCTTCCTGCACGGACCAGGAACTGGCCCGCCACGGGAAGAGTCCCTGTTACAGCACCTCCCTGCATGGAAGCCGGGCAGAGCAGGTAGCCGATGCCCATAAGTAGGCCGCACAGAGGCATGCAGGCCACAGGCAGCATGAGTGATTTTCCAAGCCTTTGTAAAAACTCCATTCTTACCCCTTTTTCATTTCCGGAGATTTTACGCCTCTCCCCGGTATTTTCTGCTTCAGATATATCTGCCTGTCTGTTTCAGTTTTGCCTTTCCAGGCAGATCTCATCTCCGGAGTGCACATAAGACAGCTGATCTCCCATAATCTTCTTCATAGCCCTGAAAGGCTCTGTCCCTGTGCAGTGGCCTGTATAGAAGAAAGTCTTTGTCTTCTTCAGTTCCAGAGCAGTTTCGATGATCATGCACAGGTCGTCTCCTGTGTACAGTCCGTCCTTTTTATTCATATGGAAGCCGCTGACGACGGCGTCCGGATCCTGATGGTAAAGCTCTCTGTAACGGTCCATGACATTCAGGATGCCGTGATGGGCGCAGCCCGAAAGCAGGACAGATCTTGTGTCTTCCGTGACCACAAGACACTGCTCATGAGAAAAATCATCTCTGACCATGCCCTCTTCAGTCTCTGCCAGTATCCTGTCGTTGGCGGAGGGAAGTGGCCGTCTGTTTCCGATTCCGGAAAAGATGGACAGTTCTTCGTCGATCCTGTAAATGCCCTCTTCTTCTGCCCCTTCCGCTTTCTCTCCCGTGATCACCAGAGAAGGAAGAGACTTTACTTCCGGGTCCAGACCAATATAGCGGATTTCTCCCCCGCTTCCCCGGGAATAAAAGGCTCCGAAAGCATCCCTGTGAACATAGATCCTGGCACTCGGATTGACTCTGGCAAATGAAAGAAGACCGCCTCCGTGATCGTAATGACCGTGACTTAGAACGACCGTGTCCACTTCTGTCAGATCGATCCCGAGTTTTTTTGCATTGCGAAGAAAAAGATCCGACTGTCCCGTATCCATAAGGACTTTATGAGAGACCGTTTCAATGTAGAAGCAGAGGCCGTGCTCTGCCTGGCAGCCGGCGCTGCCTTCAGTGTTTTCTGTGAGACTGATAATACGCATGTTCTGACCTCTTTGAGTACTGCGGAAGGCTGACCTGCGGCACGGTTTTTCCAAAAACAAAATCGTTTCCGCAATATGTCACATATGGTACTATGATAGCATAAAATACCAAGCAGGGGGGCAGGGCCATGAGTTCTTACGACCTGAAACGTCTTGAAATCGCCATTCAGTATATACGACGTATGTCGGAAGGAAAAAACCCGGTCAGCAACAGGCCGGTTCCGGAAAACGAGGTACTGGCCAACGTCAACGTCCACAGATGCCTGAAATTCATCGACGAAGTGCTGACGGACGTCCATAAAAACGGAGGCTCGGTGGGTCTCGTTTCCCAGAAGGAAAGAAAGCCCAGAGTCCCGGTCTCCCAGACTTTTCCTTATGAAATCCTGGACAAGTATGAGTACCGTCAGGACCAGCAGATCTCCTACCTGCTCCGCCAGCTGGAGGAATACCTGCCCGAGGGCAGCAAAATGCCTGTCCAGGCCACTCTGATCACCGGCTGGCTCCGGGAGAAGGGCTTTCTGGAGATCAAAGCTGTCAACGATACAGGAAGGGAAAACTCTGTTCCTACAGGGAAGGGCCAGGATCTTGGCATTTATGATGAAAGAGCCGGCGTTTATCCCAACGAATACTACAGGGTCTTTTACAACGAAAACGCCCAGCGCTTCATCCTTCAGAACTTCAGACAGATCCTGACGGAAGGAGAAGCCATCCGTGAAAAGAACCGTCAGGAAAGGAAAAGCAGCCCTTCTCCTGCAGGACGAAGCCGCACTCCTTCGGGCCCAAGGCCGCAGGAGTCTGCCGCTTCCCCGGCCTCTTCTGGTTCGTCCCGTCCGGCTCCTTCCTCTTCTCAAAGCACTGGTGCCAGGGAAGAGCTTCCGCAGGAGTACTACGAAATGCTCACTCAGGGCTGGCAGAGTGCGGATGAAGATACCCCCTGGTAAAAAATCCCTTATAAATCATTATAAGAAAACGAGAGGCCCTGCCTCTCGTTTTCTTATATCCGCCTGCATATATCCGGTTAATTCAGCTAAGCCACAGACCGGTACTGCCTTCTGCACTGTCATTCCTGATTGCGAGTATATATCTGCAAAGCAAAAACGGCGCAGATTCAAGGTTTCCGCGGGTTGTTGACTGTTTTGGTCAATGCATTTTACATGACAGCTGAGCGTCTTTTTCTGCCCGGATCAGTCCAGAAAATCCACTTTTCCGGTCTCCAGGTCATATATGGCGCCCATTACGCGAAGGCCGCGGCTCTCGTTTTCCTGAATGGAAAGACTGCTTTCGATCATGGCAAGGCTCTGCCTTACATTCAGGCAGGCCGCCCTGTAAGGATCTTTTTCATCTCCGATGGCCCTTACGATCTCATCCGTAATAAACTTGATGTAGCCTTCCGGTTCATGATGGATGGCCGCATCCACGGCTCCGCACCGGGTATGGCCCAGCACCACGATCAGCATGGAACCCAGATGGTCGGCCGCGTATTCGATGCTGCCCAGCTGATGGCTGTCGATCACGTTTCCGGCTACCCTGATCACGAAGAGGTCTCCCAGGCCTGCATTGAATATTACTTCCGGAATGACCCTGGAGTCGGAACAGCTGATAATGATGGCATATGGTTCCTGTCCGCATGACGCAAGCTTCAGTCTCTTTTCGGGAGAAATATCCCCGCAGGGGATTCCGGATTCCGCATACTTTCTGTTGCCTTCCATGAGTCTGTTCAGTGCTTCGCTGCTGTTCATTTTTGTTTCCTCCTTCAAATGACTGCACATATATTTAAGTGACTGCGCCTTCCGTCTACAGTCTGACATACAGACCTGACAGGACAGAGGCACCGTTTTCATGTCTTAAAACCCTTTATTCTGCTTTTTTAAGAGCCCGAAGATCAGGTAACAGACAGATTCCAGGATAAGAACCAGAAGGGCAAATCCGGCCCTGTAGCCGGTCCCGGGTCCCATAAGATCTGCGATCAGCTGCAGTGGCGTCCCGGGTACAGGCTCTTTCAGGAAGCCGAAATTGGGGCCGAAAGCCAGATCGAAGGGCAGGACCAGGCCTGCGTATGCCGCCAGAAAGATGACCGGGATCCAGCACCTTTTTATCGAAGGACGGATGATGCCGTCCTTCAGACAAAGAACAATGTAAAGGGCCATGGCTCCGTGACTTATAAAGCTGCAGCATGAATAAAAGGAAAATGCCGGCTGCTCATTCCAGCCCGGAAAGACCAGGGCGCTTAAAAGGCCCGGCAGACAGGGAAAAAACAGGACCTCCCCGGCGAAAGAAGTAACTTTCGATTTTTCTCCTGCAAGGACATGCAGCAAAGAGATATAGACCGTCAGAGCGCATAAATGAAAGGGCAGGTCATAGATCCCGTAAGTGCCTCGGACCAGCAGCGTCCCCTGGGACAGCAGGTGTAACAGGAAACAGAACAGGACAATACCTTTTCTGAGCCTTTTTCTTCCCCTTTCGGATGCTTTTTCATGCAGGAAGGCTGTCAGCAGGGCGGCAGTTCCCAGTACAAGTAGCCAGTAAAGATGGTCAGGCCCGAAATGCGGGAATCCGGCGGCAAAAGAAGTCGGAGCGTCCCCTTCTTCAAGTGTTTTTAACATTGTGAGATAAAGATTCATCTCTTTCTTATCTCCGTTCCTTTTTTATTATACATTCTGACTCTTTTAAAATCATAAAAGCATCCTCCGCCTACCTTAAAATTTAAAAAGAAGACCAGCTGCTCACGAAGATCTTTCCTTACATCATCTGCATTTCTGTCCGCTTGTTTTTTTGTTTGTCCTGCCCTCTCCGGGGTGGTATCCTTTCAGTAGAAGCATGCAGATTTCAGGAGGTAGTTATCCTATGAACAGAACAGAAACCGGAACGGAGTGGAGAAAAGGAATCCTTTTTATTCTCATGTCCGCCTTCTTCTTTTCCCTCATGAGCGTATTTGTAAAGCTGGCAGGAGATCTTCCTACTATGCAGAAGGCCTTTTTCAGGAACCTGATCGCCGTGGTGATCGCCGTCGTTACGCTGTCCCGGACACTGGAAAAATTTGCCGTAAAAAGCGAATGCATCCCGGATCTGATGCTGCGGTCCGCATTCGGTACCATTGGGATCCTGTGCAACTTCTGGGCCATCAGCCACATGATCCTGGCAGACGCGAACATGCTTAACAAGCTCTCTCCCTTTTTCGCCATCATCATGTCCGTTTTCATCCTGAAGGAGATTCCCTCCCGTTTCGAGTGGTCTCTGGTGGTACTGGCTTTTATCGGTGCCCTCTTTGTCATAAAACCCACATCCGGCATTGCCAGTCTGCCGGCCCTGGTTGGAGTCCTGGGCGGATTCGGAGCAGGCACCGCCTATACCTTTGTCCGAAAGGTCTCCCAGAAGGGGGAGCGCGGGCCAGTTATCGTCATGTTCTTTTCCATTTTTTCAAGCCTGGTCTGCCTGCCTTTTGTTCTGATCGACTTTCATCCCATGACCCTGCAGCAGACACTGATCCTTTTGGGCGCAGGTCTGTCCGCCGCGGGAGGCCAGCTTGCCGTTACGGCCGCCTACCGTTACGCCCCTGCCAGGGAAATCTCCATCTTTGACTATTCCCAGATCCTGTGGGCTGCCCTTCTGGGATTTTTCATCTTCGGCACCACACCGGACCTTCTCAGTGTAATCGGCTATGTGATCATCCTCTCTGCCGCCCTGCTCAGGTGGTATCATACAAAAAAGAATACATAACTGAAAGCAGCAGGACCGGCACGGGATAAACCAGTGCCGGTCCTGACTTGAAACCGTTTTTTTGAGAGACGGCCTTTACTGTCAGTTTGAAGGATCCTCCAGATAAGCGTCCCTCAGAGCTTCGATCCTCCCGTCTCCCAGTCCGAATTCCTTCTCGAAATAATTTTCAAAGGTCCCGTATTTTTCCAGAATGGCATCCAGCGTGCATTCCGCATTGGCCTGGCTGACTCCGTACATTTCCCGGATGATTTCTTCACTGACCCCGGGATCCCTGGTCTTTCTGCTACGGACGGCTTCCTCTATGATCTCCCTGCGGCATTCGTTGGTCAGCATGTAATCGTAAACGGCATCCTCTCTGGAGCATCCCAGGGCCAGCATGATCAGCATGGCCGCCACACCGGTGCGGTCCTTTCCGGCCGTGCAGTGGAACAGGACGGGGACTCTTCCCTCCTCCAGGATCCTGAACAGTTCCTGAAAGGCAGGGTTGTCAAAGGGCATCAGTGTATAGAAAAGAGTCAGTCCCTTTTTCAGTTCATCGGACGCAGGAAGCAGGGCCATGACCTCTTCCATTCTCCTTCTGGTCTGCTGCATGCCCTGAGGAGAAAAATCCAGATCCGAACCGTCCGGGAAATGCATGGCGCAGCGGCGTATATAATCTGTCCCTTCCGGCACCGGATCAGGAGAAGCCAGGGCTTCCCCCTCGCTCCTTAGATCCAGAATGGTACGGATGCCAAGGCTTTTCAGGGCCTTCAGGTCCGCGGGATCATTGCCGACGCTTTCCATCTCTCCGCCCCGGTAGAAGACGCCTTTTTTAATGACTCTTCCGCCGTCTGCCTTATATCCTCCCAGTCCTCTGAAATTTACCGTATGGCGGATCCTCATATCTTCCGGAAAGTGATCCTTTCTTTCCATTTCCTCTTCCTCCTCCAAAATGTCCCGGGTTCGATCCTTTTGCTGTCCTGCGTATATTCTGACAGCATTCACCGCCTTCTGTCAAAGAAAAAGTCTTTCAGCTTCTGATCCATGGCGGCAGCTGCCCGTGGAGATGTCATTTTCAGACTGTCTTTTTGGGGATATATTTTCAGAATGAAGCGAAAAATATACGATTTCCAAACTGTTTTTTCCCCTGTATAGTTTATATATGGAACATGTAATTTATGCAGGTACTCTCCTGCGGAAAGTATTATGAGGAGAATGGCAATGAAGAACGACAGATGGGTATACTATGAGAATATCAGGGCACAGGACATGGGAGGCGGCGTCGTAAGACGGGTGCTGGCCTATTCGGATGACGTTATGGTGGTGGAAAACACCTTTTCCAAGGACGCAGTGGGCGCCCTTCACCATCATCCCCACACCCAGATCACCTATGTCAAGAGCGGCAGATTCCTTTTCAATATCGACGGAGAAAAGCACGAGGTCAAAGAAGGCGACACCCTCTTAAAGACGGACGGGGTGGAACACGGCTGCGTATGCCTGGAAGCAGGCGTCCTTCTGGATATCTTTTCTCCCTACAGAGAGGATTTCGTAAACGACTGACCGGCCAGAAACATTGTATGATCACTATAAAAAGCGGGAGAAAGCTGCTATGCCCTCTCCCGCTTTTTATGTATGCCCGTTCATGACAGCTCTTACATTCAGTCTTCCATAAAGACCCGGATGATCAGTACGTCATACCAGTACATGCCCTGGTCCAGGTCCGCTTCCGGTACCGTGACCCTCTCGGCCCTGGCAAAAAGATATTTGCCCGCATCCATAAGCGCCGAGAGCACCTCGTTCTTTCTCCTGGGTATATATCCTAGAAAGCTTTCATCCGGTCCCATGACCATGATGGCCCTTTCGTCATAGGGATTTGAGGGCTCCCTGATCAGGGTCATATGATCCCCTGCCTTCAGTCCTTTCAGCCTTTCCCTGATATTTTCCCTGTATCTGCAGCCGGCCACCTCTGTCTGCATCAGTTCGATCTCTCTCGAAAAAGGCCTTAAAAACAGCTTTTCTTTTTCGGATTCGATCAGGCTTCCCAGCCCTGATATCCCGATCTCTGCCGGCAGATGGAACATTTCTTCCTGCACGTTTTAACACCTTCCTGCACTGTGGCCGTATTCCCGCTCCAGTTCCTTCAGGCTGTGGCGGTGACTGTGATGGTCCGTAAAGATGTAGTGGTCATGGTCATGCGAATGGACCACGGTATGGGTATGGGTGGTGCCGTCATGGGTATGGGTAAATACATGGGTGTGCTGATGAATGTGATGCCTGACCAACGTATCCATGACCACAAGCAGCGTTCCCGCGATCATGATCATCAGGGCCGCCATATAGGACGCTGTCAGAGCTTCCCCCAGAAGAAGGAAGGACAGAAAAGCCCCGATAAAGGGATTAACGGCATAATAGGCGCTGGTCCTGGCGGCTCCCAGGTCTTTCTGGGCTCTGACATAAAGAAAGATGCTCAGGCCGTAAGCGACAAAGCCCAGCAGCATTACTAAAAGGATATGGGCAGGGTCCGGAAGTTTTTCTCCCAGAAGAGAAGCAATCACGAAGGAGCCTCCTCCGGAAAAGAGGCCTTTGATGGTCACGATCTGATAGGAACTCTTTTCCGATATTCTCCTGGTACAGTTGTTTTCCAGTCCCCAGCAGCTGGCAGCCAGAAGCACATATATGGATCCAAGAGAAAAGCGCAGGCTCTCACCGCCTTCGAAGGACAGAATGATACTGGACAGGGTGATCAGTCCTATGGCGGCTGCCAGCTTTCTGCTGACTCCTTCTCTGAAAAGGAAACAGGCGATCATGGTGGTGGCCACGATCTCAAAGTTGCCCAGAAGTGAAGCATTGTCAGCGCTGCCGCAACGGATGCCAAGCATCAGAAGGATGGGAGCCAGGATATCCAGCAGCACCATTCCTGCCGTATAGGGAAGATCTTCTCTGCCCAGGCGCTCATTGCTTTTCTCCTGCTTATAGCGGAAGATATACATGATGCCCACACCGGTCCCCGCTCCCAGATAGAGAAATGCCGCCATATAAGTTGCCGGTACACTTTCCAGCAGAATCTTGGAAAGGGGTGTGTTGACTGCGTAAAAAACTGCCGCCATAAAAGCGCAGATAACTGGTCTGATCCGGTCTTTCAAGATGCTGCCTCCTTCTTCTGCAAGTCAGACTCTGATGCTATAAAGCCTTCTGCATTTTTACGGATTCACTATCTATGATACCATGAATGGAAATACGCGCAAGTAAACGAAAAAAGCCTGTTTTGGCAGGCTTTTTTTCACAGGCAGAACTGATCTGCCCGGTTTAAATTCAATCGTTTACTTTCTTCGCCTGAATAAGGCAAACGCTGCAGCGGCCAGAAGACCTCCTGTTTTGGCGGCGGCAGGAAAAGGGAACGCATCTGCATTCAGATCATCTCCGTCTTCCGCAGTTCCCGTATCCTCTGAAATATCTTCTGCGGAGTCTGTTTCCGAAGACTCCCTTTCACTGCTTTCCTTAATGTTTTCGGATGCGTCTTTTTTCCCGGTGGGCCTGTGCTTTACACTTTCTTCTTCGACAATGTGCCCGCCGGAGGCAGCATCGGCAAAATCTGTCTTCCCTTCAGCTGCCGAAGAAGCGGATCTGTGCTTTCCTCCGGAAGACCCGGCTGATTTCTTTGATGAGGCGGATGCCTTTGTTTTTGCAGATGTCTTTCCTTTTGAAGAATCAGACGACTTTCCGGCTGCGCTTTTTCCTGTTTTTCCAGATGAAGACTTTGCCCTGGACTTTTTCGAAGAAGAGGCGGAAGATTTCTTCTTTACAGATGAAGCACCTGTGCTGTCTTTACTTACTTCCGCAAAGTTTTCCGTCTCTTCTGCTGAATCCTCTGCTTCCTGTTCTGCGATTTCTTCCGTTTCTGAGGCGGCGTCCTCAGTCTCTTCTTCGTTCCTGCTTTCCCCGTCCTCAGTATCCGCAGACTCCTCCGATGCCAGAACCAATGTCCCGTCAGTGAAAGATACTGTCAGATACAGCTCCGGTTCTTCTTCAGCATATGTCCAGGAATAGATCTCTCCTTCACCCATTCCGCCCAGTTCTTCCAGATCATCCCTGGAGATCAGGACCGGACAGATTATCATATCTTCGCATCCCGGTTCGTCATTTTTGAAAGCAGGAGGCACATCCTCCCTGGGCAGGGCCATCAGAACAAGAATGGTATCCGCTTCATCCTCCGCTTCAGCTGCGGGTTCTTCTGTTTTATCAGTCGTTACTTCCGTTTCTTCTTCATCAGAAATAACTGTTATCTCCTCAGTTTCCCGGTTTTCTTTCTCTGAATCGGTTTCAGTTTCGCTTTCAGACTCCTGACCCCGCAGCTGAATCCTCCTCTTCCATTACAGAGGCATTCATTTCCGTCTCCGCCGCAAAGCCCTCAAGGGGCATGGTGCCTGTGCATGTCACCGTCAGTATTCCCAGTGCGGCCAGTACTGCTTTTTTCATGATGTTTTATCTCCTTTGAACCAAATCGCCGTCCTGCGGCGATAGCCTGCCAAGTTTACTGGCTTTAATGAAGGCTGCCTCTTGCCAAGGCAGTCTTTTTTATGTATCTTCATCCTGTTTCTGTAAATAAAAAATCCCCATAGATGAGTC
>ODAI014055495.1_pt1 | contig 17098 bp, 16 predicted proteins | sample 1539321 | NCBI WGS metagenome assembly ODAI01 (sample SAMN02144231, study PRJEB22623) | gut metagenome | biome: sheep rumen | host: Ovis aries | place: New Zealand | reverse complement strand
CTTTACGGTAGTCAAGACGGTGGGAACGCGGATCGATGACATGACGGTGATCCCTGAAAACGCGATGAAGTGTGCCTTCGGTGAGAACCCGAAGCGCTGCTACCGCGACAAATGCGACTCTACCCGCATGAGCACCGCCGCGCTGCTGCGTGAGATGCTCTTTAAGGCAAAGGAATACGACCGTAAAAAGAAGGCGGCCGGAGATGACGAGAGCAAGCTTCCGCCCTTTGACATGAAGCTGGAAGCCCTTGGCCCCGTAGTCCGGGGCGAAATGCCGCTTAAGGCCCACGCGCACCAGGCAAACGATATCTTCACCGCCATCCGCATCGCGAAGGAATTCGGCCTGAAGCTGACCCTCGAGCATGTGACGGAAGGGCATCTGATCGCGGACGATCTGGCAAAGGAAAACTATCCCCTGGCCGTCGGACCGACCATGACGCATCCCTCCAAATTCGAGCTGCGCAACAAGAGCTGGACGACGCCGGGCATCCTGCAGAAAGCGGGCTGCCAGGTCTCCATCATCACCGACTCCCCGGTCATCCAGCAGCAGTATCTGGCGCTCTGCGCCGGCCTCGCCGTCAAGGCGGGAATGGATCCCTTCGGCGCCCTGCAGGCGATCACGATCAACCCGGCACGCCACATCGGCGCCGCAGACCGCGTAGGCTCCCTGGAAGTCGGAAAAGACGCCGACCTGTTCCTGACGGACGGCAGCATCTTCGAAGTAGAGACCCGCGTGCTGAAGGTCTTCATCGAGGGACAGGAAGTGTAGACCGGCCAAAGCGTGTCGCGGGCCGAAAAGCGGAAACGCCATATGGTGTTTTTGCAACGTTTTGATGCATTTTTTCAGCGTTTTTACGACTTTCATCATCCTGCAGATATGGTATCATATGTGAGAAAGGAAGTGAGACTCTGTATGACGATTGAAGAAATGAAGAAGAAAAAGACTGAGCTTGGTCTTACGAACAAGATGATCGCCGAGAAGTCCGGGATCCCTGTCAGTACCCTGCAAAAACTCTTCAGCGGAAAAACAAAAGCGCCGCGAAAACTGACACTTGATGCTGTCCGCCTCGCGTTGGACTGGCTTTCTGCTCCGCAGTATGCACAGGAGCCGGCTCCGCAGTACGCACAGGAGGCCTCCTTTCAGTACGCGGACGTTTCGAAAGAAAAACTTCATACCGTCGAGGAGTACTACGCCCTCCCGGATGACGTCCGCGTTGAACTGATCGACGGGGTGTTCTATGATATGGCCGCCCCCTCCAGGACGCACCAGATGATCCTCGGGGATCTTTACCTGCAGTTTCGCGAATGCGCGGACAGGCGTGATCATACCTGCGCAGTCTTTTTTGCTCCGTCAGATGTCCGTCTTGACCGCGACAATTATACCATGGTCCAGCCGGACCTGTATGTCGTCTGCCCGGAATCCGATCTTCGATCCGTCTGCTTCGAAGGAGCGCCCGACCTTTGCGTGGAGATCCTCTCCCCCTCTACCCGGATGAAGGATATGATCCTGAAGCTGCACAAATATCACCGCGCCGGGGTGCGGGAATACTGGATCGTCGATCCGAAGCACCGAACCGTCACGGTCCATTTCTTCGATGAGGACTATGCCCCGGAGACATACTCTTTTGACGATACCATCCCTGTCAGAATTTCCGGCGGGGAATGCAGCATCGACTTTTCCGGAATCAAGGAGCATCTCGACAGCTGGGGGCTGTAAAGCCCCGGCCAGGTACATAAAACGGGGAAACCGCCCATAAAGCGATTTCCCCGTTTTACCATCCGGCTGCGCCGCCTGATCACCCAAGCATATCCTTCACCGTCTTCTCCAGCGCCTTGCGGTCCAGACCGAAGAACTCAGCCAGCTGCGGCACAGTTCCGGTGGTGCCGAAGGTCGTCAGGCCGAGCCGTTTGAATTTCTTCGGGGCAGCGCCGTTCTCCACGAAGGTCTCGGCGACCGCGCCGGCCAGCCCGCCGTAGATGGAGCCGTCCTCGACGACCACAATATTCCCGCAGTCCGCACAGGCCTTCAGAGCCGCCTCGGTATCGAAGGGCTTGATCGTGTGGAAGTCAAGTACGCGCACGCCTACGCCCTGTTCCTTTAAGGCGTCGGCAGCCTTCATCGCCTCGCCCACGCAGTATCCCGTCGCGAGGATGGCGGCGTCAGTGCCGTAATCTCTGGCGGTCAGCGCTTTGCCCAGCTCAAAGGTCTGGTCTTCATCGTAGATGATGGGCGTCGCGCCGCGGCCGAGCCGCAGGTAAACAGGCGTCCTGATGTCCGCGATCATCTTTGTCATCGCGCGGGCGGCGACAGAGTCCGCCGGGCTGACCAGCATCATGTTCGGGATGGCGCGGATCATGCTGATGTCCTCGGTGCCCTGATGGGTCACGCCGTCCGTGTCGCCGGAGAGGCCGCCCAGGCCTGCCACGATCTTGACGTTCTGGTTCGTGTAGGCGCAGAAGGTGCGGATCTGCTCGACCGCGCGCATGGACAGGAAGGGGCTGTAGCCGACGGAAAAGACGGTGTAGCCCTCGGAAGCCATGCCGGCCGAGGCCGTGATCATGCACTGCTCCGCGATGCCGAACTCAAAGTACCGGTCCGGGAATCGCTCGACGAATTCGCCGAGCGCGAAGGAACGGTAGGTGTCCGCGCTGGTGACAAGGATATCTTCCCTCTCCTGCGCGATCTCAAGGAGCGCATGGCCGAAGCCTGTCCTGGTCGATTCCATTCTTTCACTCATATTCCTTCACCTTCCTTTCCAGCTCCTCGCAGGCGATGGCGTACTGCTCGTCGTTCGGTGCTTTCATATGCCACAGGTACTGGCCTTCCATGAAGGAAACGCCCTTGCCCTTGATGGTCTTCGCCACGATGACCGAAGGCTTGTCCGTTACCTTTTCCGCCTCCGCCACCGCATCCAGGATCGCTTCCATATCATGTCCGTCGATAGTCTGCGCGTGCCATTTGCAGGCCTCGAACCTTGCCGCGATGTGACCCAGGTCCTGGATCTTCTCCACGCTGCCGCCGCTCTGCAGGCCGTTGTTGTCGACAAAAACGATCAGCCTGCCCAGATGCTCGTTGCCCGCGTAGGTCGCCGCTTCCCAGATGATGCCCTCATCCAGCTCGCCGTCACCGCAGACCGCAAAGACGCGGTAATCCTTCTTATCCTTTTTCCCGATCAGCGCCATGCCGAGCGCGCCGGCAAGACCGTTCCCGAGGGATCCTGTGGTGAAATCCACGCCCGGGCACTTCTTCATGTCCGGATGCCCCTGCAGCTTGGTGTTGAGCCCGCGGTATTCCATCAGATCTTCCGGCGGGAAATAGCCGCGGCGCGCGAGCACCGCGTAATAGAGGGGGCTTGCGTGGCCCTTGGAGAGGACGAAGCGGTCCCGGTCCGCCCAGTGGGGGTTGGCGGGATCCAGGTTCATCACGTGGAAATACAGGGCCGTCAGGATATCCGCCTCGGAAAGGCAGGGAGCCGCGTGGCCCGTTCTGGCATGGTATACCATGTCCACTGCGTCCTTGCGCAGACCGTAGGCTGTTCTGTAAAGTTTTCTGATCTCTTCGTTCATTTCCTCGCTCCCTTCTGCGCTTTACTTCCTTGCGACCGTCTCCCGGACCGCCTGCGCGATCCCGTCCGCACCGACGCCATAGATCTCGACGAGCTGAGCGTAGGATCCGCTCTGCGTGAAGGTATCCTGAATACCGACCCGCTTAAACGGCACCGCGATGCCTTCCTCAGTCAGGACCTCGGCCACTGCCGTGCCGACGCCGCCGATCACCGAGTGCTCCTCAGCCGTGATGACGGCGCCCGTCTCCTTCGCGGCGCTGATGACCGCTGCGCGGTCGATCGGCTTGATCGTGAACATGTCGACCAGACGGACGTTGATGCCTTCCTGCGCCAGCTTTTCCGCTGCCTGCAGGGCCCTCGGCACGCAGAGGCCGTAGGCGATGATCGTCGCGTCCGTGCCCTCGCGGACCGTCTTTGCCTGACCGATCGTGAAGGAGGTGCCCTCCTCGTAGACCTCGCCGGCACCCTGGCGGGAAACGCTCACGTAGGCCGGCCCCTTGTGATCCTGCACGAGGGTCTTCACCATCCAGTCCATCATGACCGGGGTGCTCGGGGACATGACCAGCATGTTCGGGATGCCGCGCATCACGTTGATGTCGTCGATCCCGTGGTGGGTGGATCCGTCATAACCGCCCGTCAGGCCGTTGTTTCCGCCCATCAGCTTCACATTCAGACCGGAGTAGGCGATCAGGCTCTTCGCGCTGACCGCGCAGATGCTCGCCACGAAGGTGGCGAAGGTATTGATGAAAGGCGTAAACCCGCTGGCGGCAAAGCCCGCCGCCATGGAGACCATATCGGCCTCCGCGATGCCCACGTCGAAAAACCGCTCCGGGCAGGCGTTCCCGAACAGAACGGATTTCGTGCTCGTCGCAAGGTCCGCGTCCAGGACGACGACCTTCTCATCCGGCACGCCGTATTTTACCAGGCTCTCTCCGTATACATCCCGCAATGCCGCTGCCATTATCTCAGCACCTCCAATTCTTTCATCGCACGCTCGTACTCGTCGTCGGTGATCGCTTTTCCGTGGAACTTGTTCGTGTTCTCCATGAAGGAGACGCCCTTGCCCTTGATCGTGTTCGCGAGAATCACGGTGGGACGGCCGTTCAAAAGCTCCTTCGCGGTCTCGATGGTGCTGTAGACACTGTCGACGTCGTGGCCGTCGCACTCAAGCACGTTCCAGCCGAAGCTTCTCCACTTGCCGGCCAGGTCGCCGATCGGCATGACATCCGCGCTCATCCCGTCGAGCTGCACCTTGTTCCAGTCGACGATGGCGATCAGGCGGTCATTTTTAAACTTGGACGCGGTCATGGCCGCCTCCCAGATGGTGCCCTCGTCCAGCTCGCCGTCGCCGAGGATCACATAGACGTAGGCCTCGTTGCCCATCAGCCGGTTCGCGCAGGCCATGCCGTTGCCGGCGGAAAGGCCCATGCCCAGCGGGCCCGTGGACAGCTCGACGCCCGGCGTCTTGGCCATGTTGGGATGGCCCTGCAGGCGGCTGCCGACCTGGCGAAGCGTCTGCATCTCCTCCACCGGGAAGAAGCCTTTCTCGGCAAGGCAGCGATACAGCATCGGGGCGCCGTGTCCCTTGGACAGGATGATCCGGTCGCGGTCCGGCGCGTCCTGGTTCTCGGCCGTGATATTCGCGCATTCCATATACAGGGTGACAAGGATCTCGCACTCGGAGAGGGATCCTCCCGTGTGCCCGGTCTGCAGCTTGTGCAGCAGCTCGATCGTCTCTACGCGGAACTGATGGCACAGCGCCTTAAGCTCTTCGCTGCGCTCTCTGGTCAAAGTTTTCATGCTTGTCTTCTCTCCTTATCCGGGCCCTGTCCGGGCGTTCCCGCGGGCCGCTCGCCTGCAGGGATTAATCGGTCACCTTGTTGAAACGAAGGACGATCTTGCCCGTCTTCGGGTTGCGGGAGCAGGCGTACTCAAACGCCTTCTTCGTATCGGCAAAATCAAAGACGTCCGTGATCATCTGGTCGATGGTGTCCTTGTAGAGCTTAAATCTGGCGATCACGGGGACGAACTGGTTCATCTGCAGCCTGGAGGAGATGATGTTCACCTGCTTGTGCATGCCCTCGTAGGCGTCAAAGGTGAACGGCGTCGCGGCCACCGGAACAAAACGGCCGGCGACGGACAGCTCATTGATCGCGTCCTCGGCGATGGCACGGATGCCGGCGCAGTCGCAGACGATGTTGGCGCCCTCGCCCTCGGTGATCCGCATGACCTCAGCCTTCGTATCCTGTGTCTTCGCGTCGATCACGTAGGGAACGCCGATGGCCCTGGCCAGCTCCAGGCGGCCTTCGCTGACCTCGCTGATCATGACCGTCGCGCCCAGCTGCATCGCGGTGCAGGCCAGCAGGATGCCGATGGGGCCGGCGCCGTGGATGAGCATGGTGTCGCCCGGCAGCACGCCGGCTCTCGCGCAGACCTGCGCGCCGATGGTGCACGGCTCGATGAGGGCAGCCTCATTCCAGGTCACCCAGTCCGGGATCTTGTGCCACTGCTTTTCGGGGGCAACGAAGAACTCCTCCATGCCGCCGCTCATGTTGCAGCCCGTCACCTTAAGATGCTGGCAGACGTTGCCCTGGCCGTGGCGGCAGGCGTAGCACTTGCCGCAGTAGCCGATCGGCTCGTGCACCACGCGGTCGCCGACCTTAAGGCGCTTTACCGCGCTTCCGACCTCGGTCACGACGCCGGCGAACTCATGGCCCGGAATCCTCTTCTGGCCTTTGGAAGCACCATGGTTCCCTTCGAAAATGTGGATATCCGTGCCGCAGATGCCCACGGACTCGACCTGCACCTTAACGGAATACTCATCCTCAAGCTGCGGCTCGTCGATCACGGTAAAATACGAATTATCTTTTCCTTCGATCACAAATGCCTTCACTGTGTCTGCTCCTTTCGTCTCTCGTCGTCTCTTATTTCAGCATTTCCTTTACCGCCAGCGCGCAGCTGTCCGGGCTGGTCAGCACCGGGATGGGAAGCAGCTCGCCGAGCGGCTTTCCGAGTCTGCCCATGGAACCCTGGGCGAGGATGATCACGTCAACCTCTTTCGCCAGCTCCTTCGCGCAGGCGGTGACGAGCTCGTCGTGCACCTCGGGCTTTCCGCTGTTCAGCGCCTGATAGGCGCCCTCCGCCACGCGGCTGATGATCTGCGGCGCCTTGCCGGCGGCCTTCGCCTTCTCCTCAAGGAAACCGACGGTCGGGCCGATGGTAGTCTGCAGCGTCGCGATGACGCCGATCCTGTCCCCCGCCTCCAGGGCTCTGTCCATCATGGCGGAGTCGATGCGGATGACCGGCACCGGGAATTTCGCGTCGGCCAGGGGGGCCAGCTCACCGACGGAAGAGCAGGCGATCACGACCATGTCCGCGCCGGCTTTCACCGCGGCTTCAATATGGCAGAAGGTCCGCTCCGTGATATTCTCGTCGGGGGCGCCGAGCTTCTGGACGTCCCGGATGAGGCTGTCGTCCGCGATGCGGATGAGCTCGCAGTCCTCGAGGGTATCCTTCAGGATCTGCGTGAAATTCGCGACCAGGGGGCCGAGTGAGGTAAAAATAATGGCAAGTTTTTTCATGGGTGTCTCCTCTCCTGCTGTGGCTTTCAGTATCTGTCATGAATTGTTGCGGGTTTATCCGGAAACATACATGACATCGATTGCAGTCCGTTTTCTGCATCATAGCATGCAGGTTTTATGTTGTCAATGCTGTTTATGCCTGATTTACGGCTTTTTTCATGATATGACATCGATTGCTGTTTTTTATTCGGTTGCTGGCTGCTTGCCTCGCAAAAAGCTGCAACAAAGTTGCAACTCATGCTTGCGGACCGCCCCCTCTCCTGCTACAATATGAGAAATGCAGCATCACAAAGGAGCAGGGAAATGACCATTTATGATATCGCGAAGCTCGCCGGCGTCTCGGCCAGCTCCGTTTCCAGAGTCGTCAACAACAAGCCGGGGGTTAATCCCGAGACGAGAAAAAAGATCCTCCGGCTCCTCGAATCCTATAACTACACGCCCAACGCCATCGCCCGCGGCCTGGTGAGCCAGTCCTCCAAGACCGTCGGCGTCCTGGTGGCGGACATCCGCGACATCCACCACACCGACGGCGCCTACCACATCGAGCGGGAACTGAGCGGGGCCGGCTATGTCACCCTGATCATCAATACCGGTCACCGGGACGAGGAAAAGGTCAGCGCGATCAGCCTGCTGAGCCGGCGGCGCGTGGAGGGCGTGGTCCTGATGGGCTCCATCTTCCAGTGCGACGCGGTGAAGGAAGCCATCCGGCAGCACCTCTCCGACATCCCGGTCGTCATCGTCAACGGCTGGCTGGACCTGCCCAACGTCTACGGCGTGATCACCGACGAAAAGGCGGGCGTGATGACCTGTGTCGATCACCTGACCGGGACCGGAAGAAAGAAGATCGCCTTCGTCCATGACGTGCCCTACAATCCCAGCAACACCTTAAAGAAAGCCGGGTATTTTGAGAGCGCGGCAAAGCTGGGTCTTGACCCGCAGGCCTGGAGCTATGAGGCGCCCCACACCCTGGAGGGCGGCGTGGAAGCCACCAGGAAGCTCCTTGCCGAGCACCCCGATACCGACGGCATCGTCTACGCCATCGACCTGCTGGCCGCCGGCGGGCTGCAGGAGCTGCACGCCCAGGGCATCGCCGTGCCGGAAAGAATAGCGATCACCGGGATCAACAATTCCACCTACGCGATGATCTGCTCGCCCCAGATCACCTCCCTCGACAACAAGCGCAAGGACGCCAGCATTTTCGCGGCGCGCATCATCGTCGACCACCTCACGGGGCGGCGCAATCCCAACCGGGTCATCCTCATCCCCGAGCTGATCCGGCGGCAGTCTTCCTGACAGCTGATCCCGACAGTAAATCCCGGCGCGGAGCGGTTCCGGCCGGGATTTTTGATTCTCCTTATTTACACTTCATCCTCGTAGGGCATCGGCTGATAGTTCACGTTGGAGATATCGCCGAAGGTGGAGCCGCCGTCGCAGCCGATCAGCTGTCCGTCCACAAAGCTGGAGGACTCGGAGAGCAGAAAAACGACCAGGCCGGAGAGAAGCTCCGGGCTGCAGACCCTGTGCTGCGGGATGCGGCTCTTCGCCGCCTCGACCGCGCCGCTCAGGTTATCCGCATACTGCGCCCTGTTGATGGCGGTCAGCATGAAGACCGGACGCACGGAGTTGACCGTGATGCCGCGGCGCGCAAGCTCCGTCGCCAGGGTGATCGTAAAGCCGTCCACCGCCGCCTTGCTGGGCGTGTAAGCGGTATACTGCGGCTTGCCGTGGGTGGAAGCCAGGGAGCTGATGTTGATGATCCTGCCCACGCGCTCTTTTTCCATATAATAGGCGGCCGTCTTCGCGCAGATGACCGTGCCGCGCACATTGACATCCATGACTGCCTGCCAGCGGTCGATATCCATCTCCGCCAGGGGGCGCACAAAGGAGATGCCGGCGCAGTTGACCAGGCCGTACACCGAACCGAAATCCTCGTAGATCGCGGCAAACGCCTTCTTGACGGATTCCTCATCCGTGATGTTGGCCGCGTAGCCGCGCACCTCAGCCCCGGTCTTCTCCGCAAGCTGCGCCGCCATGTCGGCCAGCTTCTCCTCGTTCATGTCGATCAGCGCGACGCGGGCGCCCAGGGAACCGACGGCCTCCGCCAGCCCGCTGCCGATGCCGCCACATCCGCCTGTGATCACAACGACCTTACCCTTGATTCCGAACATTGATTCCAGCGTGTACTCCATGTCTGATCCTCCTTATACCTCGAAGCGCTCGATCTGCGTGTTGTCTACATACAATGCCTTAAGCTCCTGCAGCCGGGCGAATTTCTCCGTGCTGCTGTGGGCGTCCACACTCTCCTTGTCCGTCCATTTCTCCACCAGGAGCAGGGTGTCCTTTTCCTTGTCCGAATAGAAATAGTCGTAGCAGATGTTCCCGGCCTCCGCGAGGACGAAGGCGTGGATTCCTTCGGATTTGATGCTTTCCAGGAAGGTCTCGCGCTTCCCTTCTTTGCAGTGATAGCTGACCAGTACCAGTATCATGCGCCTCTCCTTTCTCTGTTCCCCTCTCCCGGGATCATCACACGTTGTATTCCTGTTTGAGCTTCTCCATGGTCGGGAGGATCTCCCGGCTCAGGTAGTCGAAGGCGAAGGCGAACCTATCGCCCCGGTCCCCGATCTTTTTCACCTCGCGGTAGGCGTAGAGCGTCATCTCGATCAGCTCCCGCGGGGTGTCGAGGAAGGCGCGGACATACTTCTGCGCCGTCTCCTCCAGCTTCTCCTCCGGGACGATGCAGTTGACGAGACCCATCTGCAGCGCCTCCTCCGCGGAGAATTCCCAGCTGGTGAGCAGGGCTTCCACCGCCTTCTTGGACGGCATCCGGTCCACCACATCCACGAGGACCATCATCGGTACGCCCCCCATGCGCACCTCCGGGAACCCGAAGCGGATCCCCTCCTTTGCGATCGCGATGTCGCTGGCGGCCAGCATCGCCATGCCCGCCTTGAGGCAGTGGCCGTTCAGGATGGCGATCACGGGTTTGGGCACCTTCCCGAGGATCTCGGTCGCCCGGCGGATCGCCGCGGAATACTTCTCCTGCTCGCCCGGCGCCTTCGGGTCGACCCGGCCGCCGGTATAAAAATAGTCTCCGGCCGCCGTCACCACGCCCACACGGATGCTCTCATCGTCGATCAGCCGCTGATAGCAGTCGGCCAGCTGCTCAAGCCCCATCCAGTCCAGACCGTTTTTCGTCTCCGGATGGTCGATCGTGATCCGCATGACCGCATTCTCGATTTCCATTCTTACCTGCTGTTTTTCCATCGCTGTCCTCCCGGCCTGTCCGGCATTCCCGTTTTTTGCACTTGCCTTTCTGCCCGGATTCCCGATTCCGGGATTCCGCTTTTCCCGTTGCGCCGCCTGCACGCTATACGCTATACTTGATTTGCTTCAACCTATGCTTATTTCCGGGCAGTGTCCCCGTTTTTACTGTCGTCCTGTTCTCAATTGCGGAGGTTCGCATTTATGAAAACCGTCATTACCGTTCCCCGTCAGCGTTCTCCGAAACGGCGCTGGATCACCGCGGTCCTGATCGCCGCGCTGCTCATTCTCATTCCCGTGTCGGTCCTGCTCACCCTGCGCGCCCGGCTGGAAAATGAGTCCGCCCAGACCTTTACCCGCTCCCTGCGGTCCATGCTGGAGCGCCAGATCATCTCGGTCGACTCTACCCTCGATACGATCGCCCTGGAGCTTTACCAGTTCTCCTCCGACATCCACCTGATCGACGTCGGCCTAACCGCGCAGAAGGATGATGATACCGACGCCGCGCTGGCCTGCCATACGCTCAACCACGCCGCGTCCCTCAACGACTTTGTCTTCAGCCTGTACCTGGTCTGCAAGCGGAACAATACGATCTATAACTCCACGGATTACCAGGCCTACGCCTCCGACCAGTTCTTTGACCAGGGCTGGGTCTCCCAGTATTCCCCGAAGTCCACCGGCATCCAGCTGCTCGACTCGGTCCGCGTGATCAGCACGCCGTCACGGCAGAACAAGCGCCTGATCTCTTTCCTCTCCAAGGTGCCGAACCAGTCCTCCCTGGACTATAAGTACCTGCTGATCAACGTCGACCTCGACACGCTGGGCAATTCCCTGGTGACGGACGAGCCGATGGATGACGGCTCCCTGCCCGCCTCCGGGCTTTCCCTGCTGATCTACAACGGGCGCGGCGAGCAGCTCTACGCCCAGCGGAACGCCCTCACGACCCTTACCGCGGACGCGCTCTTTGCGGAGGACAGCGGACGGGCCATCCTGCCCGGCGCGAAAAAGATCACCGCGGGCGGGACCGACTACCTTGCGGTCAGCGCCTCCAGCAGCCAGGAAAACTGGACCTTTGTACAGCTGATGCCCTGGTCCGGCGTCACGGCCTACCGCGATTCGCTGCTGCTCTACGCCTTCGTGCCCTTCGCCTTCTTCTACCTGCTTCTCTTCGCCGGCGCCATCACCATGTATATGATTCTTGCCCGCAGGCAGCGCGCCCGGGCGAAAGCCCTCTCCGACAGGGCGGGGAGCAGCCCGCTTCCCGAGGAGCCCTATCCGGAATACCTCTACCGCGTCGCCCTCGAGGAGCATTCCCGCAGCGAGGAGATGTCCCAGCTTCTGCAGCAGTCCAGACCGGTCCTCACCGAGTACGCGGTCAAGTCCCTGCTCTACAACGAGACGGCGGCCGCTTCCGTCACGGATCTGCGCAAGGCGCTGATGCGCGAATACGGCATCCTGGAGGAGCCTTCCCGCATCTACGCGGTCATGCTGGCCCAGGTGGAGGCGATCAGCGTCCTGAAGATGAACCTGCACCGGGATACCTACAATCAGCTGCGCCACACCATCGAATTCGGCTGCCGGGAGCAGATCCCGGAGTACTGCGAGGCCTACTTTGTCTGGCACAATTACTCGCGCCTGTGCTGCCTGCTCTCTTTCCCGGACAGCATCGAAAAAGAAGCGCTCAGCGCGCTCCTGACCGAGATCGCCCACAACGTGCAGAACCTGATCGCGCTGCTGAGCAAGGAGCCCGCCATCGTGGGCTTCGGCGAACCGACCGCAGCGCTTGACGAAGTCAATGTCTCCTATGAACAGGCCCGCCAGCTGATCCATCACAAGAGCTACCGCAAAACGGACGTGCCCTACACCTACGCGGAGATGGCCCAGAGCGAGATGGACATGACCTACGACCAGCAGAAGAACCTGATCGACCAGATCCGACTGGGCAAGACCGAAAAGGCGCTGCGCATTCTGGACAGCTATTTTGCGGCCCTCAGCGCCAACCCGGAAGCACAGCCCGACTACGTGAAGAAGATCTGCGTCCGCCTCGCCGGCGACATTTCCACCGCCCTGGGCGGCTGGACGCCGGACGGCAGGGAGAAGGGCGAAGACGGGGCGGCCCCGGATTATGCCGCAAGAATAGGGGAGACGACCACCATCGCGGAGGCAGCGGACCTGATGACCGCCTACGTCTCCGACTGCGCCGACCACATGGCCTCCCTCAGCGAAGACCGCCAGTCCGCGCGCTTCCAGGAGGTGCTCACCTGGATCGGCAACCATTACAACGAGGATATCTCCCTCTCCGACGCGGCTTCCGTGCTGGGGCTCTCCCCCTCCTATGTCAGCCGCATGCTCAAGCAGGCCACCGGCGACAGCTTTGTTTCCTATCTGAATAAGATCCGGATCGAGCGGGCCAAGGAACTGCTGGTCACGACGGAGCTCTCCAGCAACGAGATCTCCTCGGCCGTCGGCTACCGCTACCCGCAGAACTTCATCCGCAACTTCCAGAAATACGCGGGCATGACGCCCGGCAACTACCGGGCCCTGCACCGGGACGAACAATCCTGACTGAACCGGCGCTGCCGCATGTAAAGCGGCAGCGCCTTATTTTTCGGGCAAAAATGCCCTTCACATCAAAGTTTCGGGATATTCAGGTTGCACAGTCTCGCCAGCGGGAACCAGCTCCCGTCATCCGCGTAGTGCACGATCTCGCCGTAGGCGCAGCGCTTGATGAAGCGCCCCTCGGGGCTGTGATAGCCGCACACGTTGAGGACCTCCTGCGGCAGGCCGCAGACGCCGGCGATGAAGACGCCGTAGGACGGATGGCGCAGGTTCGGCAGGCCGAATTCCTTGTCGTTGGCCACCCACTGCGGGCGCAGCTCGCGGTTGTACTCGTAGGGCTTGCCCACATCGTGCAGGGCCGCACAGGCCATCAGCATATCCTCATTCAGGCCGAAGTCCATGTTGTAGGCCTTCTTCAGGTTGCGGTAGATGCTCATGGAGGTATAGATGACGACCAGGATGTGGTTGGACTGATCGCCCAGCGCGGAAGCTTCCGGCATGCCGGAGCCCGGCATTTCCTCGATCGCCTTCCAGCCGTTGAGCTGCAGGGAAAGCGTCCAGGCGTCGAGCACCTTCTCATACAGCTCCCTGTCCTTCATATTCTCATCCAGATAGACCAGCGTCTTCTTCACGTTCGCGCGGATCTCCGGATCCAGATTCTCTTTGTGGAATGTAAACAGATCTCCCATTTTCCTCTATCCTTTCTGTGTCAATGATCAGCCCATCAGCAGGTTCGGCAGGAACGTTACGATCGGCGGGCAGAACGAAATGATAAGCAGCGCGATGATGCACATGATCAGGAACGGGACCATCGCTTTGCAGATCCGCTCAAAGGGCGTGGGCGTCATCCTCGCGAGGACGAACAGGACCATGCCGACCGGCGGCGTCAGCATACCGATCATCAGGTTCAGGATCATCACGATGCCGAAGTGGATCGGATCGATCCCGTACATCATGGCGATCGGCAGCAGGATGGGCGTCAGCAGCGTAAGCGCGGAGAGGGACTCCATCAGCATGCCCACGATCAGCAGGAAGACGTTGATCAGGATAAGGCAGGTGTACCGGTTCGTAATGAAGGTGCCGAAGAAGTTCAGGATGGTCTCCGGCAGGTGTGCGATGGTGACCAGGTACGCCAGGCTGTTCGCGCAGCCCACGATAAACAGCACCGACATCGTGGAAAGGATCGTCTCCTCCAGGATCTTCGGCAGATCCCGGATGCTCAGGTTCCTGGTGATCAGGCTCAGGATCAGCGCGTAGAATACCGCAACGGTGGAGGCCTCCGTCGGCGTGCAGACGCCGGTGAGGATGCCGCCGAGGATGATGACCGGGGTAAGCAGGGCCGGGATCGACTTCAGGAAGGAGATTCCCAGATCCTTGAAGCCGCCGAACTCGTGCCGCGGATAATGCCGCTTTTTGCTGACAAAGAAGATATAGACCATCATGCAGAAGGCCAGGACAAGGCCCGGCAGGACGCCGCCGATCAGCAGTCTGCCGACGGATACGCCGCCGGCTACGGCAAATACGACCGCGGGGATGCTGGGCGGGATGATCGGTCCGATGATGGAGGACGCGCCGGTGACCGCGACCGCGAACTCATCGTCGTAGCCGTCGTCACGCATTGCCTTGACCTCGATCTGCCCGAGGCCGCCGGCATCCGCGACCGCCGCGCCGGACATGCCGGCAAAGATAATGGAGGCCAGGACGTTCGCGTGGCCCAGGCCGCCGGGGACCCAGCCGATCAGCTTCTTGCAGAAGCCGAAGATCTGGTTGGTCACGCCGCCGTTATTCATGATTCCGCCGGCCAGGATGAAGAACGCGAGGGCCATCAGCGTAAAGGACGTGGGCCCGGCGATGGTTCTGGTCAGCACCATGTTGATGCTCTCCCCGAAGAACTGGCAGTAGAAGATCGCGCTGCAGATCATGCTGAAGGCGACCGGCATGCCCAGAAGGAGAAACAGAAGGAACAGTCCGAAAAGTAACAGCATATTCTTCTCTCTCCTTTCTTATTCCTGTCCGGCAGGTTCCGGGTCATTAAACTTCGCGATGATCCGGATAATGTCAAACACGATATACATCACCGCCATCACGAACCCGATCACGATGAACGTGTTGAATACGTTGTAGTGCAGCCAGCGGAGGCTGACCAGGAAGGAGGATTTGCTCTTCATGTACTTGGGCATCGTCATCAGCAGACGGATCAGGCAGTAGATCATGATGCCGTCGCACAGGATATCCATGATTCTGCGCACCTTCAGGGGCAGCTTGTCATGCAGGATCAGCACCCTGGTATGCGCTTTGTAATGCCAGCAGTAACCGATACCGAAAAAGGCGAGCGCGCCCTGCATGTTGCTCAGGACTTCCTCTGTCCACGCAAGAGGCGAGTTGAAAACGTAACGCCCGATCACGCCCGCAAACATAGCGATCGCCATAAAGGCCAGGACCAGGATCAGAAAATATTTCTGGATTCCCGTGATCCACTCTTCAATTTTATCGATGATCTTAACCATTTTTCCTCTCCATGGGACAGAAAGGGTGCCGCCGGCACCTTTCCCGGCGGCACCCTCGTCTTTACGCACGTTTCTTCAGATAGTCACAGAGAATGCGTTGTTCTCAATTTCCGTCATTACTCGGCCAGCGCGATGATCGCATCGGCAACGCCTTCGCCCCAGACGCTCTCGAAATCGCCGTACAGAGCCTGGCACTTCTCCATAAATCCGGTAAGATCCGGCTCGGTGACCGTCAGGACATCCTTCTCGGCCTCGATCAGCTCTTTCTCCTGATCGATGGCGACGGCGTTGTGCTCCTCGGCAGCCTGCTGCGCGCACTCACGGATGACAGCGATCTGGTTCTCGGTAAGCTTCGCCTCGGTCTCGGTGCCAAGGAAGATGTTCAGCATCTGATACTGATGATAGGTAAGGGCAAGGCACTTCTGGACCTCGTCGAACTTCATGGTCTGGATGGAAGCGACCGGGTTCTCCTGGCCGTCAACAGTACCCTGCTGCAGAGCCATGTAGGTCTCGTTGTAGGCAACCGGGGTCGGGATGGCGCCAAGGGCTTCCATGCAGGCCGATGGCATCGGATCGGCAGCAACGCGCATCTTCAGGCCGACAAGATCGTCAGCGCTGTTGATCTCCTTGTTGGCGGTCATCTGACGGGCACCGTAGTAGATGCTGGCGAGGGTGTCGATGTTGCAGGCTTCCTTCAGGCCGTCCATCAGCGTGACATAGGTCTCGCAGTCCGGGGAGAAGAACTTCAGAAGATGATCGGTGTTCTCGAACAGATACCAGGCGTCCACGACGCTGACCGGCTCGTACTGGGCGGCGAACTGGGCCGTCGCGTTGATGTACATCTCAAGGTCGCCGCTCTGGATCGCCGCGTTCATATCAGCAGCGGTGCCGAAGGTGCTGTTCGCATAGATATCAATGGTAATTTCGCCGTTGGTGCGCTCGCTGACCAGCTCAGCCAGTCTCTCGGCGGTGATGTTGACCTGGTGCTCAGCCTGCTGGGTGTGGCCAAGGCGGAGGGTAACGGCCTCGCCGGTCTCTTCATATGCAGTCTCCGCGAAAGCGGCGGTAGACATCGCCATCAGGGAAGCAGCCGCCAGTGCCACGACAAATAAACTTTTCTTCATTCTTTGGTACCTCCTGTTTTGGTTTGTGCCTGTCTGTTTGTTTGGTTTGTTTGGTCTGTTTGCTTTCTTATCCGGTTACTTCTCCAAGGGCTCCTCTGCCCTCAGGTCACCCTCATCATAGGGGGCGAATTCTCATTTTGTCCATTCTCAAAAACGGGAATCGTTCCCCGTTTATTCCTTTTTTCCGTTATCAGTTTCTTCTTTTTCTCACTTTTTTTCCTGTCACTGTCAAAACAGCCACTTAGGTGGATCTTGTTTTGTACACAATGCTGAGGCAGAAAAAAAACCGGCCCCGCCAAAAGGCGGCGCCGGTTTGTGGCCGCATGCGGCGATCCGCATGCGGATATTCAATTGGGTCGTTTTAACGTGACCGGAAAGCCGCGGGGCGTCAGGCCGCCTCGTCCTCCTCGGCTGCCGCGCCGTTACAAGCCGCGACCAGCACAAGCCCCTCCTTTGACGAGGCAACCGCACGCCCCGTAGGCGCGCGCGAGGGCGTGGGG
>ODAI013291849.1_pt1 | contig 17103 bp, 20 predicted proteins | sample 1539321 | NCBI WGS metagenome assembly ODAI01 (sample SAMN02144231, study PRJEB22623) | gut metagenome | biome: sheep rumen | host: Ovis aries | place: New Zealand | reverse complement strand
CCGCTCTTTCTTTTATAGGATGTTAGTTGTTGTTATTCGCTCTAGTACAAAGTATGACTGATTCTTGCTCGTATTTTTCAATGTGGCGTGTCTTCGACACGCTGAGTTGTAGGGGTTTCGCTATCCCCACACTGCGCTCCCGTTGGTCGCTTAGTATGGGGTTATTGAGATTCAGCCTCTTCGAGGCTGCTAAAAAATCAGTCTTTTATCAAACTAGAGCCTTGTTATTTTCCCTGACGGAATCTTGCTGAAAGAATCCTTATGGCTTCAACATTGCGAGGACCTTGGATGTCCAGTTTGCCGGATTCAATAGTGATGATTCTTCCATTCTTAACAGCTGACAGGCGGCGGTAGGGTTCCGTGTGGCAGAAGGTGGCCGAGTCTTCGGCTCTGATGATGATGAATTGTGGGTCTTTTTGCATGAGAGTCTCCAGACTGTAGCTCCAGCCGTCTACATCGGCTGCGATGTTCTCACCGCCGGCCATGCTTATGATGTCATTAATAAAAGTGTTGCCACCGGCAGTGAAGTTCCCACCTGCTCCGAAACCGACCACATAATAGGCAGTTGTGCGGGATTCTATCTTACCTAAGGAGTCCACTACGTTTTTCACCTCCTTGCGCAAAACTCTGTTGAGACTGTCGGCAGCCTCTCTCCGATTGACCAGTTGGCCTATTTTTTCAATGTTCTCATAGAGGCCGTCGAAACGCTGCTTTTCGATGACGCTGACCATCGGAACTCCCATTTTCTCCATTTGTTGCACACTTTTCTGCTGCACCATCGAACTGCTCAGCACCAAGTCGGGGCTAAGTGAGAGGATTTGCTCGATGTTCATATTGGAAATGCCTCCAATGCTGGGGATTTTCTCCACCTCGGGCGGATAGGTACAGAAGTCGGTCCGTCCCACCAAGAGGTCTTGTGCCCCGAGGGCAAAAATAATCTCAGTGACGGAATGCGACACACTAACGATGCGGGTAGGGGAGGAGGGCACCTCCACCTCGCGGCCATAGTCATCAGTGAAGATGTAGGTTTGGGGCTCATTGGAGGCAGAGCCTTGCTGTTTGCAGCCCGAGAAACTAATTGCGGCCAAAAATAAGCCGACTATGACAAATAATAACTTTTTCATGAGCAAATAAAAAAGGGGGAATGTACCTTTGTGGAACACTCCCCTGATTTGTTAGCCTATGCTTTAAATGATTACAGCAGAGTGGCCAGTTTGGCAGCAAGGTCGCTCACGCGGGTGCTGTAGCCTTTCTCGTTGTCATACCAGCTGATGACCTTCACCATGTTGCCATCCATCACCTGAGTGAGCAGGCTGTCAAAGATGGAGCTGTGGGTGTTGTCAACGATATCGATGCTGACGATGGGGTCGGAGGTGTATTGCAGAATGCCTTTCATGGGGCCTTCGGCAGCTTCCTTGATGGCAGCGTTGATCTCTTCCTTGGTCACATTGCACTTCATTTCAGCGGTGAGGTCGACAACGGAGCCGTCGGGAGTGGGCACGCGCATGGCAAAACCGTCCAGCTTACCCTGCAGTTCGGGAATGACCAGGCCTACAGCCTTGGCAGCACCACTGGAAGTGGGGATGATTGACACGGCGGCAGCACGGGCACGGCGCAGGTCGCTGTGGGGCTGGTCGAGAATCTTCTGGTCGTTGGTATAGCTGTGGATGGTGTTCATCAAACCGCGTTTGATGCCGAATTTGTCGTTGAGCACCTTGGCCATAGGAGCCAAGCAGTTGGTGGTGCAGCTGGCGTTGCTCACCAGTTGCATCTCCTTGGTGAGGATGTTGTCGTTAACGCCCATCACGATGGTGGCATCCACGTCGTCGGCCTTGCTGGCGGGCACGGTGAGGATAACTTTCTTGGCACCGGCGTTGATGTGTTTCATCATCTGTTCTCTCTTCTTGAACAGACCGGTGGACTCGATAACGATGTCAATGCCCAGGTCTTTCCAGGGGAGGTTCTGGGGGTCGCGCTCAGCATAGATTTTCACCTTCTTGCCGTTGACAACGATGCAGTCGCCTTCAGCGTGTACTTCGCCAGGGAAGTTGTCGTGGACGGAGTCGTATTTGAAAAGATATGCGAGGGTTTCTGCGCTGGTGAGGTCGTTTACGGCGACAACTTCAAGCTCAGGATGGTTTTCCATGATAGCACGGAAGGACATACGTCCAATACGGCCAAAGCCGTTGATAGCTACTTTTATCATATTATTTTGATTTTGAAATGTTTATGTAGTTGATGTTTAAATGTAACAATTTACAAATATACATTTTTTTTCTTATTTCAACAAAAAAATGTATTTTTGCATTAAAAAAAATGCATTCCGCCATTTGGCATCGACGTAATAAGTGACAGAAACAATGATGAGTAAACCCGACAAGATCATACGGAAAAGAAAACAACTTGTTTTCACCCGCAAGTGTTTTGTTTTGCTATTTTGCGTGGCTTTCTTGTTTTGTTGTCTGTGGGGGATTGCCCATCTGAATGGTTTTTGGTTGGTGTTGGTGTGGATTGTTTTGGGTTTGTGGTCGTGGTCCCTGATGCAGGTGGTTTTTTGCAAGTTTTTCAACCCTGTCGTTACTCCGCTGATGCTCCATCGCTGTTTTCAGTGGCTGAGAAATCCCCAGCGGCGGGTCCGTTTCAGCAGATTTTTGGTACCCATAGAGGAAATTTCGCCCAACCTGATAGGCATGGCCGATATAGTCGAAAATTGGGGGCTTTTTTACTATTGCCGGGGCTTCATGTTCGACAGTCTCTATTATGCGTATAATCATAACAAGAAATCCTCCACCTTGCGTGGCGGCAGCACCATTTCTCAGCAAACGGCCAAAAATTGCTTCCTCCCGCATAGTCGCACGTTGCTGCGTAAAGTAGTGGAGGCCTATTATGTGTTGCTGATAGAATTGCTGTGGGGTAAGAAACGCATCATGGAGTGTTACCTTAACATCATAGAGTTTGGCGACGGCATCTATGGCTGCGAGGCCGCCAGCCGGCACTACTTCGGCCATTCTGCCAATCGTCTTACCGACATGGAGGCCTCCTTGCTGATAGCCACGCTGCCCTGGCCTCGGACGGCCAATCCCCATAAGCGAAACCCACGTTATGACCATCTGGCGTCGGTGATTAAACAAAAATATCAAGACTATACCCCTATCGCCTGGAATGCCCGGTGGGAGGACCTAGATATACAAAAGGTGGAGATGTGTAACAGAGGTCTGCTGTTTTTTGTTAAATGGGTTATGCTTAATAGAATTAAAGAATTAACGAGAAAGACTAATGTCGAAAAAACGTAAAAAAGTAAACAAAAAGACTAGACTTTTCAAACGCTGGAAGCAGCTTTCTTTCGGCGGCAAGATTTGGCGCTTTGTCTGGGTAACAGTGCTGGCCTTGTTTGGCTTTTCAATCTTCCAAGTACTCTTTTGTGCTGTCTTCAATCCGCCCATCACCCCCCTCATGGTCACCCGTTTCTTCGAGCAGGTCAAAGACCCCGACCGGGCGGTGCGCTTCGAACGCGACTACGTCCGGCTGGACAAAATATCGCAGAATCTGGTCAATGCGGTGGTGGTTTCCGAAGACGGTCTCTACCTGTATCATCATGGCTTTGATGTCAAACAGTTGAAGATGTCATACATCGAGGGCAAGAAAGGCCGTCGCCACCGCGGAGGTAGCACCATCAGCATGCAGACGGCCAAAAACTGTTTCCTCCCGCATAAGCACAGCCTGGCCCGCAAGGCCGTGGAGGCCTACTATACTACCCTCATCGAAAAAATCTGGAGCAAGAAACGCATCATGGAATGTTATCTCAATGTCATTGAGTTTGGCGACGGCATCTATGGCTGCGAGGCTGCGGCCCAGCATTATTTCCACCACTCTGCCGAGCACCTCACTCGCCGCGAGGCCGCCTTGCTGGCCGTCTGCCTGCCATCGCCGCTCAAGATGAATCCCGGCCGCCCAGGCCCCTATCTCAGCCGTCAGGCTTCGGTCGTGCAGGGGCGTATGTCCAAGTATGGCCGCATCAACCTGGATGCCAAGCGCGAAGACCTGAACCCCAGATACCTGAAAGAGATGGACGAAACCCTTTGGGACTTTGTTTGGTGGGTGGTGACCGATGGCGAGACGCTGACACCGAAAAAGAAAAAGTAACTGCCGTGGACTGGGACCGACATATACGTGATTTCGAAGCCTATTTGCGTCTAGAGCGCAATCTGGCCGACAACTCGGTGCAGGCCTATCTTCGCGATGTGTCGCATCTGCGCCGCTATGTCGAGCCGCTGGGCGTGGAGCCACAGGATGTCACGGTGGAGCATCTGCGCGGACTGCTCAAGCAACTGGGAGAGGTAGACATTGCCGCCACCACCCAGTGCCGTATCATTTCGGGGCTGCGCACTTTCTATAAAATGTTGGTGATAGAGGATGTGCTCAAAAGCAGTCCGGCCGAACTCATCGAGATGCCCATGCGCCCCAAGCACCTGCCCGATGTCCTCAGCGATGAGGATATCGAAAAGCTGCAGGCAACCTTCGACCGCAGCAAACCCGGCCCTGCCCGCAACTATGTGATTGTCGAGGTACTTTACGGCTGCGGCCTACGGGTCTCCGAACTCTGCAATCTCAAACTCTCCAACATCTATCCCGAAGAGGAGATGCTGCAGGTCTTTGGCAAAGGCAACAAGGAACGCTGGGTGCCTATCAACCCCCGCGCCCTCAGCCTCTTGGAGAACTATCTGCTCACCATCCGCAGCCAGCTGACGCCCCAGCCAGGCGAGGAGAAGTATGTCTTCCTCAATCTCCGGGGCCACCATCTCACCCGTGTGGCCGTTTTCCAGTTTATCAAGGAGGCCGTGGAAATGGCCGGCCTCCACAAGAATGTCTCCCCTCACAGCCTTCGGCATAGTTTTGCCACCGAGCTGGTGCAGAACGGTGCCGACCTCCGTGCCGTGCAGGAGATGTTGGGTCACGAAAGCCTCTCCACCACCGAGATATACACCCACCTCTCCCGCCAGTATCTGCGCGACACCATCAGTACCTATCATCCTCATTACAAGAAAAAATAAAAGCATATCGACCTTATCACTTAACAAAAACAAACAGCTATGTCCCTCATCTCCTTTCTGATAGGACCCGCGGTAGGTGCAGTCATTGGTGGCATCACCAACCGGCTGGCCATCACCATGCTCTTTCGGCCCTATGAGGCGCATTATATCGGACGGGTCAAAATCCCCCTCACCCCGGGCATCATCCCCAAAGAGAAAGGCAACATTGCCAAAGCCATCGGTGCCACCGTTAGCGAGCAGCTGCTCAATAGGGAGAGTCTTGCCAATCAGCTACTCTCCGACGACATGAACCAAAAGGTTTCATCTGCCATCGACGGCCTTATCAGCCGCATCCAGCACCACGAGGAGACCTTGCAGCAGCTCTTGCTTGCCCATCTGCAACCGGAGGAGTATGCCCGAGTGGTCTCGCAAGTTGAGGACGACGTGGTGAGTGCCATTTCTGCCAAACTGACCGACCCCACTCTGGGGCAGAAGGTCTCTTCGTTGGTAGTGGAACAGGTGATGAATAAGATGCGCGAAAACCTACTCGGCCGCCTCGGGGCCGGCGTGCTCGAACTCATGCGCGGCTCTGTGGAAACCATGCTGGCATCGAACATCAACCAGATGCTGCAAAACAATGCCGGCCAGCTGATGGGCGACCTCGTTTCCACCGAGGCCGACAGGCTGCTCTCCGCACCCGTCAAGGAGCTGTGCCAAGGCAAAGAAGAACTGTTCGCCCAACTGAAGAATACCGTTCTCAAAGCCTATCGCACCCTGGTGGAGACCAATCTTCCCAAAGCATTGGAGGCTATGAATATACAGAAGATTGTCGAGGATAAGATCAACTCTATGGATATGCGCCAAACCGAAACCCTTCTGTTGCAGCTGATGGACAAGGAGCTGAAGGCCTTGGTTTGGTTCGGCGTGCTACTGGGTTTCGTTATGGGTTTTGTCACCAATATTATTTAGCCTTATTGTTTGAGCATGAGAGAGATTGACGATATAATCATCCACTGTACTGCCACACGCAAAAAACGCCACCATACGGTCGAGGAGATACGCCGTTGGCACCTGCAAAGAGGTTTCGACGACATTGGCTATCACTATGTGATCTATATCGATGGCACCATCCATGTGGGGAGGCCCCTCGATATTGTGGGGGCTCATGCCTATGGACACAACCAGCGCAGTATCGGCATCTGCTATGTGGGTGGGCTAGACAGGCGTGGGCGGCCCGCCAACACGCTCAACCGGGCCCAGGAGCGTTCGTTGATAGCCCTCATCACCATACTCCAGAGCATCTTCCCCCAAGCGGCCCTGCACGGCCATAACGACTATTCCGAAAAGGAATGTCCTTGTTTCAATGTTCACGAGTGGTGGGCCAAACACAGTCAATAGTTTATACACTTATCAATACACATAATATGCAAAAGGAAATCTATCTTGCTGCTGGCTGCTTTTGGGGCGCCGAGCATTTCTTCAAACAGATTGACGGTGTCACCCTCACCCAGGTGGGCTTTGCCAACGGCCACACCGACAACCCCACCTATCAGGAGGTCTACACCGACACCACCGGCCATGCCGAAACCGTCCGCATCCAGTACGACCCCCTTCGGGTCGGCCTCTCCTTTCTGCTGCAGATGTATTTCAAGGCCGTCGACCCCACCAGCCTCAACCAGCAGGGTGAAGACCGCGGCACCCGCTACCGCACCGGCATCTATTATGTCGACCCCGACGACCTCCCCTTCATCAACTACGCCATGTCCGAAGAGGCCAAGAAGTATGGCCTCCCCCTCTGTGTGGAGGTCCTGCCTTTGCGGAATTTCTATCCTGCCGAAGAGTATCACCAGGACTATCTGGCTAAGAATCCCGACGGCTACTGCCACCTACCCGTGGCCCTTTTCGAGTACGCGCGCAACAACAAGGACACCCGCACACAGCAGAAGGTACAGCAGTATGAACTGTTGCTCAAGCAGTTTGCCGCCATGGCCGACGGCGAGACCGACACCCTGGCCCTCATGGCCAACGCCGCCGCACTCATCTACGAGACCTTCCACTTCTGGTGGACAGGGTTTTACCGCGTGGTAGGGGAGGAGTTGCTTCTGGGGCCCTTCCAAGGCCCTGTGGCCTGTATGCACATAGGCTATGGCAAAGGTGTCTGCGGCACCGCGTGGAAAGAAAACCGCACCCTGCTGGTCCCCGACGTCGAAGCCTTCCCCGGCCACATAGCCTGTAGTGCCGCCTCCCGCAGCGAGATTGTGGTCCCCGTCCATAACGGCAACCAGGTCGTCGCCGTCCTCGACATCGACAGCCAGCACCTAGCCACCTTCGATGCCTGCGACCGCCACTATCTCGAAGCCTTCGTCCGTCAGCTGCCCTAAGGATTGATTGGTGACAGAATGCCCCCCCCTTCGAGGTTTGTAGTACCGTCTTCATTTTCAAAGGCCGGCCCCGATTCGTGGGTCGGCCTTTTGCTTGACTGGTTGGGCCCTTTGGGGCGGTTTATCTCATCGGACTCTCTTTATTCTATTTTTTTTTCGTATTTTTGCAAGCTATATTATTGAGATTATAATTGCCATGGCAGAAGATAACAACAATATAATTCAAGAAGTTACCAACGAGGAGTATAAATGGGGCTTCGTCACCGACATCGACACCGACACGATCGGTAAAGGCCTGAACGAGGATGTTATCCGCCTCATTTCGAAAAAAAAGAATGAGCCCGAGTGGCTGCTGGAGTTCCGCCTGAAGGCGTTCCGCAAATGGCAGACCATGGAGGAACCCGCCTGGGGGCACCTGAAGTATGACAAGGTGGACTACCAGGACATCATATACTACGCCGCCCCCAAGCAGGAGAAGAAGAAGAGCATGGACGAGGTGGACCCGGAGTTGCTGGCCACCTTTGACAAGTTGGGCATACCGCTGCGCGAGCAGAAGGCGCTGGCGGGCGTGGCCTACGACGCCATCATGGACTCGGTGTCGGTGAAGACCACCTCGCAGAAGCTGCTGGAGGAGCAGGGCATCATCTTCTGTCCCATCAGCGAGGCAGTGCAGAAACACCCCGACCTGGTGCGGCAGTATCTGGGTTCGGTGGTGCCGAGCGGCGACAATTTCTTCGCGGCCCTGAATTCGGCTGTATTCAGCGACGGCTCGTTCTGCTATATTCCCAAGGGGGTACGCTGCCCCGTGGAGCTTTCGAGCTATTTCCGCATCAACGCCCGCGGCACAGGGCAGTTCGAGCGCACCCTAATCGTGTGCGACGAGGAGGCCTATGTGAGCTACATGGAGGGCTGCACCGCCCCCCAGCGCGACGAGAACCAGCTGCATGCCGCCATAGTGGAGATTATAGCCCTGAAGGACGCCGAGGTGAAGTACAGCACCGTGCAGAACTGGTACCCCGGCGACAAGGACGGCAAGGGCGGCATCTATAACTTCGTCACCAAGCGCGGCATCTGCAAGGGGTCACACTCCAAGATTTCGTGGACCCAGGTGGAGACCGGCAGCGCCGTCACCTGGAAGTACCCCAGCTGCATCCTGCAGGGCGACGACAGCAGTGCCGAATTCTACAGTGTGGCCGTCACCAACAACTACCAGCAGGCCGACACCGGCACCAAGATGATTCACATAGGCAAGAATACCCACAGCACCATCATGTCCAAGGGCATCAGCGCGGGCCACAGCCAGAACAGCTATCGCGGCCTGGTGCAGATAAACAAGTCGGCAGACAATGCCCGCAATTACTCGCAGTGCGACTCGCTGCTGCTGGGCAACACCTGTGGCGCGCACACCTGGCCTTATATCAAGGCCAACAACAGCAGTGCCATCCTGGAGCATGAGGCTACCACAAGCAAGATTTCCGAAGACCAGCTTTTCTACTGCCAGCAGCGCGGCATCTCGGCCGAGAGCGCCGTGGGCCTCATCGTCAACGGCTATGCCAAGGACGTGCTGAAGAAACTGCCCATGGAGTTCGCCGTTGAGGCTCAGAAACTTCTCAGCATCAGCCTCGAAGGCAGCGTAGGATAACCCCTCCCTCTATCATATCTATCATATCTATCCTCTCTACCCAATGACACACAAACTTTCCATGGATGAGCTGCACCGCATTTCGGTGGAGGAATTCAAGGCCGCCGACAAGCTGCCCCTGACGGTGGTGCTGGACAATGTGCGCAGCCAGAATAACATTGGCTCTGTCTTCCGCACCAGCGATGCCTTCCGAGTGGAGCGCATCTGCCTCTGCGGCATCTGCTCTACTCCGCCCCACCGCGACATCCACAAGACTGCCCTCGGTGCCGAGGAGAGCGTGGCCTGGAGCTATCATGAAGAGACCGCCGACTGCATCCAAGCACTGAAAGCAGAAGGCTATAAGATATATGCCGTGGAGCAGGTGGACGACAGCATCAAGCTGGATGCCCTGCCCGAAAGCCTGGGCCAGAAGGTGGCCGTGGTGTTTGGCAACGAAGTGGAAGGGGTGCAGGAAGAGTTGCTCCCCCTCTGCGACGGCAGCATCGAGATTCCCCAGCAGGGCACCAAGCACTCCCTCAACATAAGCTGCGCCGCCGCCATCGTCCTCTGGGAACTCTGGCAGCGGCTGCATGTTTAACCTAGTATAGAATTGTTCTTCACTCTTCGCCCATTCCGCCGTGGGGGTCGTAGGTGAGGGTGATTTTTTCGGTGATATCGGTCCAGTAGTACATGGTGTGGTAGACCGCGGTGAAGTTGGCGGGGAGTCCGTTGGGGAGATATTCGTAGCTCCAGGTGGACTCGGAGGTGGTGGTGGCGTCGTTGCGGCGGTCATAATGGTAGTCGACACGGCGCACTAGGTTGTTGCGGCAGAGGCAGGTGGGGTCGTCGATGAAACGGTCCTGGCCGATGAGTTGGGCATTGAAATAGCCTTGGAAGGGATTGGGGTGGTTGTCGTAGAAGTATTCTATGTGCGAGAGGCCTGAGGTGTACCATGCCATTGAATCGGCCGTGGCACGCACCAGGTTGCCGTTCTCCCATTCTAAGGTCCACTGCTTCACCAGCGTGTCGGTGTGGTAAAGGTTGTAGAGATACTCTTGGAGCGGGTGGGTGAAGACAATGGCGTAGGGGTACTCTTCGCCGTTGCGGTAAAGGAAATCGGTGGTGTAGGTGCGGCTGCCGTTGCCGTTCTGCCCGAAGGGGAAACTGATGCGGCTCAGCAGCCCGCCGGAATAGGCAAAGCGGTATGTGCGCAGGTAGTTGCCGTCCGTACCAAGACTGTAGCAGATGCTGTCCAAGCGGCCATTGCTATTGTAGTAGTAATTGTCGATACGAGGGCTGATGTTAGAAGAATAATAGTTGCCTGTGTAGTCGAATTCCACTTGGGCCAGACGTCTGTCGGAACTCCAGCTCCAACGGTCGAAATAGGTGAGGGAGTCGATGCTGGCTTCCACCCCCTCTTCGTGCAGGTCGTGGCGCATTTGCACCACGGCGTTTGCTGGTTGATACATGCCTCGGAAGGCATTCTGCGTGGTAGGAAAGATGTCGTCGGTGCGCTGGCAGGCCGCCGATAGGAGCATGAGGGTGCAGCCGATAACTGTTGCAGACAGTGCAAAATGATTCTTTTTCATGATGTTATTGTTTTTTGATGTTTTTGTTAGCAGCCTCTCTTTTTGGCCCAAAAGCTGAGTCCGGAGTACCCTTGCTCATATACTTTTCTGCGCTCCATGACGGTGCCCAAGTGGGAGTATTCGATTTCTATGACCAATACGAATGCTTCCTGTGGCAGATGTTGGATGGTGAAGGAGTTGTCGTAAAGGCAGATGCAGTCGGTCATTCCTTGCTCGCCCAGATGCTCCACTGCCCACACTGTGTCACCATTGCGGTGGATGGTGGTGGTAATGTTCTGGTTCCCTTTGCAGTCCAGCATCATGTTGTAGTGATTGACGGTCATGAAGCGTTGCTCTTGATTCCAATCCACTACGACAGAGTCGGTGTTCATGTCTTTGGCGGCCAGTTTGTCGGTGCTGGTGTGGCAGTCGGTGGTGGCCATGTCGTAAGCCCATAGGCCGTCGTCCCAGCCACATTTTTCGCAGCTGCATATCAGTGTGGCGCAGGTTGTGGCCACGGCCACAAGGGTGAGAAGTGTCTTTTTCATTTCGGTTGGTGTTTAAGGATTATCTAATTGAAACTATTTTCGTAGACGGTAACGGTCTCCGTCCGGTCAAACCATATGGATTCCACCTCGATGACTAGCGTGAACGGTGTTTCGGGCAGGTATTCGATGTCGAACGAGTTGTCGTATAGGCACACGCAGTTGGTCAGCCCCTGCTGGCCCACGTGTTCAGTCACGCGGATGGTGTCGCCCTCGCGGAGGATGGTGGTTGGGATGGGCTGGCGCATGCCGCAGTCCAGCATCATGTTGTAGTGGGACACGCTCAGGGAGCCACTTTCGCGGTCCCACTCCACGACGATGGAGTCGGTGTTCATCTCCTTGGCGGCAATGGGGTCGGTAAAGTGGTGGCAGTCGCTGGTGACGACGTTGTGGACTACTGGCGTTTCGGGCCAGTCCTGGCATTTGGTGCAGCCGTTTATCAGAGCTGCGCTGGTTGCAGCTATGGCTGCAAAGATAAAGAGACTCTTTTTCATTTGTCGTTATTTTTGGGTTTGAGAGTAATGTCATAGTTTACTTGTCCCTGGCCGGAGTTCCAGTGGCCGTTGCCGCCACTGAGGGGTACGCCCGCAGTGGGAATGCTGACCGTGGAGTCTTGGTAGCTGCCGTTTTCAGTGCTGTCAATGTCGGCGAAGGTGACGTTGTCGATGGGCAAACTGGGAAATGCGCCCTTGAGGGTGAAGGCGTAAGCCCCTTGGGGGTCGGTGGTGTCGTAGGGATGGCCATAATGGTTGACTTCAATCCCCGGTATGGGTCTTCCGTCGGGGTCGGAGACGATGCCTTTGACATGATAGGTGGCCTCGGGGGTGCCGTATTCCACTGCGCATTCGGTACAGCTGATGCCCAGGGCTGCGGCGGCTAGCGTCAGCAGCCAGTTCTTGAATTTCAGGTAGCCTTTTTTCATGTTTCTTAGGTGTTGGGGCTGTCCTTACTGGGCGGCATTATAGTGCTCATCGGTGATGCTGAAGGTGAGTTTGCCGTAGTAGGGGTTGCCTTTGAAGGGGGAGCTTTCTTTGCGTTTTTCCTCATAGGTGTAATTCTGCCCGCTGAAGTTGTAGGGGCTGATGCCGGTGGTGTCGTCCTTGTGGTAGGTCACCTGGCGCGAGTTGTCGAAACGCACGACGACGCTGTCGCCATAGTACCAAGCGAACGCATTTATGCCGAATTCTAGGCTTGCCCCGCCGAGTCCGTCGTGATGCTTTATTACTGTCTCCTCGCCTGCGGCAAGGGTCAGCTCCGTGTCGCCACTCGGGACGATGGTGACAGAGTGAGAGGTGCTGTTGCTGAGGACTATGTCCTCTTCAAATCCGGGGTCGCAGGCGGCCATCATCAAAGCCGCGGCTGCCACCATGAGTGTGTTTCTTAGTTTCATTTCTATAGAGTTTTTATGTGTTTCTTTATTTGTGTCGATAAGCATAGGTGCAGTTGATTTCCATGCCTGAGGGTATGGTTCCGCCCGTGAGGTTGAAGGAGACGGAGAGGGTGGTGTCGGTGAGGCTTAATATCTGCCATTTGCTTCTCTCCCAGCCGACATCGGTCAGCATCAGCGTGTTGCCGCTCTCCGATATGGCCCAGAGGAATTCCCTTTCTTCATACTGCAAGGCATCCTGCACTTGCCACTGATTGTAGGTGTTGAACTCGATGTATGCCGTTCCGTTGGCCATGAACCGCAGGTCTCTTACCATGGGGTATTCAGGATTGACGACGGTTGTATCTGTCATGTCCGGGTGGCTGAAGTGCCACGTTTCCTGTCCACCTTTGTATACCCATGCGCCTTGGAGCATGGCTGACGCAATGGTCGGGTTTGTTATATTATTAGGCTGTATAGTCTCCTTCATGCACGAGGCGAAAAGCAAAAGGCCAGCGATGACGACTAATGTTGATAGATGAATAGCGTGTTTCATAATTATGTTTCTGTTTGAATGTTTCTCAATCGGCAACTGCGTTGAACAGGTTGATGCGCAGGCCGAAGGCAATGTGGTGGGGCGAGAAGGGCACTGCTGGTGGGGGGTAGAGGATGTTGTTGATGATGGGGGTCAGCCCCACTTCGGTGTATATGCCCAGCAGGCCAAAGTTGACACTCAGCCGGGTCTTGAGTTGGAAGCTATTGGCGGGCACATCCTGCGAGTAGGTGGCACTGACGGTCTGCGCGTCTTCGGTGTGGGTGTAGGCACGCAGTGAGGAACTGTTAAGGATGAATTGCGGAATGAGTTCCAACTGAAGGTTGGTCGAATGGTTATTTTTGTTGGGGAAGTAGGTGAAGTGGATGGGTAGGTCGATAGAAGTGATGAGCATCTCGCTTTCCCATGAGCCGTTGGAAGGCGAGTTGTAACCTTCGAGGTTGAGACTGCCATCGGTGCTGGTCAGTTCGGTGTTGGGAATGGTGAAGTGGTAGGCGTTTAGCTGGAACTGCGCTCCGAATCCTGCGCCTATGCGGTCGTTCATGATGGGTGAGTAGGCCAACTTGATGCTGACGGAGTTCAGGGCTTTCAGCTTTGTGGGGTTGCGGTTCGGGGTCATCCAGCGGCTGGCACCAAGGTAGTAGTCGAAGTGGAATCGGTGATAGGCATTGTATTTGCTCTGTTGGGCAATGCTATGAGTGGCAATGGTGGTCCCGTCTTCGGGGGCAACGCGGAAGTGGCCGTTCTTGTACACTTTGTCGTCGAAGAAAACCAGTGCGTTGTCCTTCACGTCGAAGGTCAGTGGGCTTTTTGTTCCGCCACTGCCTGTGGTGGTGCCCACATAGAGGGTCATGTTGTCGGCGGCTGTGGTGGTGGTCAGGTGGCTGCCCTCTATCACCACCAGCCGGGCCGTGTCGGCCAAGGCGGTGCCTTTGTAGGCCACCCAGCTGCAGCTGTCCAGTGTGAGTCGCACAATGCAGTTGCCAGACACGGTCAGGTGGTTTATCTCCTGCCGCAGGTTTTGGCGGTAGGTGGTCGTCTGGGCCAGGCCGAGGGCGGCGGCTGCCACGAATGCGATGATGGAAACGATTCTTTTCATATTGCTCAATTGTCTGTGTTATTCGTTGCTGATAATGGTTGCTTCGGCCAAGTCTTTAGATGATGGGTCGGCAAAGAGTTCGTAGCGCAGGAAGTCGCGGATGGCCTGACGGCTGTTGGCTATGTTGCGTCGGGCATTCATGGCCAGGTGGAGGATGACGGACTGGTGGGTCTCCCTGCCGCCTGCCACCTCGCGGGCCAGGTTGTCCACCAAAACAACGTCCCTCACCTCGGCCAGTCCTTGGCACTCCACCACGTCGGGCTGGGGGAGGGGCTCGGCCTCGGCCAGCAGGGGCTGCTCCATGGCTTCGGCGGCCATCGGCAGCACTGCCGTCTCTGTGGCGGCTGCGGAGGGGACGGGCGCAGGTTCGGGCGGCATTCTCTTATTGTCTATAGGTGCCACCGCGCTGCGGGGGCTTGAAGGCTGCAGCGGCTGTGCCGTAGGTGCCTGGGTGGGCATTGTGGGCTGCTGTGCAGGGACGGCCTTTGTGACCCTCGGGGTGGGGGTGACGGAGGCCACCGTGGGGCCTTCCGTTTCTGACGGACCCACAAAGAGGAACGTTCCGCCCACCAGCACGCCGGCCAGACAGGCCGCCGCGGCCCACACCCATGCGGGCCTGCGGTGCTGGCGGGCAGTTGGGGGCTCGGCGGTCACCACCAGCGAGGGGTCGTAGTAGGCCTCCATCTCCTCGCGGATGTCGGGATGCTCCATCAGAAAGCGTTCCACCTCCAGGCAGGTGCTGCTGTCCAGCTCGCCTTCCTGATAGAGGAAGAGGTAACTCTCGTAGTTGTCAAGCGTAATCATAACTTATCTCCGTTTAATTTCAAATATGCTTTTTTCAGGTTCACTCTGGCGCGGTAGAGCAGGCCTGTCACCTGCGTCTCGTCCAGCCCAGTCAGTTGGGCAATCTCCTTGTAGTGGTAGCCCTCCACATCCTTCATCAGCAGTACGGCCCGCTGCTGCTCTGGCACCAGTCCCAAGGCCTGCTGCATGGCGTCGCGCAGCTCGTAGTTGTCGTGTTGGCAGTACCACTCCTCCGTGGCCAGTTTCGGTGCGATGGCTTGGAAACGCATCTCGTGTCGGTGCTGGTCCACCATCTGGCGGTACATCACCCTCACCAGCCAGCCCTTCGCTTTGGCCGCCTCCACCTCGTCGCGATGGTTCCAAAGGTTCACCAGGGCATCCTGCACCACGTCCCATGCCCCATCGCCGTCGGCGGTGTAGCGCACGGCAAATCGGTACAGGTCCTCGCGGCAGCCCTTGGCTATCTTTATGTATTCCTTTTCGACCATCTACACAATAAACGTATAACACCCCCAAAATATTCGCCCACTCCATAAATTTTTTTTGCCACGAGTGCTGCGGCCTCTTTTTTTCGCGCTGCAAAGATAGCACGGTCTGTTTCTAGCAGACTCTCATAGTTACGCACAGTAACAATGAGTTACGCTGCGTCACGCACGGTTACGCTACGTTCCGCAGCAGCCCCCTGCGCGTTACCCACCCGCTTTCTTTTCGGGTCGGAAACGGTCCGGGTGTGGTCGGGGTTCGTTTCGGGAACGATGGGTAGGCAAAGTCAGGCCTAGAACGAGAGCATATTTTTATTCTCGCAGGGCAATAATGAAGGATGGATTGCGTTATTATTCTAAAACAAGCTGTAGGCGAGACTTTGGCTGACTGAACTAGCAAACAATGACTAACAAGCGCAAGATCATCAACGACCCGGTTTACGACGGGTTCCTCACCATTGAGGATGACATTATCTTTGATGTCATTTCTCATCCTTTCTTCCAGCGGCAGCGCCGCATCAAGCAGTTGGGTTTCACCTGCTTGGTCTACCCTGGGGCCATGCACACCCGCTTCAGCCACATGCTGGGCGCCCTCAACCTCATGACCCGCGCCCTAGAGGTGCTGAAGGTCAAGGGCATCGAAATGACCCGCGACGAGGTGCTGGGAGCCAAGTTGGCCATACTGATGCACGACATCGGCCACGGCCCCTTCTCCCACACTTCGGAACACACCTTGGCCGACATGCCCCACGAGGTGTGCTCGCGCCTCTACATGCAGCGCCTCAACCAGGAGTTTGGCGGCACCCTCACCACCGCCATCAGCATCTTCGACGACTCCTACCCCAAGCATTTCCTCCACCAGCTGGTGAGCAGCCAGCTGGACATGGACCGCCTTGACTATCTGGGCCGCGACAGTTTCTTTACCGGCGTGAGTGAGGGCATTGTGGGTACCGACCGTATCATTAATATGCTCAACGTCAAGGACGACGAGCTGGTGGTGGACGAGAAGGGCATTTATTCGGTGGAGAAATTCATCATCTCGCGCCGCCTGATGTACTGGCAGGTTTATCTGCACAAGACAGTCATTGCCGCCGATAACCTCTTGCTGGCCATCCTGCGCCGCGCCCGCGAGTTGGCAGCTTCTGGTCAAAACCTAGGCATAGACGGTTTGCCCCTCCATGAATTCCTCACCCACCACTACACCGAGCAGGACTTCGTCGCCCACCCCGAACTGCTAGACCACTTTGCCCTCATCGACGACAGCGACATAGACATGGCTGTCAAATGCTGGTTGTCGCACCCCGACACGGTTCTCCGCACCCTTTCCGACCACTTGCTCAACCGCCACCTGAGTGCCATCCGCGTCTCGGCTAAGCCCTTCGGCCCCGAGGTGCTTGACACTTTCCGCACGCAGGCCCAACTCCTCTACGGCATCGAACCCCACGAAAGCGAATACTTTGTCGGCACCGGCATCCTCCGCAACCACGCCTACGATTACAACGACCAGGAAATCAAAGTACTCTTCAAAGACGGATCGTGCCGCGACATAGGCGACGCCTCCGACCAGCTGGACCGCCATTTCCTCGAAAAACAGGTCACAAAATACTATATCTACTACCCTAAAGAACTTATTTGAATTGAGAATTGAGAGTTG
>ODAI011779879.1_pt1 | contig 17104 bp, 15 predicted proteins | sample 1539321 | NCBI WGS metagenome assembly ODAI01 (sample SAMN02144231, study PRJEB22623) | gut metagenome | biome: sheep rumen | host: Ovis aries | place: New Zealand | reverse complement strand
TGTGGAACGCTTCAAGGAACTGAATGAAGCCAACGAGGTGCTGTCTGATCCGGATAAGAGGGCGCGTTACGACCAGTTTGGCTTTGAGGATCCCACGGGCGGCATGGGCGGCGGCGGGAACCCCTTCGGCGGATTCGACTTTGGCGGAATGGGCGATATTTTCGACCAGCTGTTCAACGGCGGCATGGGCGGCAGAACTGCCCGAAGCCAGGGACCTGTCCAGGGAAATGATCTGCGCTACGAGCTTCGGATCACTTTTGAGGAAGCGGCAAAAGGCTGCGAAAAAAGCTTTGAAATCTACCGGAATGAGCTGTGCGACACCTGTAAGGGAACCGGCGCGAAACCGGGGACCTCTCCGGTCACCTGCCCGAACTGCAACGGAGCCGGGCAGATCCGGCAGAGCGGCGGATGGATGACGACGGTGCGTACCTGCCCGGCCTGCGGCGGGGCCGGCAGAGCGGGGGATGGAGGACGGCGGCACGCACATGCCCGGCCTGCGGCGGCGCCGGCAAAGTGATCCGGGACAAGTGTGCCGCCTGCGGCGGCACCGGACGCAACCGGCGGAAACGCACCGTTACCGTGAAGGTGCCGGCAGGCATTGATAACGGACAGACGATTATCATGAACGGCCAGGGTGAACCCGGCATGCGGGGCGGACCCAACGGGGATCTGTATATTGTGGTCGGCGTCAGGCCCCATAAGCTGTTCCGGCGGGAAGGATATAACCTGATGCTGGATTTTCCGGTCAGCTTCGTGACTGCGGCATTGGGCGGCGATGTGGAGGTTCCGACTCTCAGCGGTCCCGTGAAGTACCGGATTCCTGAAGGCACACAGCCGGGGACTGAATTCCGGATCAAGGGCGCGGGTATCCAGATGCTTCGTTCCGCCGGAAAAGGGGATCTGGTCCTGAAGGTGAAGGTGGAAATTCCAAAACGGCTGAACAACAAGCAGAAGGAACTGCTCAGGCAGTTTGACGCGACGACGACGGACAAGGAATACGACGGAAGAAAAAGTTTTATGGACCGGGTGAAGGAACTTTTCCAGTAACCCGCTGCGGAAACAGGGGATCATGCATCTCCTGTTTTCGTGCTGTCTGTTCCCATGAATCAATGGCCGGGAAAAAAGTGAATCGTCCGGGATGCATTGGATAATCATCCGGATCGGAAAGGAAGAGCGGATGGAAAGAACAGGACTTCAGCGAACCTGGGCCAGGATCCTGCTGACAGTACTTACGCTGGCTGTCATGGCCGTGATTTTTCTGTTCTCAACTGAAAGCGCGGAACGTTCGGATGCAACCAGCGGGCAGTTTTCAAGGATCGTCATTTCCGTTGTATACCCGGATTATGCTTCTTATTCCGCCGGAACGCAGAAGAGACTTTTTGAAGAGGTGCAGTTTTCCGTCCGGAAGGCAGCGCATTTCACGGAGTATATGATTCTGGGCCTTCTGATGCGGCTTTGCCTGGAAAGCTGGTTCGGAAGGAGGAAGATCCTGCCGGTTTCCTCCTGGGGAGCCGGGACACTTTATGCCTGTACGGATGAACTGCATCAGCTGATGACAGACGGAAGGAGCGGCCAGTGGCAGGATGTGCTGATTGACAGCGGCGGTGTGCTGATCGGTGTGGTTATTTCATGCCTGGCACTGAGATGGATCCGCTGGAAAGGACAGGAGGGAAAAGATACCTGAAATGGCCATGAACATTGTGCTCGTTGAGCCTGAAATCCCGCAGAACACCGGAAATATTGCCAGGACCTGCGCGGCCACCGGAGCTGTACTCCATCTGATTGAACCGCTCGGCTTCTCTCTTTCCGACCGGTATCTGAAGCGTGCCGGCCTTGATTACTGGAATCTGATGGAGTATCATGTATACAGCAGTCCGGAGGTGTTCCTGCGCTCGCATCCCGGAATCCGGGCCTTTTTTGCCTCCACAAAAGCACCCCGCGGATACCACGAGGTGCAGTATCAGGATGGGGATTTTCTCTTCTTCGGATGCGAAACCCGGGGACTGCCGGAGGACCTCCTGCGGGCCGGGGGGGACCGGTGCATCCGGATTCCCATGCGGCAGGAGGCAAGGAGCCTGAATCTGGCGAATTCCGTTTCGATTGTCCTGTATGAAGCGCTGCGCCAAAACGGGTTTCCGGGCCTTTGCACGGAAGGAAAACTGACCGGCCGGGAAGAAGCGGAACATCCTTGGCTTGACTATATCTGACAGGAGACGGGACGATGGCATACTTTCGGAGGGACGAAACTGAAGAGACGCGCCGGCATGCGCCTGTAAACGCCGGGCCGGATGACGGAACGGAAGAGTATATCGAATCCGACTATGATGACGGATTTGATCCGCCGCCTACGGAAGAGGAGCTGCTGCTGTCGGAGGAGGAACAGAAAGCCATTCGGAAAAAGCGCTTTCAGATGGCGTCCGGTGCGGGCAACCTGGCGGCGATCATTGCCGGTGCAGTGGTGATTCTGCTGCTGCTGACATTTCTGATGGAAATGATCGGCTTTGTGCTGAATGACGCGGACCGGAATTTCACCCTGTTCCAGAACCGGTTCTGATCGAGCGGAGCCGGCCTGTGAGGAGAATAAGCGGGAATGGATCCTCATGGATTTTTCCCTGCGACGGAGGATCCACTCATGAAACGGATTTATTTGGATTATGCAGCCACCGCGCCGGTTCTGCCGGAGGTCCTCGACGCGATGCTGCCTTTTTTTTCGGAGCATTTCGGGAATCCCTCCGGGATTTACGGAGAGGGCCGGGATACCCGCAAAGCGGTGGAGGAAGCCCGGCGGAAGACCGCGGCGGTGCTGGGCGCCGAACCCCGGGAAATCTTTTTTACCTCCGGCGGGAGTGAAAGCGACAACCTGGCGATCAAGGGAACGGCCTTTTCGCTTCAAGGCAGGGGCAACCATATTATTACCAGCCGGATTGAGCATCATGCGGTGCTGAACACCTGCCGGTGGCTGGAAAAGCAAGGCTTCCGGGTGACGTATCTGTCCCCGGATCCGTCGGGAATCATCCATCCGGAAGCGGTGGAGGAGAGCATTACTCCGGAGACCATCCTGGTCAGCGTGATGACAGCCAACAATGAAATCGGAACGCTGCAGCCGGTTGATGAAATCGGGAAGATCTGCCGCAGCCGCGGCGTATTGTTCCACACGGACGCGGTTCAGGCCATCGGACAGCTCCGGACGGATGTCCGGGCGATGAATGCGGACCTGCTGAGCCTGAGCGCGCATAAATTTCACGGGCCCAAGGGGATCGGCGCGTTGTATATCCGAAACGGCATCAGGCCGGACAGCCTGATTCACGGGGGATCCCAGGAACGGGGAGAGCGCGCCGGGACAGAGAATGTGCCGGGAATAGTCGGCATGGGGGAAGCGATCCGCCTGGCAGAGGCAGAAAGGGAAAAAAACGCCGGGCGGATGACGGGACTGCGGGACCGTCTGATCCGGCGGATTACGGAACGGATCCCCGGAGCGGTACTGAACGGTGATCCGGTTCGCCGGCTTCCCAACAACTGCAGCTTTTCATTTGACGGGATTGAGAGCGAAGCGCTGCTTCTGCGGATGGATCTGGCGGGGATTGCTGTATCCGGCGGCAGCGCCTGCACCTCCGGCAGCCTGGAACCGAGCCATGTGCTGCAGGCGATCGGGCTGAAGGAAAAGTTGCTGAAGGGCAGCATCCGGCTGACGCTGGGCCGGGAAACCACCCCGGAGGAGATTGAGATAACCGCGCAGGTCATGCAGGAGATCGTGGAGGATCTGCTGCGGCTGCGCGGCCTGTAAGGAGAGTGAAACTGCCCCGGGTGCGGTTATGCAGGGTTACGGTTCAAATGGCTTTCAGACGAAGAACCAGACTGTCAAAGTCACCCCGGAATGTCAGGGTAAGCCCCTGATGCAGGAGGGCGGCGCCGGAATAACGACGCCCGTCCGCTGCTTCATACCAGGCATCCGGAAGAAGTCCGCGGAGACGCAGACGGACCGGGGCTGTATTGGGAACTGCCAGGGCAATGTATACACACAGAAGAACCTCACGCTGATCCTCCGATACGAAGGCCCAGGCGGCAGCCGGCCCCTCAAAGGGGGACAGAAGACGCCAGAAGGTGCCGGTCCGGGTCAGCTCCCGGAGATCGCGAACCTGCGCCACTGCCCGGGCGGCTTCCTCCAGCTCCGATGGGGTAAGCCGGCCGGGATCCAGTTCGAAACCGAAGTTCCCGGCCAAAGCCACATCCCTGCGCATCCGGAAGGAAACGGAGCGCCCGGTCTGGTGATTTGGCACCGCGCTGACATGCGCCCCCATGGTGCAGGGGGGATAAACAAAGGAAGTGCCGTACTGCAGCTTCAGCCGTTCAACGGCATCCGTGTCATCGCTGGTCCAGGTCTGCGGCATATAATACAGCATTCCGGGATCAAAACGCCCTCCGCCGCCGGAACAGGATTCAAACAAAACCTGAGGATAGGCGGATGTGATCGTTTCAAGGACCCGGTACAAACCCAGCATATAACGATGCTGGGTTTCCTTTTGGCGCTCCGGCGGCAGCGCTGCGGAAAAAGCCTCTGTCATATTCCGGTTCATATCCCATTTCACATAATCTATCCGGGCGGAGGATAAAACCGAGGAAACAGCCGAAATGATGTAGTCCTGCACCTCCCGGCGGGACAGATCCAGAACAAGCTGCTGGCGTGCCTCGGTACGAGGACGGCCTTCTGCATGCAGACACCAGTCAGGATGTGCCCGGTACAGATCACTGTCCGGCGAAACCATTTCCGGCTCAAACCACAGTCCGAACCGGAGGCCCATCCGGTGAAGCTGATCGGAAAGCCCGGAAAGCCCGTCCGGGAGCCTGTCGCGATTCGGTGTCCAGTCCCCCAGGGAGGAACGGTCTGAAGTGCGCTGACCGAACCAGCCGTCATCCAGCACAAAGAGCTCCACGCCGATGGAAGCTGCTTTTCCGGCGATTTCCAGCAGGCGTTTCTCATCAAAATCGAAGTAGCAGCCTTCCCAGCTGTTCAGGAGAACAGGGCGGGAACGGTCACGCCAGAATCCCCGGGCCAGACGGGTCCGGTACAGCGCATGGTACAGCTGGGAAACCCCGTTGAATCCGCGGTCGCTGAACGCCAGCACCGCTTCGGGGGAAGTCAGTGCATCACCGGGCTCCAGGCGCCAGGCAAAAACATCCGGATTCATTCCGATACTGAGACGGGTATGACCGAAAACATCCCTCCGGCAGGAGGCCAGGAAGCTGCCGCTGTACACCAGACTGGCAGCCCATACCTGGCCGGAGAATTCATCGGTACGGGGTTCACACAGGGCCAGGAAGGGGTTTTCCTCGTGGCCGGAGGCGCCGCGGGCAGAGGAAATCCTGAATTCTCCGCTGCGGACCGCCTCACGGGTCACCTGCCGCTCCCGGGCCCAGGCACCTTTCAGGTGGACTGCATCCAGATCTCCCTGCCAGAAGGGAACGGATGCGGAGAGAAGCGAAGTGACGGTCAGGGGGGCTGCGCCGTTGTTCTTCAGGGAGAGGGACCGGGTGACGATACCGCTCCGGGAGAAAACGGTGTAGAGGGCGTCCGCCTGCAGTCCGCTGACAGAATCCTCCAGATGAAAGATGAGCGTATCCGCTTCGCCGTCGTTTTCGGTATAGGTGGCCGGCAGCCCGGGCAGGAGAGGCTTACCCGGGAGTATTTCGGAGGAAACGAGCTTCAGCTCTGTAACTTCAGTGCCGTTCCCGTCCCGGATTCCGACGGAAGGCACCCCGTACCATCCGGAACCGCAGACGGGCAGCTCCAGGGGAAGCACGGAGACGGGGAGATCAAAGGAGGCAAAGGACCGGTAATCTTCCGGGTGAAACTGCAGCGCGTCTCCGGGAAGGCGGGGCCCCCAGTACAGATGCAGAAGACGGTTTTCCTCATCCTGATGTATGACATAGCTGATGTTTCCTCCGCTGAGGGTCCAGGTGCGGGCAGCGGCATTCACTTCGATCGGCATGGAAATCCTCCTGACAAGATGACTTGAATATTCTTTATTATAGAGGATGACAGAAAGGAAAATCAACGGTTTCTCTTGTCATGCCGCAAACAAACAGATATAATTAAAAATGGTTTTTTGTGCCCGGAAAGGAGGGAAAAGGATGTATTGCCGGGTGATCGTGGACATTGTTCATGAGAATGTGGCAAAGCCTTTTACCTACCTGATTCCGGAGGGAATGCACCTGCAGGAGGGGCAGCGGGTTTCCGTGCCGTTCGGAAGCCGTGAAAAGGAAGGCATCGTGATTGAGATCAGCGAAGAGTGCGATGTGCCTCCCGAAAAGCTGCGGGCGGTCAGCCGTCCGCTGGAGGACTATGCCGCTGTACCGCCGGAACTGATGGCGCTGGCGGAGGAAATGGCCCGGCAGGCCCACTGCCCGATGGCGGAAACCCTTCGTCTGATGCTGCCGGCGCAGATGCGGGGAGGGCGAATCCATGTCCGTACGGTTCGGACGGTGACGATCGCTGTTCCCGCAGCGGAGGCCAGGGCGGCTGCCGCGGCGGACAAGCGGCAGGGGAAAAGAGCCCGCCTGCTGGAGCTGCTTGCATCCGGCGGGACCATGACCGTAAAGGAATTATCGGAGGCGGTCAGGGATCCGGGGGATGCCCTGAAAAAACTGGAGAAGGACGGACTGATCCGGATCCTGGAGGAGGAATCTCTCCGCACGCCGGAAGGCGCTTTCGCAGAGGTGACGGATCCGGGATATCAGCTGACACCGGGGCAGCAGGAGGCGCTGGAGGAGATCCTGCCCTGCCTGCGCGGCAGGGGCGGCCGTTTCCTGCTTCATGGCGTAACAGGGAGCGGCAAGACAGAAGTCTTTATGAAGGCGGTCCGGGAGACACTGGCACTGGGGAAATGCGCTATTATCCTCGTGCCGGAAATTGCATTGACGCCCCAGATGGTTTCCTGGTTCCGGGGGCGTTTCGGCGCAGTGGCGGCGGTGATTCATTCGAGGCTCAGCGCCGGGGAACGCTACGATGAATGGAGAAGAATCCGGCGGGGAGAGGCACGGGTGGTGATCGGAGCCCGGAGCGCTGTCTTTTCGCCGGTGGAAAAGCTCGGCCTGATCGTTGTGGACGAGGAGCATGAGAGCACGTATCTGAACGACCGGCGGCCAAGGTACGATACGCGGGAGGTGGCGGCCAGCCGGTGCGCAAGGGAAAACGCGACGATGATTCTGGCCAGCGCAACCCCCAGCATCCTGAGCTTTGCAAAGGCGCGGCGCGGGGATTATGTCCTCCTGGAGATGCCGCACCGCGTGAACGACCGTCCGCTGCCAGAGGTGGAAATTACGGACATGCGGCGGGAGCTTGAAAGCGGAAACAGGACCGTGCTCGGAAGGCCGTTGCGGAAGGCGCTGTCGGAATGCGTGGAAAAGGGAGAGCAGGCTATCCTGCTGATGAACCGGCGCGGATACAACTCCTTTGTTTCCTGCAGGTCCTGCGGGTATGTGGTGAAATGCCCGAACTGCGACATCAGTATGACCTATCACATTCCCCCCTCCGGTGCGGCAGCCGCGGGGAATCCGCAGGGGCAGCTGAAATGCCATTACTGCGGCATGGAGATGAAGCCGCCGGCTGTATGCCCGGAATGCGGCGGACACTATATCCGATATTTTGGCGCCGGCACCCAGAAGGTCGAGGAGGAGGTTCAGAAGCTGCTCCCCGGTGTTCCGACGGCAAGAATGGATTACGATACCACCGGCAGCAAGGACGGCCATGGAAAGATTCTTGAGGAATTCCGCAGCGGCCGGGCAAGGATCCTGATCGGCACGCAGATGATTGCCAAGGGCCTGGATTTTCCGCAGGTAACCCTGGTAGGGGTGGTGGCGGCGGATCTGGCGCTGAATCTGCCGGATTACCGGAGCCGTGAGAGGGCGTTCCAGCTGTTTACGCAGGTGGCCGGACGGGCTGGCCGGGGCAAGAGGAGCGGGCGGGTGATCATTCAGACTTATCTGCCTCAGGATCCTGTGATTGGTTTTGCTGCCAGGCAGGACTACCGCGCTTTCTTTGAGAGTGAATTCCGCAGGAGGAGAAACGGACTGTATCCGCCTTTTACCGTGCTGGCCAGGCTGCTGATCGAAAGCAGCCGGGAGGAGGCGGCTGTCCGGGCTGCCGAAACCCTGGAGGAGGACATCCGGAAAATGCTGTCGGAGCATGCCGCCTGGCAGCGGAAGGTGCTGACCCTGCTGAAGGATACGCCGTCAGTGAAATACCTGAAGGCAAAGCACCGGAGGCATATTGTTATCAAAGCCCTTGTCAGCCGGGAGACGGATGAGTTCTTCGGGGCGCTGACCGAACTGGCGGCCCGGGAAACGCCGGGGGCTGAGGTGTTTTTTGAAGTAAATCCGACGACCATGATGTAACGGAACAACCGCTCAGGCATCAGGATGCGGAAAGATCCGGAAAGGAATGGAGAGTTTTCAGAATGGGCACGAGAAATATTATCAAAATCGGGGATGAAACGCTGCGGAAAACCTGCAAAAAACAGGAAAAGTTTGACCTGCGCCTGAAAATCCTGCTGAAGGATATGGCGGATACCATGTACAAGGCAGAGGGGGTCGGCCTGGCGGCCCCCCAGGTCGGAATCCTGCGCCGGATTGCCGTGGTGGATGTAACGGAGGATCACAGCGGCCTGCTGGAGCTGGTGAATCCGGAAATTATTGAAAGAGAAGGATCCCAGACCGGACGGGAAGGATGCCTGAGCGTTCCGGGAAGGCAGGGGGTTGTAACCCGTCCCATGAAGATCCGCGTTCGCTTCCAGAACCGGAAAGGCGAGTGGATGGAGGCGGAAGCGGAAGGCTTTGAAGCCCGTGCTGTCTGCCATGAGGTGGATCACCTGGACGGAAAGCTGTACGTGGATATAATGGATCGTGAACTGACCCAGGAGGAAATCGAAGGACATATTCCGGAGGACGACGCGCAGTGAGAATTGTTTTTATGGGGACGCCGGAATTTTCCGTCCCCTCGCTGAAAATGCTGCTGGACCGGCCGGGAACGGAGGTGGCCGGCGTGTTTACCCAGCCGGACCGCCCGAAGGGACGCGGAAACAAGCTGGTTCCGAGCCCGGTAAAGCAGACAGCCCTGGAGGCCGGCGTTCCGGTTTTCCAGCCGGAAAGAATCCGAAGGGACGGCGTCGGAGACCTGCGGCGGCTGAAGCCGGATCTCTGCGTAACGGCTGCTTTCGGACAGATCCTGAGCCGGGAAGTTCTGGACATTCCGCCGCTGGGGAACATCAACGTGCATGCCTCCCTGCTTCCAAGGCACAGGGGATCCTCACCGATTGCCCATGCAATCCTTTGCGGGGACCGCAAAACCGGCGTCACCACGATGATGATGGACGAGGGAATCGACACAGGGGATATCCTGCTTTGCGAGGAAACCGTGATCGGAGAGAGTGAGACCTGCGGGGAACTGACCGGGCGGCTGAGCCTGATCGGCGCCGGTGTGCTGCAAAAAACGCTGGAGCTGCTGGAGCGCGGAGAATTGCAGCGGATTCCGCAGCGCCACGAGGATATGACCTATGATCCCATGCTGACAAAGGAAATGGGATGGATCGGCTTTACCGGCACTGCGGAACAAACCAAAGGATTGATTAACGGCCTGAATCCCTGGCCCTGCGCCAGTATTCCCTGCCGGGAAGGGCGGCTGAAGCTGCTCCGGGCTGTCTGTACGAACGGCCGGGGACAGCCGGGCACCTTCCTGAAGGCAGATCCCCGGGACGGGCTGGTGATTGCCTGTGCGGAGGGAGCGGTCCGGGTCCTGGAAATCCAGGCTCCGGGCGGGAAAAGGATGAAATCCGAGGATTATCTGCGGGGCCATGACCTGATGGCTGAAAATCAAGAATCAATGGAGAGCAAACCGTGAAAGAAGAAACAAAAAAGCAGGGCGGAAGATGGAAGAAGGACGGAGAAAAGAACAGGCCCCCGCGGGATCAGGGAAAGCGGTTCTCCGCCGGAGCCGGTCATCCGCAGCGCACCGGCAGGCAGAACCAGGCGAAGCCTGAACCGGAGGGAATGGCCTCCAGGCGGATTGCCCTCCGCGTGATCCGCCAGGTGACTGAGCAGGGGGCATATGCCTCCCTTTGCCTGGATAAAGCCCTGGAAAACTGCGGGCTGATTGCGGCGGACCGGCGGCTGGTGTCCAGGCTGGTGTATGATACGCTGGACCATCTGATCTGGCTGGATTATGTCCTCGGACAGGTCATGGCCAGGGAGGATACGGATATCAAGCTGCGGAATATCCTGCGGCTCGGCGCGTGCCAGATCCTGCTGGAGGACCGGATTCCGGAGAGCGCAGCCACCAACACCAGCGTTCAGCTTTGCGTGGAAGCCGGAATGGAAGGGCTGAAAGGGGTTTGCAACGGAATCCTGAGGAACCTGGTTCGGAAAAAGGATGAACTGGTTTTCCCGGATCCGGAGACGGAACCGGACAGGGCGGAGGCCGTCCGCTTCAGCCTGCCTGAATGGCTGTGGAAACGCCTGAAGGCCCATTACGGAAAGGATGAGGCAATCCGGATTGTACAGTTCAGGATGCCTTCCGAGCGATGGACAGTGCGCCCGAACCTGACAAAACTTTCCGACGGGGAATTCGAACAGCTGCTGGCAAAAAAGGTCTGGGAGAAGGAAAAGGCGGATCTTCCTCATGCCTGGACCATCCGCGGGGCTATGAACATTGCCCGTGACGCAGATTTTTTGAGCGGCGCATTCTCCATTATGACGCCTGGAAGCATGATCGCATGCCTGGCCATGGATGTCCGCCGGGGAAAACAGATCCTGGACTGCTGCGCGGCGCCGGGCGGGAAAACCTGTTATCTGGCGGAGCTGATGGCCGGCACCGGCCGGGTTCAGGCATGGGATATTCATGAACACCGCACGGCGCTGATCGAAGCCCAGGCCCGCCGGCTCGGGCTGGAGAACATCCGGCCGATGGTGCGGGACGCACGGAAAAGGCGGGAGGATCTCAGGGATTCTATGGACGCAGTGCTCCTGGATGCCCCCTGCACAGGATTGGGAATGCTGTCGGAAAAGCCGGACCTCAAGCTGCGGGTCACCGAGGAAAGCCTGCAGGAGCTGACCGGCATTCAGCGGGAACTGCTGGATACCGTCTGTGAATATGTGAAGCCGGGCGGCACACTGGTTTACTCCACCTGCAGTATCCTGCCGGAGGAAAACGAGGAACAGGCAGAAGCATTCCTGTCACGGCATCCTGAGTTCGAAGCCTGCGATCTGCCGGAGACTGTGCCTGAAAAATACCGCAGGCTTCGGAAAACCGGCGTGCAGCTGCTGGAATACAGGGATGGCGTGGAAGGATTCTATATCTGCAGAATGAAGCGTAAGAAACTTCTGGCCGGTTTTGCGCCTGAGGGAAAAGAGTAATGGATATCAGGGAGACAAGAGCCGTGGAGAAGACGGAGCTGGCGGGGATGACCCTGAAAGAGGCCGCAGACTGGATGCAGGAACAGGGTTTTCCCGCCTTCCGCGGGAAGCAGGTTTTCGAATGGGTTCACCGGGGTGCTGACTTTGACGGGATGACCAACCTGCCGAAGGAAATGCGGCTTCAGCTGAAGGAAAAAGCGATTGCACAAAGTGCGGAGATCCTGCTGCAGCGCAAAAGTGCCCTGGACGGGACGGTTAAGCTTCTTTTCGGACTGAAGGACGGAAACTGTATTGAAGGCGTGCTGATGCGGTATAAATATGGCATCAGCCTCTGCATCTCCACGCAGGTGGGCTGCAGGATGGGATGCCGGTTCTGCGCTTCGACACTGGAGGGAAAGATACGGGATCTGACCGCCGGGGAGATGATGGGGGAGATCCTCTGCGCGAACCGTCTGCTGGAGCCTGAATCAGAGAAGGTCAGCCACGTGGTGCTGATGGGCAGCGGGGAACCGCTGGATAATTATGACCAGGTGATCCGCTTCCTTCACCTGCTTCGGGAGGAGAACGGAACGCGGATCAGCCTGCGGAATATTTCCCTTTCAACCTGCGGCATTGTTCCGCGGATGTATGATCTGGCAAAGGAGAAACTGCCGGTGACCCTGTGCGTCTCCCTGCACGCACCCAATGATGAAATCCGGCGAAAAACCATGCCGATCGCGAATCAGTGGTCCATCCGGGAAATCCTGGAGGCCTGCAGGAACTATATCCGGGAAACCGGGAGGCGCGTCATCTTTGAATACGCGCTGACGGAAGGGATCAACGCGGGGACGGACCAGGCAGCCGAGCTGGCGGACCTCCTGCGGGGAATGCAGTGCCATGTAAACCTGATTCCCCTGAACGAGGTCCGGGAACGGGAAATGAAAGGGGTCAGCGAGGAAACCGTTCAGAAGTTCATGCGCGTGCTGGAGGAAAAACATATTTCCGTCACCCGGCGGCGTGAAATGGGCGATGATATTGAAGGCGCCTGCGGACAGCTCCGGCGGGCAGTAATCGGAAAATCAGGAACAGTTGAGCAGTTGGGAGAATCAAAATGCGAAAGTTTAACCTGAAGGAAAATGCAGCCAGGCGAATGATGAACCCGGAAAAGCAGGAGACAGGGACTGAGCGGGCGGAGGTCCGGACGGAGGATCCGGTTCCTGGTTTTTCCGTGGCCAGCCGGACCGACGTGGGCCGGGTCAGAAAGAACAATCAGGATGCGCTGATCATCGGCTGCGGGGCTGCGGGTGTGGCCGACGGAATGGGCGGCCATAACGGCGGCGAAATCGCTTCCGGGATTACCCGGGATGACCTGCTGCAGGAAGTGAGCGGGAAAAAACCGGATGCAAAACTGCTGGAGGAAATCATCCGGAAAATCAATCTGGATATCTGGCAGCGGCAGGAGAAGGATGCCGCGCTGACCGGGATGGGCACGACCCTGACGCTGTTGTGGCCTGCAGAAACGGAGATGCTGATTGCACAGGTGGGCGACAGCCGCGCTTATCTGCTTCGGGACGGAACGCTCCGGCAGGTGACCGCCGATCATTCCCTGGTGGGGGATATGGTTCGCCGCGGCGTTCTGACGGAGGAGCAGGCGGCCTGCCATCCGATGCGCAACTATATTACCCGTGCGGTGGGAACGGAAGATGTGATCGAGGTGGATCTCTATTCGGAACCGCGCAGGGCCGGAGACCGCTGGCTCGTTTGCTCCGACGGCCTTTACGGACAGATGACCCGCGCTGTGCTCCAGGAGCTGGCCGGTATGGAAAACCAGGAGGAAGCGGCCGACCGGCTGCTGCAGACCGCGCTGGATAACGGCGGAAAGGATAATATATCGCTGGTGCTGATGACGGATGTCAGCGGCCCGGCGGCTCCCGCAGAGGGAAATGCTTCCGCGCCTGACAGGACAGACGGGGAGGCGGAAGCATGACCGGTAAAATCCTTGCCAACCGCTACCGTCTGACGGAACAGATCGGGATGGGCGGGATGGCCATTGTTTATCGCGCCGTGGACCTGCGAACCGGACATAATGTGGCGGTGAAGGTCCTGCGGCCGGAATACAACGAAGACCGGGAATTCATCAGCCGTTTCCAGCGGGAGGCTGAAGCAGCCAGCAAGATGACGCACCATAATATTGTGAATCTGCTGGATGTCGGCATGGACGGTGAAAACCGGTATCTTGTGATGGAGTATGTTCAGGGGAAAACCCTGAAGGCAGTGATCCAGGAACGGGGAAAGCTGAATGCCCCCCTGGCGTGCCAGATTGCCATCCGGATTCTCAGCGCACTGGAGCATGCCCACCGGAACGGGATCGTTCATCGGGATATCAAACCGCAGAACATCCTGGTGCATGAGGACGGCCATATCAAGGTGGCTGATTTCGGTATCGCACGGATTGCAGACAGCGCGACCCTGACCCGCGGGGACAATGTCATGGGATCAGTGCACTATTTTTCGCCGGAACAGGCGCGCGGGGAGGGTGCTACGGCAGCCAGCGATATCTATTCAACCGGCGTGGTTCTCTACGAAATGTTGACGGGACGGGTCCCGTATGACGGGGATAATCCCGTGGCGGTAGCCATGCAGCATCTGCACGCTGCGCCGGTGCCGATTCAGACACTGGCGCCGGATGTTCCGGCATCGGTGGTGCGGGTTTGCATGCGGGCGATGGAGAAGAATCCGGCCCTGCGCTATCAGACTGCCCGGGATATGGCGGCAGACCTTCGGCTGGCACTGGATGAACGGGGAGAGGTTCCCGTTTATCCGGAAGGGGAACTTGGGGTCCGGCAGCCAAAGCCCCAGGTGAACGGAGAAAAAAGCGGCAATACCGGGAAGCGCCGCCGGATCCGGATCCACAGCCGCAGAAACGCGCTGCGCCTGGCACTGAATGTCCTCATCGGGGCAGCGGTGCTGGTTGTGCTCTTCTTTGGCGGAAAAGCCATCTATGAACAGACGATCTTTACAGTCAAGGTGCCGGACGTGATGGGGAAGAATATCGATGAAGCCGTGCGGATTCTCAATCAGGCCGGCCTCACAGAAACCCATAAGGCCATGCCCAATGACCAGGTGGACCGGGATCAGGTATATGTGCAGAATCCCGGAGCGGATACAACGATCCGTAAGGGCGATTCCGTGATTCTGGTCATCTCCAGCGGACCGGTTCCGTTTGAAATGCCGGATGTGATCGGAATGACCGCCGATGAGGCGACCAATCTGCTGACGGCGAAGAAGATGAGCATTACACGGGACCGGGCGGCCAGCACGGAGGTTCAGAAGGGCAGAGTCATGAATCAGGTGCCTGCGGCCGGGGATATGGTAACCCGGGATGACCCGGTCACGCTGACGATCAGCGGCGGCAGCACGGTGGTTCCCGCACTGGCGGGACATACGCTGCAGGAGGCGGAGGAGATGCTGACGAAGCAGAATCTGACGCTGGGAGCTTCGCTCCGCTATGAGGTGACTGATTCAGCCGGGAATCACGGCCTTGTATCCGCCTCCTCACCGGAGGCTGAAAACCGGGTGGCGGAGGATACGCCGGTTCAGCTGACGCTTTACCGGTATCCGGAACTGTCCCGGACGGGGAAACTGAAGGTGACGGTCCCCCAGAGTGAACAGCAGATGAAGATTCGGATTACCGTTCAGGCGGAGGGATCCAATATGGCGCTCGAATCCCGTTCCTATACCCTGGAGCCGGAGGATTCCAGAACGATCGAGGAAACCATCGACCTGCCGGATGACCGGAATTATACCTATACGGTGTACCAGGGAGACAGCCAGCTGGAGCAGAAAGCACTGACCGTTGAATAAGGGCAGCGCTGTATGATGCGATCCGCAGGGTTGAAAGAAATCGGAAAAACATAAGGATGGGAGCGGGAAACGCAGCCTTGGAACATGAGAGAGAAGAAAACGGTTTGCGCAGGGGAACCCTGATCCGCGGCATCGGAAGCTTTTATACGGCGCTGGATGACGGGGGAAACCGGTATACGCTGCGCTGCAAAAAGAAGTTCCGGCGTCAGGGGATCAGTCCGCTGACCGGCGATGAAGTCCTGTTTACTCCGGGGACCGGCGATGAGCATGGCTGGATCGAGGAGATCCTGCCCAGGAAGACTTTCTGCCTGCGGCCGCCTGTTGCCAATGTGACCCGGCTGGTGATCGTCCTGGCCCCCGTGCCTGAACCGGATCTGATGCTGGCGGACCGGATGATTTCCCGGGCAGTGGCACAGCAGATGGAGATTATTCTGGCGGTGAACAAAACGGATCTGGACTCCTCCCTGGCTGAAAGGATCCGGGAGGAATACCGATCCGCCGGTTTCCCGGTATTGCCGGTCAGCGGAAAGGAAAAGACCGGTCTCGCGGAGCTGCGGGCAGCCATGAAAGGCGCATTATGCTGCCTGACCGGGCAAAGCGGTGCGGGCAAAAGCACGCTCCTGAACGCCCTGCTGGAACTGAACCTGGAAACCGGGGACCTTTCCGGGAAGATTTCCCGGGGAAAGAATACAACCCGGCAGAGCGAACTGATCGAGAAGGATGGACTGCGTGTCATGGACACAGCCGGATTTAACCTGCTGGAGCCGGAAAAAATCCTTCAGCCGGAGCAGCTGCGGGAACGCTATCCGGAATTCAGGGAGTATGAGGGAAAATGCCGGTTCAGAGAATGCCTGCATGACCGGGAGCCGGGCTGCGCTGTGCAGGCGGCTGCAGAGCGGGGAGCGATTCACCCGAACCGGCTGGGAAGGTACAGGCAGCTTCTGGCGGAAACCCGGGAAGTTTGGAGGGAAAGATATGATTAAAATTGCACCCAGTATCCTGGCGGCGGATCCGCTGCATCTTGGACGGGATGTCCGGCGGGCTGTGGAAGCGGGCTGCGACTGGATTCATGTGGATGTGATGGATGCCCATTTTGTTCCGAACCTGGCGTATACACCCGATACGGTCCGCCGCCTGAAGGAAACCTTTAGAGTTCCCCTGGATGTACATCTGATGATGGATCATCCGGAATCCCTGCTGGATGCTTTTTTAAAAGCCGGAGCGGACTGTGTCACGGTACACGCGGAGGTCGGGGACGTTTCCGGACTGCTGGAAAGGATTCATGCAGCCGGCGTCATGGCTGGGATTGCCCTGCGGCCCCGCACACCGATCGAAGCTTTGTCGGCCTGCCGGGATCAGGCGGACCTGATCCTGGCCATGACGGTGGAGCCCGGCTTCGGCGGCCAGAAGCTGGATGAATCCGTGATTCAGAAAATCCGGGAGCTGCGGGATTCCGGCTATACAGGAGAGATTGAAGCGGACGGGGGCATCCGGGAGGACAATCTCCTGATGCTGGTTCGCAGCGGCCTGTCCGTGGCTGTTATGGGAACGGCGCTGTTCCGGAACGAAAACATGAAAGAAGCCATCGAAAGGCTGCATGCCTTTACGGCGGAATGAAAGCCGGGGGAAGGCAGGATGAGAGAAGATACCATCGCGGCGATTGCAACCGCTCCCGGCCAGGGCGGCATTGGTATTATCCGGATCAGCGGTCCGGATGCGGAAAGGATCCTGGATGAACTGTTTGTTCCTGCAGGCCGGGGAACTCCCAAAATGGAGAGCCATCGCCTGATGTACGGAACCATCCGGGAGAAAGGGGAGACTCTGGACGAATGCATGGCGGTGCTGATGCGCTCGCCTG
>ODAI011376192.1_pt1 | contig 17104 bp, 9 predicted proteins | sample 1539321 | NCBI WGS metagenome assembly ODAI01 (sample SAMN02144231, study PRJEB22623) | gut metagenome | biome: sheep rumen | host: Ovis aries | place: New Zealand | reverse complement strand
GGTTATCTCAAACTGGGATAAATCCCCAACTCTGAAATAGTTCCTTGCAGAGCCTATTGCTTCATACCAACATCTACGGGCAAATTCATCTCTTTTTATGAACATGTTTAAATACTCAGGTAACACAATGTCTTCTCTTGTAACATAGAAGACTTCATAAAGTGATGAGCAGATTGCTTTATTGTAAAATGAATTCAGAGCTATCGAATTCAATTCCATTCGGGCTGGATTGAATACAAAGTCATTACGATAGAACACATTGTATATGGAGGTGTCAGCATCTTCCTGCTTGGGACGGATAAAACCTTCCCTTGAAACACCCCAACTTTGCAATGTCTCTTTCCCATCGTATTTTTCTCGACGTTGGGTTATCAGTTCCCCAAGTTTATACTTCTTCAATCCCATACCCAATACCTTTAAACGCCTCTTCGAGCATCCATTGTGACTCCTTCTCTCTTGCCATCAGCTCTTTCATTTCCAGTTGGATGCGAGCCATTTCCTTAGGATAGTCAATCTCTAAATCGTGGTCAATGAACTCGATGTACTTGCTGGGCACCAGCGTCCAGCCGTTCTGCTCAATCTCATCAATGCCCACGCTGCGATATAGTTCAGCCACAGCAAAGTTCCTGCCGTCAGTCCCTTCCTGTTGCCACTGGTGGTAGATGTCGGCTACACGCTGAATCTGTTCCGTGGTGAGCAACACCTTCTTCTTCTGTTCGCCCTTCACAGGATTCTCCGTCCATTGGCGCAAGTCCATGAAGAGTATTTCGTGTTCACGGTTTCTGAGTGTTCGCTCATGATAGCGGCCACCCTTCTTGTTCTGGTTCAGTATCCAGAAGGTGACGCTGATGTCTGTCGTGATAAACAACTCTCTGGGCAGAATGATGATGGCTTCCACCTTGTCGTTCTCTATCAACTTCTTGCGGATTTCAAGAGCATCCGTATCACCAAGAGCTCCGTTGGCCAACAGGAACCCCGCTACGCCTGAAAGAGGCTTCAGGTGCGACAGCATGTGCAGAATCCAGGCGTAGTTGGCATTGCTCTCTGGTGGTGTGGCATAGTCCGTCCAGCGTGAGTCGTTCTTCAGATTCTCGTTGTACCAGCCTTTCAGATTGAAGGGCGGATTGGCCATGATGTAGTCGAAATAGAGTCCCTTGTGCAGGTCGTTGGTAAAGGTGGAATCGCTCTCAGAGCCCAGGTTGTGGCTGATGCCTCGCAGGGCGAGGTTCATCTTGGCCAGCCGGTAGGTTGCAGCCTCCTTCTCCTGCCCATACACATTGATGCGGCTGATGTCGCCCTGCTTGGCCTTCACCAGTTCCGTGCTCTGGATAAACATGCCGCCAGAGCCGCAACAGGGGTCGTAGAGTGTTCCGTCGAAAGGCTCAATGACAGTGGCTATCAGCTGAACGACATCGTGGGGCGTATAGAATTCACCCTCCTCCTTCGTGGCATTGACGGCAAACTCCTTCAGGAAGTACTCATACACGCGCCCTATCAGGTCTTTCTCTTCGCCAAAGGCCTTGTGGCTGATCTTGTTCACCTCGTCCACAATCTTCTTCATGTCATTGGCACCAAGATTGCGCTGGGTAAACGTACCTTCCACAAAGCAGCCTTTCAGCGTTGGATTAGTCTCACCGATGCTGCGCAAGGCTGTGTCAAGCGCCACATTCAGTTGGGGCGCTGCAGTATTGATGATGGTTGACCATCGTGCCTCTACTGGCAGATCAAACGTGCCGTCTGCAAAAGTAGCATCATCGAAGAATGCCTTGATGATTTCCTCATCGTCAGGGTCGAGTCCTTCGTCTATGAGTTTTTGGCGCAATTTCGCTACGCCATCTTCATACTTTTCTCCTATAAATCGCAGAAACACAAGCGTCAGCATCATGTCGCGTTTCTCGAAGAACGAGCCAGAGTTTTTTGCCTGTCTTAATATGTCCCTGCACTTGAACAAAATGTTATCAAGATTCAGTGTTTCTTCTTTCGCTTTCTTTGCCATAGTTGGGGTAGAACTATTTATTAATTACTGGCTTTCGCTGCGGGCAAAAAAAAGACGTACTTTGGTTCCCTTCCGTCTTCGACTCCAGCGCGGTTCTACCCCTAGAATTGACGCGCCAATCACGATTCAGAAAAGACCAAGTACGCCTATACAGGCGTATCCTGATTCTTTTCAGTTCGTGATTCATCCGTTATTGTTGGGGTAGAACTATTTCGGAGTCGAACCTTTCAAGAATTAGATACAGTTATCTATTCACCCACGATGTCTTGCCAAGCGGCATGTCATGCCACCTGTTCGTCTTTACAACACGGCGGCGGCCGCAATGCATCTGCAAAAATAATCATTTTTCTTTTAATACATCACTCCAATCTTGAAAAAAGTGATTTTCATCAAAAAAACCATCTATCTTACTAAATAAAGGGAACGGAAAGAGGAGCCATTTGATCAGTATCTTTGAGAACTTCGGCGAGGAACTTTCTTACTATCTGAAGGATTACCAGAAAGAGCAGAAGAAAAAGAGAAAGAATTGATGTTCTTTCCCATAGTCTACCTGCAATTGTGTCGCGATCAGCGACACAATTTGCTTTCCCTTTGCGCTTATTAAATGTTGATACAGCGGCTTAGTGTATGAAACCTGAGAGAACAACTATTGATGTCACTGCTTGCTTTGCATCTCCAATACATATTCGTCTGCAATATTACGGTCGCCATAGAGGTATAAGCCCGTACGCTTGTCATGAAGGTCAAAATATGAAATTGCACTTCAAATGTATGAAATAGCAGTATCCGATTACGTATGACATTATGCGGCAACACATAGACAACTTGTCTCGGATGTGCTGCTGACATTTGATAATTATGATGCTATGCTGATTAACGATTCTCTTTCTTGCTTGATTTTAGAGAGGACTATAGAGCCAAACGCAAACCATAGTCGATGCCACGTCCGGATGGCCCGAAGTTGCTCCGTTTAGACACACGGCTATACATCGCATTGTAATACCAAGTGCCACCACGTCGCACACGGTATGAGCCAGAAGAAGGACCCGTGGGATTCGTCTGGGTACTGCTGCTGTAATAATAATGGTCGTACCAGTCCTGACACCATTCCCACACATTGCCGCTCATATCGTATATACCCAGTTCATTCGGCGACTTCGTGGCCACGCCATGCGGCTTGCCTTCTGAGTTGTCTATATACCAGGCAACATCGCCAATCGTGTTGCTGCCGGAATACTTGTATCCCTTAGATTCACTTCCACCACGAGCGGCATACTCCCACTCTGCCTCGGTGGGCAGGCGGAAGGTCATGTCTGTCAAACTATTCAGTTTCTTGATAAACTCCTGGCAGTCATCCCAAGAAACATTATCCACTGGAAGGTTATCGCCCTTGTTATAAGACGGATTGCTGCCCATCACGGCCACCCACAATTCTTGCGTTACCTCCGTAGCACCGATGTAATAATCAGACAGGGTGACATCATGAACTGGTTTCTCGTCTGACTCCACATCACTATCCTGCTCATCATTGGCGCCCATCTTAAAGGTTCCACCCGACACCTTCACCATCTTGAAGGTCACACCATTCACAGTGTAAGGCGTTCCTGATATGGGTGAAGGAGGAGTGATGGGCGAAGGAGGAGTGTATGTAACAGACACAACAGCACTCGCCTCGCTACGTTGGCCATCCCTGACAGCATAGACCACGTAATAGTTATTGCCTACAAGAGGACTGCTGTCTGTCCATGAGGTGGACACGACACCGTCTGCCATCTGAACGAAAGCGCTGGACGCGTTGTCACTGCGGCATACCATGTAACTATCGGCATAGGGTACGGCATCCCATGAAACTTTTACAATGAAGTCGATATTATCCATTTCGGCACGCACATTGGCAGGGGCAGATATGCTATATTCATACTCTTCAGCACCTCCTTCGTCACCGTCTTTGGAAGACGAAGAGGAGGAACAGGAGCAAAGGGCGAACACTAATACTGCCATTTTACAGACAACTGAAATGCAATTATTCTTTTTGATCATAATAGGATTATCTTTTAGTTGCGGATTCTTACTATCATTAAAGTGTAATGCGAGACAAACAGACTAATGTGTCAGAACGGATAGCCCACGGCCAAGTGGAGTGCCTGTCCGTCCTTGAAATGGCGGATGTTATAGAAACCGCTCTTGCCCGTGTTGTAGGGTACGTGCAGACCGATGCCCCAGTCAACACGAAGCACAAGGAAATCAAGGTCGTAGCGGAAACCGATGCCTGTGCCGACGGCCAACTGACTGAGGAACTTACCGGGTTTGAAACTGGAATCAGCAAACAGGGCATCGATGCTTTCGTCGCCGTAGTTGCGCCCTATCTTCCAAACGTTGCCCGCATCAAGGAACACGGCTCCATAGAGACTGCCGAACAGACGGGTGCGGTATTCGAGATTGGAGAGGAATTTCACATCGCCGTTTTGCAACAGATAAGAGTAGGCAGGGTCTTCAACACCTTCAAACTTGCCGGGACCGATGCTTCTCATAGGGAAGGCACGGATGCTGTTGGCACCGCCCACATAGAACGACTCGCTGAAAGGTGCTTCGTTGCTGTTGCCGTAACTATACACCACTCCGGCACTGATATGACCTACCAATTGGGAGAGATTGGTCAGCCGCCATAACTTGGTGAAATCGGTCTCCACCTTGACAAACTGGGAATAGGGATTCTTGAACATCTCCTTGCCGCGGTCGCTCCACTTCTTTCCGAAAGCCATGAAAGCCAACGACGAAAGGTTGCCCGACTGCGAGACGGTGGTCTCCCATGTGATGGGATTCTTCATCTCCGACGGGCTCTTATATGCGTATGTGTATCGCATCTTAGGGATGAACACATTCTGCATCGTAGCCTTGAGATAAGGATTGGAAGTGAGAATGCTGTCAAAATAGGAGGTGGTGTGAACCAGATGCTGGTAGGTGACGGTGAGCGGGCTCAATTCGTGGCGGCTCGTTGCCGTTTTCGACCAGCGGTAAGTCCATTCTGCCGAGAAATTCACCATCTTGAAATAGTCGGGACGGTTGAGCGTGGTGCGCGACACCTTGGCAATGGTGGAAGGCGAACTGTAATATGTGCGCATACGGCGGCGTGCACTCGGCTGTCGGTTCTGAGAACGGCGGGCAAACCACTCACGCCACGGCAGCACCAAACGGGGAAACTCTACGGACGCATCGATACCATATTCGTATGTATTCAGGCGTTTCGTCCCGTTCACTCCCCCACTTCGCTGCCATTCATACGATCCGTGCAGATTGATATCGAGCAGTTCGCCGCCCCGGAACGCATTGCGCTTGGTGAAGCCGAGCACCAGTTCGGGACCGATTCTGCCGGAAGTCTTGTTCTTGATGTTCGTTTCTATATAGGAATCATAGGGTTTGTCGAGCACGCAGTTGAGCGACAAGTCGAGCGTGTCACACTGCGCGGTGGTGTCTCTCGGGGTAAACGAGATGTCGACCATGCTGAAAATGCCCTTGCCGTTGATCTTGCTGACCGACTCCAGGTATTTGTCATTACTGAAAGGCTGCCCATGGCGCAGTTTCATATCGCCCATCACCACACCCAAACGCACAGGAGGCCGCGAGCCGCCAAACCTGACTTTGAAGAAGCCACGGCCCAGCGAGTCGTTGAGTTGCTGCATGAACTGTTTTCTCAAATCAACGGTAACGTTGCCGATATACCATTTGTGGCGCGCCTCTTCAGGCAGGTTGTCGATGGCCTGCAAGCGCAAGCGAGCCTTGCCGGGAACGGCCAGCGTGTCAGCGAGATAAGAAGAGAAAGACTGCTGATAGTAATAATAGCCGTTGTTGCGGAAAAGATTCGTGAGGCGTGCACGCTCTGCGTCGAGGGCTTCGACGGTGAAAGGGTCGCCGGGATGCACCTTGGCTTCGTGCATTGTTTCTCGTATCAGGCTGTCGGCTGTTTCGGGAAAGCGCTCATAACTGATACTGTCGATTGTGAAAAGATGGTTCATCTTCACCGTATAGCCTATCTTCATCTTCTTGGGATGGCGTTGCGGGATGGTGTCGTAACTCACCGAGCCGCGGAAATAGCCATGGTTGCGCAATACCGACTGGGCGACCGACGCGCGCAAGGCGGGATTCACCCAACTCATCAGCACAGGCTGCTTGCCAAAAGTGCTGGTCATCCATTTTGAGAACCCATCTTCCTTGTCGGCAAAGGCGTTCCATATCCACAAGCCATAGGGGAAAGGCGTGCGGTAATAACTGCTTCCGAAGAGCGCGCCATTGGGAGCAGTGGCCAGGGCTGCTTCCACTTCTTCCTGAGTAGTGATGAAATTCTGGTTGCGCGTGTAGTCCTGATAGTCTATTTTCGTGAGTCCTGTGAAGAGTTTATCATCTTCTGGAACGCCACTGGTGGTGGAACAGGAAGACAACAGCGCCATGCTGGCAACCATGATGACAACCACCGCCATGCACACCTTATTATATATATAGGCTCTTCTTTGCATTTACTTGTTCGTTTTTAATGAATCATGGTTTTCTCCACTGTGGTTCATGACAGGAGCGAGCACCGACGAGGAGTCGCTGCCTACGAAGTTCTCCCGCTGACGGGCAGGCATGGCAAGTGGATTCTGGTCGCTCTTAAGACGGAAGATGTCCCTGAAGTGCTGCAAGGTGCGCCTCCAGATGAATCCGCCTCCGTATTGCTGCGTGTAGCCGTCGAGCCAATCGTATGAATTATTGTCGAAGAACAGTTTCAAATACTTATTGGCCGTGTCGTCCAACCGATATTCGAGCGATACATTGTCGAAGAACGACTGGTTGCGGTTGGCCATATCGGACCCCGTTGAGACGAGTCCGCCCACCGTAATCTTCACCCTGTTGTTCCAGAAACGCTTGGCAAACTTGAACGAATAGTCAGTATGCATGGCTCCGGAGGCATCGGTGGCATTGTCGAGGTTCACCGAAAGGTCGAGCGTGCGCAGCGCATTGCCCGTAATCTGATTGATTTCGCTTTCCAAGAAACTGCTCAGTGCACCGTTCATAGAGAAGCCGCTGGTGTTGCCATCGGCCAGATACATGCCTGTGGTGAGCATGGTCACCGCCAGTTTGCCGCGCTGTTCGAGACTCATTGACTGCAATTCGTTGTGCAATGCCATATCCTCGGGAGCATCCAACGTGAACTCAAGCCCCATGTCGTTGAGCGTCTTGGTGATGATTACTCCGCAATCGAAGTTCACACTGCGCCCCACTCCATTGGTTCCCGACACCGTGGCCTTGGTGTTTTCGGTGGCCGTGATGTTCAGCGTGGGATTCATCGGGTCACCGGTAAACTCGATGTAACTGCCGTCACGAATGGTAAACGTCTTCAACGGGATGATGGGCAGAGCGTATTTCATTTCTCCATTGTCGAGCGTATAGCGGCCTGTGAGCCTCAGATTATCGGCCGTGTTGTACTGCATACGCAGGTTTCCTCCGCCCATCAGGTCGATATAGTTGGTGTGGGCAGCGTTGAGATAGGCCATTACATGCGCGCCCTTGGCCACCGACATCGTTAGGTCCATGTTGAAACCTGTCAGTGGCGGGCGGTTGATAACGGTTTGCGTGGTGTCGCTGAAGTCGGTGAACTTCACCAACTCATCTAATTGGTTGTCGGTAGTAAGTGGCGAATCGCGCAAAACATAACTGACATCGGTAGTTCCCAGCACATCCACCCTGCCGCGCAGCCTGAGATTGTCAAACGGACCGTTCATCGTGCCGAAGAAATTGACGAAAGCCTTACCGAAAGCCACGCTCTTGGCATTCTCCTTGGCATTAATCACTTCGAAATTCTGGGCTCGCATGCGCACGTTCATGGTCATTTTGTCGAGATCGGAGAAGTCTATGTTGCCAGCCACATTCAGCGGATTGTCATTATAGGCATACATTTCGAAGTTCTCAAGCAAGAGACGGCTTCCCACGATGCGCACGGGGTCGTTGCTAAAGCGCAGGTCGAGACCGTAGGGAACGCTCACAAGATGGCATGAGTCAAGGAACACCTCGCCATCGACCACCGGTTTGCTCAATGCGCCCCTCACCCTGATTTCACCTTCACCATAGCCCTTGAATCCGAAAAGTTGGTCGGGAATGAAGCCATTGACAAGTGAGATGGGCAGGCGTTCCAGATTGAGCGTGGCATCCAGGTAGCCGTTGTTTTCAGACCGATAGGTTCCCACCACAGTTCCAACCTCTTGATGGTCAACCGAAAGTGTTCCGTCAACATAGTGGGAGCCGTCGTCGCTCGGCATATAGACAAACTCCATGCCCAGATTGCCCATGGCACTGCCCTCATAGGTCAGTTTATCTACATCCATGGATGAGGAAACGGTCAGTTGGCTGCCTTCTTGCACGATGTGATAGTCGCCATTGACGAATCCGGTGACTTTCGGCATATAGGGCAAAACGGAAATGATTTCCTCCAGATTCAGCCTGTTGAGCGAGAGTGTCAGGTCTTGAAGTGCCTCCTCGTTATCGTCGTTAGAATACAGTTTCACACCCGTTCCATCCTCGGCCAGGATGTCGAGATTGGCCGACACGCGGCGGTTGTCGGCAAGAAAGACGTAATTGTCTTCATTGATATGCGCATCGCGATAGGCGATGACGGCATCCTTGCTCTTCAGATGCAGGCGGATGCCGTTCTCCTCCATAGCCGCTTCAGCACCCAAGCGCACACCCAGTTTGTCCTGCGCATCATAATAACGCACATTGACACCGGCTCCGCGCTCCATCAAGAAACCGTCGAAAAGCGTGTTGAACACGAACTGCGGGTTCTTTACATTGTTGCGCACCTGCCCGTTGAAGGTGATATTGGTGCTGTCAGAGACGAAATTGAGCCGCAAGGTGTCCAGTTGTATGCTGTCGGCCATCAGCGACAACATCTTGATTTGTCCGTTTAGTCCATCGCGCGGCGAAGTGGTCATGTGGATATCGGCCTTTTCAAAGAGATAGCCCTGTCGTTCCAGCATCCTGCTGAAAAAGTTGTCGCTGCCTGTTTGCAGGTCGATTCGTGCCACAGGGAAGCGCTCGCGCAGCGCCATCTGGTCGATGTGCTTCTCCCGGAGTTGATTCTTTACTTCCGAAATCAGATGATCGCCCACCTTCATCAGTTGCTTATATCCGCCAGACGCGTCCATGTCTAAATGAAAATCGCCACAATCCACCACGGCGTGCGTGGTATCGCGACGCGTAAGCACATCCGTCACGATGTCGTCGGGGCGATAAACGTCTTCTTTACTGCGTATGGTGATGTCGGAAGCCATGCCCTGAACCTTGTAATAATCATCCATATCGGTGGCAATATCGAAATGGCCGCAAAGCGAAACCGTCATCGGCTCATCAACAAGATGCAAGTTGTAGAGATCAGCATGATGCAAGTCGGCCGCCACCGTAGCATTCAGGACTTTCTTTCCAGTCAAAGCATCCAACGTAATCAGCCCCTGAAGCAAGGGATTGTTGGCCACGATGTCTGCGTGCACCTTGCCTTTGCCAATCGTTGCCGTGCCATCCATGCCGTCAAGATTATACTGGCCGTAACTGAATTTCGTGATCTGGGCAGTGGCGTTCATCTGCGTCTTCGACGAGAGCATATCGGTTCCCGCTCCTTTCAAATTGATGTTGCCGGTGAAGGCACCCATATCTGAGGAAGGAAGGAAATGCTTGATATGCAGGTTGTTGGCCTTCACGGATGCCTGGTATTGCATGGAGCGGGTGTCGATGCTGCCCTTCACGCTGACGCGGCCGCGCCCCTCGGTTGCGATGAGGTCGGCATGATAGCGGCTGCCGTCGATTTTCACCTTGCCATTGATGCCGATTCCTTGGGGTATGCGTATGCCTTCCATGGTCTTAGCATCGGCAAGGGCTGTGGCAAACGCCAGGTTTTCTGTCTTGGCATCCATGGTGAGGTCTGCCTGCAAACGGTCCATATCGTCAAGGTTCCCAAGGGTTCCCTTGGCATGGATATTGAAAGCACCGGGCAGTTTGGCATTCAATCCGGCCACCTCCATGCGTTTCATATTGCCAGCCATCACCGTTTTCACCGTGAGCGGCTGATTAGGCCACTTGCGCACAAACTGTGTCGGCATGCCGCCCATGAACCTCATGAGGTCCTGCTTGCCTAAAGAACCGTCGGCAGAGACATGGATCTTTCCTGGCGACTGGCTGCTGAAGGCATCCATATCCATCACCACATGGGCATCTAATGATGATTCGGGCGTGCGCAAACGCACATCGGGTAGATGAACGCGCACGGAATCTAAGGAAACCGGACCTGATAACTCGGTGATTTCCAGACCGCTCTGCTCCTTCAATGAACAATTTCTGAGTATAAGATTCAACTTCGGGCTGCAATAATACAATGAGTCTACACCGATGTTGACATCAGAAAGAGAAAGGTGATTATAGTCGAATCCCTTGGTGCGGGGTTCGAAACGCTGATCGTAGTTGAGACCTCCTTGCCATTCGAGACTGCCTACGCAATATTCGCCTTTATCCAGATCGAAATAGCCATTGGCTGCAACCGTGTTTCCCAAATGGGCGGCCACGCGCAGTGAATCGCCAGGCATGCGGACTGCCACATCGCTTCGCTCTACGCTCAACTTGTCAACGAGAATCTTCCAAGCATTCTTGCTCTCCGTGGTATCAGGCGGAACGGTGTCGCTCAACTCCACCAACACCTGCGCATCGGCAAGCAATGCCTCGTTGACACGGAGTGTTTCTACTCGCAAATCGATACCGTGGCTCTCCAACGACAGTTTTCCGGCCTTTCCCTTCACGCGGGTGTCAGGTATAAAATCAACCGTATTGAAAGTGAGACTGTTAAACTCCAGTGCGTCTATCTCTACTTGCTTCTTAAAGAGCGGCCACAACTGCACGTCAACCACCAGTTTTCTCACATCAGCCACGGTGTCTTTCTGTTGGGGAAGCGAGTCGTTGGGCTGCAATACACGCAGACCTTCAACGCCAAGATTCAGAGGGAACTCCAGGTTTACATGCTCTACAGTAATCTCCATGCCCGTCTTTTCGGAGGCGACACGAGCCACCTGCTTCACCGCCCAGTTCTGTACTGGGGGAAGGTAAAGCAATACTGCCAGCAAGAGGACCAACAGTATGGGGACAAGAACGGCTATCACTGCCCACTTCAAAGCACGCTTCATAGCAACAGGATTGTGGTTGCAAAGATACAAAAAACAAAGATGGGATGCAAATTTCAACTTGCATTTTTTATGAATCACCCCATCAATGACGGCTACAGCGGTTTCAAGTCAAACGACTGCCACAGATTCTCATTCGGCAACGGTGCTTCCACGCTGATTTTCTGCTTGCTCACAGGATGGATAAACTCCACCTTGCGCGCCAACAGCGAGATGCTACCGTCGGGATTGGAACGCTTGGCACCGTATTTCAGGTCACCACGGATGGGACAGCCCATCTTTGCCAACTGGCAACGTATCTGATGGTGACGGCCCGTGCGCAGGTTTACCTCAACCAGTGTATAGTTGGTGGAAGCGCCAATCACTCTATAGTCCAGCACAGCCTGCTTGGAATGAGGCACTTGGCGGTTATAGGCGCGACTCTTGTTCTGCTTCTCATCGCGCACCAGCCAATGAGTGAGCGTTCCTTGCAGCGGTTCTGGCCGCTCATGGGTGATGGCCCAATAGGTTTTGTGCACTTCACCATTGCGAAACATATCGTTCAGACGTGCCAATGCCTTGGACGTGCGGGCAAAGACCACAAGTCCCGACACCGGACGGTCCAACCGGTGCACAACGCCCAAGAACACCGCCCCTGGTTTCTGGTACTTCTCTTTGATGTAGTCCTTGACCGTCTCCGACAGTGGCCGGTCGCCGGTCTTATCACCCTGCACTATCTCGCCGCTCTGCTTTGAGACGATGATGATGTGGTTGTCTTCGTATATCACCTGCATAACTGGGGACAAATTTACGAATAAAAAATGGACTGACCAAACGGCCAGTCCGATTTTATTATGTATAACACGGATTAAAGGATGAAAAGAAAGCGGTAGTGGGAAAACTGACTCCCGTGAAACCGCCCCGCAACGGAAGCCGATCGCTCCAGTGCGGGATTAGTACCATCGTGAGAAGTATTATAGTCATACTGGTTGTCGAAGAAACACCATGAGCCGTCATATCTCACGTTTCCCTTCGAGAAAAATACCTCGAGCGGAGTATCAAAACTCTTTCTTCTCAAGGATTGTCATGCACAGGAGAGCGTATACAGTTCGCGTTCTGCAGACGTTCGCCATATCTTAGTTATTCCGTCATTAAGATGTTTACATCATACGCCTTCATAGATACAAATAAGAAAGACAATACAAAGAAGTATCGCCGAAAACTTTTACACCTTATTATATATATTACCGAAAAGTTTTCGTACCTTTGCACCATATATTAATCAAGCACTAAAAACCTATATGAAAAAGGAAATACTCACACTGGCGCTGCTGACGGTAGCAACATTCGGCATCGCGCAGAGGCCCGCTATCCCACGCGATGCCAAACTGGAAGCAAAGATTGAGAAACAACTCGCCCGCATGACACTCGACGAGAAAGTAGGACAGATGCTCGAACTGAACCTTGACATCATGGGACAGCGCGATGCCAGCGGACAGTGGCAGATGAACGAACAGATGCTCGACACCACCATACAGAAGTACAAGATAGGATCCATACTGAACACTCCGGGCACCAGAGCCGCCAGCATTGAGCAGTGGCAGAAATGGATCAGGCTGATACAGCAGAAGTCAATCGAGTACACTGGCATACCCGATGTTTACGGACTGGACCACAACCACGGCGTCACCTACACACAGGGCGGAACACTGTTCCCACAGCCCATCAACCTCGGCGCATCGTTCAACACAGATCTGGCACGCGAGATGGCCGAAGTAACGGCATACGAAAGCCGCGCCGCCAACTGTCCTTGGGTATACAATCCCGTCGTTGACCTGGGCCGTGACCCACGCTGGCCGCGCATCTGGGAGAGTTTCGGCGAGGATGCCGTGGTCAATTCGAAGATGGTAGTGGCTGAAATCAAGGGATACCAAGGTGATGACCCCAACCACTTGGGACGATACAACGTGGGCACCAGCACCAAGCACTACATGGCATACGGTGCTCCATGGAGCGGCAAGGACCGCACACCAGCCTATGTGTCGCCACAGATGTTGCGCGAAAAATACTTCGAGCCCTTCAGACAGGCCGCAATGGCAGGAACGCTTACCATAATGGTCAACTCGGCCAGTATCAACGGCGTGCCCGTACATGCCAGTTACGAACTGCTGACCAAGTGGCTTAAGGAAGACCTGCAGTGGGATGGTATGCTGGTCACCGACTGGGCCGACATCAACAATCTGTTCCAGCGTGAGCACGTTGCCAAGGACAAGAAGGATGCCATTCGACTGGCCATCAACGCAGGCATCGACATGTCCATGGATCCCTATAGCGTGGACTTCTGCATACTTCTCAAGGAACTGGTCCAAGAAGGAAAAGTACCCATGAGCCGCATCGACGATGCCGTGCGACGCATACTCAGACTGAAATACCGCCTGGGACTGTTCGACCAGCCCAACACCGGAGGTAAAGGATACGAGAAGTTCGGCTCTGACGAGTTTGCACAGAAGTCGCTCCGCGCCGCAGAAGAGAGCATCGTCCTCCTGAAGAACGAGGGCAACATCCTCCCCCTCCCCACCACACCTTCAAAGAGAATCCTTCTCACTGGCCCCAATGCCAACCAGATGCGCTGTCTGAACGGCGGCTGGAGTTACACATGGCAGGGGTCCAAGGCCGAGGACCTGGCAGAAAAGTACAATACCATCTACGAGGCCCTCTGCAATAAATATGGTAAGGAAAACATTATCCTCGAGCAAGGTGTCACCTACAACGAGCAGGGACAGTACTACGAAGAAAACGAGCCGCAGATAGACCGCGCCGTCAGTGCCGCCCAACAAGCCGATGTCATCATTGCTTGCATCGGTGAGAACTCGTACACCGAAACTCCGGGCAACCTTAACGACCTCTGGCTGTCCGACAATCAGCGTAACCTGGTTAAGGCACTGGCCAAAACCGGCAAACCCATCATCCTTGTGCTGAATGAAGGCCGTCCACGACTCATCGCCGACATCGAACCACTGGCCAAGGCCGTCGTCGATATCTTCCTGCCCGGCAACTACGGTGCCGATGCACTGACAAACCTGCTGAGCGGTGAAGCAAACTTCTCGGCCAAGATGCCATACACATATCCAAGAGAGATCAACTCGCTCAACACCTACGACTACAAGGTAAGCGAGGTGATCGGCACCATGGCCGGTGCCTACAACTACGATGCAAAGGTTAGTCTGCAGTGGCCTTTCGGATATGGACTCTCCTACACGACCTTCGAATACGCCAACCTCCGCGTCAACACCAACTCACAACCCGACTCCAAATCTGAAAAGACCAGTTTATCTGCAAACAATATTCCAACCTTCACCGCTGACGATGTGCTGACCGTCACAGTCGATGTCAAGAATACTGGCAGCCGCGCTGGCAAGGAAGCCGTACTGCTTTACTCCAGCGACCTTGTGGCCAGCATCGTTCCTGACAACCGACGACTGCGCGACTTCACCAAGATTGACTTAGCACCTGGCGAAACAAAGACTGTCACCTTCCAGTTGCCAGCCAAGAACTTGGCCTTTGTGGGAGCAGACTGTCGCTGGACGCTCGAAGAGGGCGACTTCATCTTGAAAGTGGGCAATCTGACAAAAAACGTCACATGCACCAAGACCAAGGTGTGGGACACGCATAACATCGAATGACAGCAAGGAACAGTATCCTATTCAGATCCAATAAAAAAGAGGCGCTCCCTGTTGCAGGAGCGCCTCTGATGATTCTATAAGGAAGAACAATATTACATGTTCATACCGCCGTCAACCTGAATCACCTGACCGCTTACATAACTTGAAAGGTCGCTGGCCAGATAAACAGCAGTGTTGGCAATATCGTCTACCGTACCGCCACGACGCAGAGGAATCTTGCTAATCCACTCTTTGCGGATATCATCAGGCAGTGCCTGTGTCATCGCAGTATCGATAAAGCCAGGAGCGATGGCATTGGCACGGATACCCTTGGGACCCATTTCCTGACCAATACTCTTGGCAAGGGCAATCAATCCTGCCTTGGATGCAGCATAGTTAGCCTGTCCGGCATTGCCATGAACACCTACCACAGAGGCCATGTTGATGATTGAACCGCCACGCTGACGCATCATGATAGGCACACAAGCATGGATGAAATTGAAGGCACTCTTCAGATTCACAGCAATAACGGCATCCCACTGTGCCTCGCTCATGCGAAGCATCAAACCGTCTTTCGTGATACCAGCGTTGTTGACAAGAATGTCAATACTGCCAAATTCTTCTTTTACCATCTTCACCACTTCCTCGGTCTGAGCAAAATCAGCAGCATTCGATGCATAACTCTTTGCTTTTACGCCCAAGGCGGCAATTTCATTCTCGGTTTCCTGATTCACCTCAAGATCAGTGAATGCAACGTTTGCTCCTTCGGCAGCAAACTTCAGCGCGATAGCTTTTCCGATACCGCGGGCAGCACCTGTAATAAGGGCTGTTTTACCTTGTAATAATCCCATTGTTCTTGATTAATTATAATTACTTGATAACCGTCTTTATTTTACTTGACAATCGACTTTTTATTACTTGACAATCAGTTCGTTATTACTTGATAATCGTCTTTCCCAAAGCACCATATACAAACTTGGCAACAAGCGGTTTACTCGTTTCCGGCGTCAACCCATGACCGATACGACCGCATATATATGGCACCTCAAGTCCTTTAATACAATAATGCGTGATATCTGCCACCAAGTCCACATTGTCTACCTCAAACTCACCAACGGCCTTACCCTCGGAATATACCTTGCGGAATATCTCCAGTTCATCTTCATCGAAGTTCTTACGCACCTTCTCCACCATCCAAATGTTACGGAAAAAAGCAGCACGAAGGTTACCGTTGCGCATGACGGTCTCCTTAATCATGTCAAGATGCGTATAAATCAACTCAAGAATCTTGTCTTGCGGGCGAATTTTCATGTTAGCGACTTCATCCATCTTATCTGAAAGTCTCTCTAACTCGCTCTCAATAACTGCCTGATATACATCCTCCTTACTCTTGAAGTATGTATAAAGCGTACGGCGACCTTTACCTGAAGCCACAGCAATATCATTCATCGTAGTATTCTCCAGACCGTTCTTTGCGAACAATTGTCTGGCCACATCTACCAGCCGTTGTCTTGTCTTGGATATAGACATGATATCTCCTCCAGTTTCAATTGCACATTATAAATATCGTGTGCAAAATTATTGTTTTTATTTGAAATCACCAAATATTTACACATTATTTAATCTCACTTTCTGATTAATATTTCATCTGATCACTCATTTCACCTCATGATTAACAAGAATATCACTATGGTTTGAATTGTTCACATTATTATTGGACCGATTGATCCATCAAACTAATCATGCACATTTTTTCAAGGAAAGCATAACCCATATCGGGAAAACAATAATTACACATAATCCTCAAAATTGGTGATTATGCAATGATTTCCATATCTAATTGAAAGATTATTGACGCATATAGGTATGGCTGATTCCACAAATTGTTGTGAATTAATCAAAAATCACATATAACAACGTATAAAAGAAAAATATTTCATAAATATACTTGCACAATTCACAAAAAGTTTGTAATTTTGCACCCGCTTAAGAGAAATATCGCGGAGTGGAGCAGTTGGTAGCTCGCCAGGCTCATAACCTGGAGGTCGCATGTTCGAGTCCTGCCTCCGCAACTACGGAAGCCAGTCGCTTTGACTGGCTTTATTCGTTTACCGTATCAACAGAAACAACACACCAACTCAGAAACACCAATTCTCAACTCCATATTAAAGCATTGCGTTTCACATAGATTTCATCGATTAACATAGAAGTTGTAGATATCCCCTATTGTCATACATAATATGCTCACACATTTAAAAGGCGACATAGGACACATC
>ODAI011230741.1_pt1 | contig 17105 bp, 16 predicted proteins | sample 1539321 | NCBI WGS metagenome assembly ODAI01 (sample SAMN02144231, study PRJEB22623) | gut metagenome | biome: sheep rumen | host: Ovis aries | place: New Zealand | reverse complement strand
TTGATTAAAGTGTGAGTTGGCGTCCTCCCATAATTTCTGTATAAAGCCATCGCCATCAGAGGTTGAGCCTTCTTTTCCGATCACTGCAAATGATCCCTTTCTGACCTTTTCAATCTTCATGATCTTTCACTACATATCTCCTTTTGCGGTTGAAACGATTATGTGCATAAGTTGCGGCCGAGTATTCATCTTGATTTTGACCGAGTATTTGGCCTCATTTCATCCGAGTATTTGGCTCTGGTCAATAATATGAAAGGACGCTTACTTACTGCGAAATGCAGAAAATAACCGTCCATAATCAACGTGATATTCTATTGTCTATAAGTCCTCAAGTTTTGTGCCTACAGTGACGAGTTCTATTGCTATAGCCACCCGGACATACTTTTCGAGCCGTTTCCCACTTACAGCCTTCCTCTGACATCATATTTCCTTGGAAATGAAGGCATAAACAAAGTGCTAAATCATAGGTTTTAACCCACGATTTAGCACTACTTTTCCATTTAAAGTCCGAAAGACAGGTACCATAAAGCATGCATATTATCCACAGGAAGATTGACTTACCGGGATCGTTTCATCCGGTTTCAGAAAAATGAATTCCTGTTTTTCTGATGGCATTGATTTACGGATATGCTGCTGAAAAAGAAAACCACGGCGCATCTGCCGTGGTTTTCATACTTGCCCATTTTCCTTATCCTGCTGTAAAATACAGATATGGAAAGGAGATTTTTCTTATGAATCTGGCCGAAATCGAAACCTTTCTCACCATAGTATCAACCGGAAGCATCACCAGAACAGCGGACCTTCTGTTCATCTCTCAGCCAACGGTAAGCCATCGCCTCAGGTCGATCGAGGAAGAACTTGGCTTCCCGCTGATCGTGCGCAGGAAAGGGCTCAAGCAGGTAGACCTGACCCCGAAAGGCGCTGATTTCATTCCCATCGCCGAACGTCTGCTCGCTTTATGGAAAGAAACACAGCTGCTCAGCCTTTCGGAAGAACAGATCCCCATCACCATCGGATGTACGGACAGTCTGAATACAGCTCTTCTGGCCCCGCTCTACAGGAAAATCATGGTCTCAGATGAACAGATCGTACTGAACATCCGCACTCATCAGTCTTCCGAACTCTATCAGCTGCTCAACAATCACGATATTGACATCGGTTTTGTATATCATAAGCTACATTATAAAAATATCATCACCGAGAAAATCTACGAAGAGCCTCTTTATCTGGTCCAGTCAGAGCATCCGGCAGTTCCAAAAGCTCTGATTCACACAGATGAACTGAATCCATCCTCCAGCATTTTTCTGAGCTGGGACGACCAGTATCAGATCTGGTACGACAGATGGATGGCCGCTTCGGCCAGACCCCTCCTGACCGTAGATACCATCACCATGCTCTCACGCCTGTGGCTCGATGATTCCTGCTGGCTGATCGCTCCCGCTTCAGTCGTCCGGGAGTTGAGCCGCAAGCGCAGACTGTTTGTGAGCAAAATCAAAAATGCCCCTCCGCTGCGTGTCTGTTACAAGATCACTCACACAACGCCCAGACTTTCGTCAGTGCGTGCAGTCGAGCGTTTTGAAACACTGCTGGAGGAGCATATTCAATCTCTCACTTTCACCTTTCCCATAGGGGAACTGATCGGGCCAGGCATTACAGAACCACAGCCGTAATACTTTATTCGCCGCCCCTGCTGCCTTCTTCCTGCTCAGGGCAGAGCAGTTTTACGCCCTTTTTCCGAAGGCGGTCACACCACTTGTCAGACGGTCTTTTGTCGGTAATCAGCATATAGAGACGTTCCAGGTCCACCATATGTGCAAACGCGATCCTGTCAAATTTGGAGGAATCCACCAGCAGAATCGTCTTGGACGCATGATCGATCATTTGCTTTTTCAGTTCCACTTCTTCTTCATTTGAGTCATAGACCCCGCCGTCCAGATTGATCGCCTTGCAGCTGAGCAGCGCAAACTCCGTGTTGAAGCTTTCAATAATCTTCTTGGTCACCATGCCTTCAAAGGCACAGGTATTGGAGTTAACGATTCCTCCTGTGGAAACCAGCCGTATTTTTGTATCCGCCAGATTCTCGATGGCTTTGATGGAGTAGGTCAGAACCGTGATTCCCTCATGAGCAGACAGCATTTTCAGAGCTTCAGCAACAGTGGAGCTTCCATCGGCGCAGACTGTCGTATTCCAGGGGACCACGGAAGCTGCCAGAGCAGCGATCTCGCGCTTTTCTTCCGGATTTGTCTTCTCCCGGCGCCGGTAATCGATATTCTCATATGTAATATTCTGGTTCAGAATCGCTCCGCCGTAGGTTCTGGTAACAAGGCCTTCTGTCTCAAGCTTGTAAAGATCGCGCCGGATTGTTTCTTCCGTCACATCAAACTGCCTGCTGAGTTCTGAAACGACCACCCGGGTCTCATTCCTTACAATCTTTCGAATTTCTTCGAGTCTCTGCTGTATCGTCATACCCTGCCTCCAAGCTTTTCATATTTCAGCTGCAATTTTATCATAGGGCTTTTTTTTCTGCAAGAAATCAATTCCGTGCAGGGAGACAGGCAGTTTCTGACCCGAGAGCGCCGCTTTCAGTGTTCTCTGCGCCGGATCGTACTGCCGCGCGGAGCAAAACTTCTGTTCATGGAACTCCGCGCAGCCGGAGTTCGTGATCAGCGCTTTTGGAAGCTGACAATCTCGATCCCCTCTTTCTGGAAGCGGTCTCTGATTTTCTGCACAAATGCCAGCGCCTTCGGGCCGTCGCCGTGAACGCAGAGGGTATCTCCGCTGATGCTCAGTTCTTTTCCGCTTCTTGCAATGACCTTTCCTTCTTTTACCATACGCACACAGCGGTCAATGGCAATATTTTCATCGGTAATCATGGATCCTTCCTCTTTTCTTGGAACCAGTGAAAGATCATCCATGTAGGCGCGGTCTGCAAAGATCTCGGCTTTTGCCTGAAGACCGATCTTCACGGCTTCTTCGCCAAGCACCGCTCCGGCGCAGTAGTAGATGATCAGCTCAGGATCGATCTCGTACACAGCTTCCACGATAGCCCGGGAAGCTTCGCGGTCATACTGGCACAGATTGCCCAGCGCGCCGTGAGGGGCCACATGCTGCAGCTTAATACCCGCGCTGCTGACGAATGCGTTCAGGGCGCCGATCTGATATTTCATATAGTTCTTGATCTCATCCCGGGAAAGGCTCATCTTTCTTCTTCCGAAACCGAGAAGATCCGGGTATCCCGGATGCGCCCCTACGCTGACCCCGTTTTCCTTAGCCATCTGCACGGTTTTTGCCATGACCATCGGATCGCCGGCATGGAAACCGCATGCAATATTCGCCGAGCTGACGGATCTGATGATCTGCTCATCTCCGCCCAGTTTATAAGCTCCGAAGCTTTCGCCCATATCGCTGTTCAGGTCCACCTGAAACATATCTGTATCCTCCCATCCTTACTGCTTTGCAGAAATCAGTATGATTCACTGTCTTTGATCTTCTGTATTCTGACGTCATATGCTTTTCCCCTGATCGTCAGGATAATATCCTTTGTATATTCATATTCGGGGACCGGCCTTTCCGCTTCAGCAACTGCGGGAAGGTGCGAAGGATCCCTGACCTGCTTCATCAGATCTTCCAGCCGCTGTACTTCCTGTACAAGAAGTTCCTGCGCCTCTTCCACTGCCACTTTTTCAAAACGGATGCGGTCTCCGGCTCTGCACTGGCCGATCAGGGGAAGGTCAGCCGTGATCACCGTGGCGATTTTGGTATAACCGCCTACGGTGGCATGCTCCGCCGCCATAAGAATAGGCAGACCCGTACCGGGAACCTGGATGGACCCGGCGACCACTCCGTCGGATATGATATTGCTGTCCGTTTTATGCTCGATCTTATTTCCTTCCAGACGGTATCCCTGCCGGTCAAAATCCTGCCCGACCGTATATTCGCTGCCGAGGAAGGTCCGGATTCCCTGTTCGGTAAACCGGTCTTCCTGAGGTCCCATGATTACTCTGAGAGTGCGGACGCCGGACGGAATCTGTTCCGCATCCGCAAACCAGGTTTCCGGATGCGGCAGAGCACTTCCGCTGTCCCGTACCTTAAGCAGATCATCCTTCTGCAGTTTTCTCCCTTCGTACCCGCCGAACTGTTTTCCGACCATGGTGGAGCGGCTTCCCATAACGGGCTTCACATCGATGCCGCCGTGAACGGCCAGATAACAGCGGCAGCCCGCGGATGCAAATCCGAGTCTCAGTATATCTCCGCTGTTTACGGACAAGGCTCTGTACATGTCCGCTTTTTTTCCATTAATTACCGGCTTCATGTCAGCACCCGTAAGGGCGATCACATGGGGAGACAGAAACTGGTACTCTCCGCCCATCAGGGTCATCTCAAGACCTGCCTCATCCGGATCGTTGCCTGCCAGGATATTGGCTGTCCGAAAAGCACGAAGATCCATGGGACCTGACGGGGACACGCCATACTGCTGGAATCCTTTTCTGCCGCCGTCCTGTACGCTGGTCAGGATTCCCGGGGCAAGTACTTTAATTGCCATCTTCAGTCCTCCTTCTCCCAGCTGCGGCAGACATAGCTGCCGTCTTCAACCTGCTTTTTGATATCAAGATATTCTTCTTTGCTTACCGGCCTGTGCCGGATCCACTGCCCCGCGTGAAGAAGGAAGGGATCCTCTTTCCGGTAATCACAGGCCAATACCGGAGTAGCTCCTATAATGTTCCAGCCGCAGGGCTGATCAAAGGGTATGATGTCGGATAATCCAAGCTGTACAACGATACTGCCGCCCGGGATTTTCAGCCTCGGGTTTTCCATTCGCTTGAAGGAAAAAGGATTTTCAAACCTGGCAGTATAGGGATGACCCGGCGCAAAACCAAGCATATAGACGAAATAATCGCTCTGGCTGTGGATCCGGATGATCTCTTCCTCTGTTTTATGTTCGATCGAGGCGATATGTTCCAGGTCAACCGCATACTCTTTGTCGTAGCAGACCGGTATCTCTGTCACCATGGCCGGCGGCAGGCTGACGCGCCCCATGGTGCCCAGCCTTTCCCGGACCTTTTCACAGGCCTGTTTCCATCTGATTTTCAGAGGATCATAGAAAACCAGGAGCGAACGGTAAGTCGGAAGCATTTCCCCCATCCCTTCAAAAGGGGATTCCTCCAGAGTATGCTTCAATGCCTGTACCCTGGAATTAACTTCGAGGCTGATTTCGTTCTCAAATTCAACTAACAGCGAACTGTCGCCTGCCGGGCGGATCACCGTCTCAGACATATGCCTTACCTTCCTTTTATTTTTTAAGTCCTGTTTCGCGGAGATAATCTGCGTATCGTTCATCTGCCTGTGCGCGGGAGCGGATCGCCGTTGTCGCGCCGATCTTTTCAATGGCAAGCGAAGCAGTGCAGTTTGCGAATCCGGAAGCTTCCTCAAGACTTTTTCCTTCCATGATGCAGCACAGAAAACCGGATGCGAAATTGTCGCCGGCTCCTGTCGTGTCCACTACCGTCGCTTTCGGATAAGCGGGAGTGATAAAACGCTCTATGCTGTTTTTTACCAGGCATCCCCGTTTCCCGATCTTCAGGATGACATTCTTTACGCCGCATTCCAGCAGGACGTCCGCAATCTCATCAATGTCCGATTTTCCGGTCAGAGCGGCAGCTTCGTCATAATTCGGGAAGAAATAGTCGATATAGGAAAGCGCTTCTCTGACATCATCGATCGTCTCCCCGTTCTTGGCCGCAACGATGTCTGCGGCAATCTTCATGCCGCCGGCCTTCGCGCGTTCAAAGAGCTGTACCATGAATTTTCCGTCCAGAAGGGGATTATTGAAAATGCTGGCAAAGCACAGCATTTTCGCCCCGTCGATCGCGGACAGGTCAAGATCATCGGGCCCGAAGGTCCAGATACTCCCGCTCTTATTGTTGATGAAGGTTCTCTCGCCGTCTTCCCAGATCAGTCCGACGTTGAGCGACGTGATCTTTTCGGGATCTACCTTGATGTAGTCCGTGGAAACTCCATTTTTTTCACACTGTCCCAGAAGGAATTTCCCCGTACTGTCGTCGCCGATGCAGCTGATCAGCCGTACGTCATGCCCCAGCCTGGTGATGACAAAAGCTTCGTTAATGGCGTCTCCCCCGACCTTCATCTCCATGCTCTGTGCCGAATAGGACGCCATATTTGTGATTTCCTTGCTTACGGGATAAACCTGCAGATCCGCGATAGCCGCACCGACGATAGCAATGTCACATTTCTTCTCTTTATTCACAGCATGTCTCCTGTCTTTGCCCATTAACGGCACAAGCCCGGAACCATCTCTTCCGGGCAGTGCCATGCTCTTGTGCTGTTATCTGTCGAGTGCCTCCGCCATGTCACGCATCAACGCGATATCCTCCGGCTCAAGCTCCAGTTCTGCCGAGCGGGCATTCTCATGAATCTGGTCCACGGTCGTGCTTCCCGAGAGCAGGGTGATATATTCGCCCTGGCCGAGGATCCAGGCAAGTGCCAGATTCGCGATGGAGCAGTTGTATTTCTCAGTAAGCGGCTTCCACTCATCCATCATGTCCATGGCCTTCTGCATGTTTTCAGGCTGGAACCATTTCTTCGGGATCTGCGCGCCGACCGGTTTGTAATCTCTGGGCATAGTACCGCTCAGAAGTCCCATTTCGAGCGGTGAGTATGCCTGCAGGGTGATTCCGTTTTCCTTGCAGCAGGGAATGATGTCTTCTTCGATCGCACGGTCCAGTACACTGTACTTGGCCTGGACAATATCAAGATCGCCCCACTTCAGGTATTCTTCAATGTGATGGATATCCACATTGGCGGCGCCGATCGCATGGATCTTTCCCTGAGCCTTCAGGTCGTTCAGCACTTCCATGGTCTTCTCGATCGGAACATAATATTCATCATTCACACTCTGCCAGTGTGTCATGTACACGTCCACATAATCCGTGCCCAGACGTTCAAGGCTGGCTTCGATCTCGCGGCGGATGGATGCACTGTTCAGGTTCTTGTAAAGCTGAATCCCGTTTACAACGTTGAACAGGGAACCTTTCATCTCCTGGTCCCAGGTAACGCCGCACTTTGTGATGATCGTCACGTCTTCTCTTTTCATCTGTTTGAGCGCCATTCCGACGATCTTCTCGCTGTTTCCGAAGTTATACCCGGGAGCTGTGTCAATCAGGTTGATCCCTACCTTCGGGGCTTCACAGATTGTGTCAACAACCGTCTTAAGGTCATGGTCCCCGCCCCATGCGGAACCGCCGCCGATCGACCAGGTGCCAAGTCCCATCTTGGAAATTTCTTTTCCAGTCTTGCCAAGCTTTATCATTCTCATAGTATTTCTCCTGTAATGGAATACATCAGCCGCTCTGTTCTGAAGCGCGGCAGGAGTTCTGTCTTACTGGTCTGCTCTTCCTGCGTCTCCGAAGAGATTGATCTTGTATGCCGCGCGCTCCTTGACGGCTTTGCGCACTTCCCTCTGCATGGCCAGGAACGGCTGATCCTTGTTGGCATTGACCGCTTCCATGGCAGCCTGGCAAAGCTCTGTATGGATGTTGATCTTCGCGATGCCAAGGGAAATCGCTGTCTTAATATCCTCATCACCGATCCCGGAAGCTCCGTGAAGGACCAGCGGAACTTTTACTTCTTTGTGAACCTTTTCCAGGATGTCAAATGCAAGCTTCGGCTCGGAAGAATATACGCCGTGAACATTTCCGATGGCGACCGCCAGGGAGTCGCATCCGGTTCTCTCGACAAATTCCTTTGCTTTATCCGGCTCGGTATAGTGATAATCGGAAAGCGCTTCCTCATAGACGGTCTCGTTCCCGACATGACCCAGCTCTGCTTCTACCGGGATGTTCAGGGGGTGGAAATAATCCACGCAGCGCTTGATCTCTGCAACATTCTCTTCAAAAGGAAGCGCGGAAGCGTCACGCATGACAGAGTTCATGCAGTGGTTGACCGCATTTTGAAGAATTGTCATATTACGGCCGTGATCCCAGTGTTCAATGACAGGAATGGAAGCCCTTTTTGCCATGGAGTCCATCATGTAGCAATAGTCTTCGAATACGGTATTTCCGGTGAAGCCGGTACCGAAAGAGATGATGATCGGCGCGCGCAGTTCTTCCGCCGCATCGATGACGCCCATGAGCATCTCCGCGTTCCATACATTAAAATGAGGAATCGCATATTTTCCTTCGCTGGCCTTCTGTTCCCAATATCTGATATCTGATAACATTTGTTTTCCTCCTGATTATTCCGGCATATGAATGACAGATTTGATAATCTCGGCTTTTTTATTGACAGAATCCTCGAATGCCTGCTGAACATCCTTATAGTCATAGGTCGCCGTGACCATGGATTTCACATCAAAGCGCCCGCTGCTGATGGCAGCGATTACGGCCGGATAGCAGTTTCTGTAACGGAAGCTGGTCTGTATGGTCACTTCGCGGTTGATCTTCAGGAAATCCACCGGAACTTCTTTGGACTGGGTTCCGACCTGCATGATTTTTCCGCCCCTGGCGACGATCTGGACTGCCTGCTTTGCGGTTATGACGGCACCGGCCGTTTCAAACACGTAATCGGCGCCCATGTCATCTGTAAGACTTCTGCATACTGCTACCGTATCTTCCTTTGCGCCGTTGACCGTATGGGCTGCGCCGAGCTTCTCGGCGAGATCCAGGCGGTTGTCCATCACGTCAACTACTGTAATATCGGTCACGCCGCAGGATTTAAGGCCCTGAAGGGTCATCAGTCCGATGCAGCCGCCGCCCAGGATCACCGCGGATTCTCCCGGTCTTATTCCGGAAAGGAGTGCGGCGTGCATTCCCACGGAAGCAGGCTCTACCAGAGCCCCTTCCACAAAATCCATGTTATCCGGCAGATGGAAGGTAAATTCTTCCGGATGGACCAGATAATTGGTCAGGGCGCCGCGGTAATTGGGCTGTGTTGCCATGAAATCCACATCCGGGCAGAGGTTATAGCGGCCGGTACGGCAGTATTTGCAGTGCCCGCAGGGGACGCCGGGCTCGATGCAGACGCGGTCGCCTTCTTTGAATTTAGTTACCTTCGGTCCGACCTTCACCACGACGCCTGCGCACTCATGACCGAGTCCGATCTCCTGATTGGGGTCCTTTGGAGGAATGAAAGGTCCGAACTGGAATCCGTGCACGTCAGATCCGCAGACCCCCACTTCTTTTACCTGGATCATGACATCCGTGTCTTTCAGCACCGGCATCTCAGCTTCCCGGATCTCCATCAGACCCGGATGGACAAGAATCGCCTTGGAATTTTTCACTTTATTCCCCTCCGTTCAATCATCATAATCGTAAGTAAAGATGACCTTGATCGCTTCCTTCTTCGCCATCGCGTCGAAGCCTTCCCTCCACTGGGAAAGACCAAGCCTGTGGGTGATCATCGGTTGTACGTTGATCTGTCCGGATGCAAGAAGCCGGATGCAGTTTCTCCAGGAAGTGGAATCATATGCCATGTGGCCGATGATGCTCTTGTTCCAGGAGGTAATATCATTGATCGAGAACTCCAGCGGACGGAATCCCATTCCGACACGTACGACCTCGCCGTTCGGGCGGAGCATCTCGATCGCCTGCTTCAGGGCGATGTTCGCGCCGGAGCATTCCACGACAAGACCCAGATTGTCCCTGCCGCAGATCTCTGTGCAGCGTGCAACTACGTCCTCCACAGAGCCGTTGACACAATGGGTGGCGCCCAGCTGTTTTGCAATGTCAAAACGGACCTTGGTATCATCCTGAAGACCGACCATTACGATATTGACGGCGCCCATCAGCTTTGCGATCTGAAGGGAGAACAGGCCAAGCGGACCGGTACCGAAGACGACCACATCCTGTCCGGGCATCAGGGAAGACTGCTGCGCAACTGCCTTGTAAGCGTTGCAGATCGGGTCAAGAACAGCTGCCTCTTCGTATTTGACGTTCTCCGGGATTTCCCAGATCGCATGCTTGTGGATTCTGAGGATTTCACCGGGAATCTTGCAATACTTGGAGAAACCTCCTCCCCAGGTGTTCCAGTCAAGACCCAGATTGATCTTGTGTTCACAGCAGAGGAAATCTCCGCGCTCGCATGCCGGGCACTTGCCGCAGACATATGCGGAATTGTCGGAAACAACTCTCTGTCCGACTTTCCAGTCTGTTACTTTCTCACCGACTTTTACGATGTCGCCTGCAAATTCATGGCCGCGGACGGACTTCTGCTGATCGGGCGGGCAGTTGGTGTCATCGTATCCTGTATCCACTCCCCAGTGCTTCATGTCGGCGCCGCAGATTGCCGCCGCGCGGATCTTTACGATGATATCCTCCGGTCCGCATTCAGGCTCCGGATAGTTTTCCATCATCTTATAACCGCCAAAAGCTGTTCCAAATCTCATTAAAGCATGCATAACGTCTGCTCTCCTTTCCTGTTCATGCTTTGTTATATACAGCTGAAACGAATCTTCCAAGATTCATCAGCCGCCCAGGTAAGCCTTCTTTACGTCCTCATTGGTCAGGAGCTCTGCTCCGGTTCCGCTGATCACGGTTTCCCCGTTCTGGATTACATAGGCATAATCCGCAAACTTAAGGGTCTCGGACGCATTCTGCTCGACAATCAGGATCGTGATTCCCATACGGGCAATTTCCTTGACGAATTCGAAGATCTCACCGACCAGCTTGGGCATCAGGCCAAGAGAAGGTTCGTCAAGAATCAGTACTTTGGGATTCATCATCATGCCCCGCGCGATGGCGACCATTTGCTGTTCGCCTCCTGACAGGGTCCTTGCCGTCTGTTTTGCACGTTCTTTCACGCGAGGGAAAAGTTTGTAGACATCTTCCAGATTTTTGTGCAGCTGATTCTGGTCCTTGATCAGATAGGCGCCCATCAGCAGGTTGTCCTGCACGGAGAGATCGCCGAACAGATGACGGCCTTCCGGAACCATGGAAAGCCCCATCTGAGCCAGTTTATAGGGTTTTACGCCGACGATGGACTTCCCCTCATAGAGGATCTCGCCGCCCATGGGTTTAATCTCTCCGGTCAGCGCGCGAAGCGTCGATGTCTTTCCCGCTCCGTTTGATCCCAGAATCGCAAGAATCTCGCCTTCGCCGACAGAGAAGGAAACATCATGTACAACTTCAACATAGCCATATCCGGCGCGAAGGTTTTTCACTTCGATTATCTTTTTCTTATCACTCAGACTCATCCTTCGAACCTCCTCCCAGATACGCGCTGATTACTTCAGGATTAGAAGTAACTTCTTCGGGGCTTCCGACCATGAGCAGTCTTCCGGAAACCAGAACGACGACCCGGTTGGAAACTCTCATGACAACGTCCATATTGTGTTCAATCGTCAGGATCGCGATCCCCATCTTGTTGATCTTCCGGATCAGCTCAACGGCTTCCCCACGTTCGGTGGCGGTCAGGCCTGCCATTGTCTCATCCAGGAGAAGGAGTTTTGGATCCGTCGCCATCGCGCGGGCAATCTCGAGACGTTTTTTCTGTGCCACATTCAGTTTGCCTGCCAGCATGTCCCGGTATTTTTCCATGCCGCACAGCTTCAGGACTTCCTCCACCTTATTCGCAGCTTCGCTCATACTGTTCGTATGGCACAAAGCGCCGACCACCACGTTATCCTCCACGGTCATGTCGTTGAGGGACTGGGGAATCTGGAAGGTTCTGCCGATGCCGATTTTCGCGCACTCATGAGCGGGAAGGCTGGTAATATCCTGTCCGTTGAAGGTGATGCTGCCGCTGGTGGGGAGAAATGCTCCAGAAATCGAATTGAACAGGGTGGTCTTTCCTGCACCGTTCGGACCTACGACGCCGACGATCTCTCCCTCTTCCACATCAAAAGAAACATTCTCGTTCGCTACCAGGCCGCCGAACTTTTTCGTAATCTGATTTAATTCGAGGATTTTGCTCATTTTGTCACCCCCGCTTTCCTTCTGTCAGCCCATTCACGGATCTTGGCCGGAAGCGTAAGAAGTCCGCCGGGCAGGAACAGTACGATGATAATAACCAGCACGCCGTACAGCACCATGTCCAGGCCGCCGAATCTGCCGAGGAAAGATCTGGTATATTCGGACAGGCACTCGATGATAACCGCGCCGAGGATCGGTCCGAGAACCGTTCCGATACCGCCCATAACCGCAACCAGAACGATCATCATCGACACATTCAGGGTCATCATGCTCGCAGGATCAAAATACAGCATATACTGGGCATACAGGCTTCCGCCGAGGCTTACGATCGCGGCGCTAAGCATGTAGGCGCGGATCTTATATTTGGAAACATCGATACCGACGCTGGCTGCTGCATCTTCATTCCCCTTGATCGTTCTGAGATAATAGAAGAATTTTCTCTTGCTGAGGATCTTAATGATGATCAGAACCGCCAGCATAATTGCAAGATAAAGGTAGTAATAAATTCTGGAATCCTTGAACTGAAGGTAGAGCACTGAATTCAGTTTCTTGTTGAACATGGACACGCCCTTGGCACCGTTCGTAAACTTCAGGTTGACGCAGATATAGCGCATGCACTCTGCCAGAGCCATTGTGCAGATCGCGAATGCGTGGCCTTTCAGTCTCAGGATCGGTTTGCCGATCACCCATGCGAAACACGCTGCCAGACACATACCCAGCGGGATCGCGATCCACGGGGTCAGCTTGAAATACTGCAGTGTCAGGCCGACGGAATAAGCGCCGAGTCCATAGTACATGCTGTGTCCATTGGATACCTGACCGCAGTAGCCGCCCATTACGTTCCAGCCCATACCGAGGATGGACCAGATGACAATCAGTATCAGAAGATTGCGTACAAACAGGCTGGAAAATATCTGCGGTGCGATCAGCGCAAATGCGAGGATAACAACTAGCAGGACGACCTGTTTTTTGTTCATATCGCCAAATATAGCTTTCACCTTATTTCCCTCCAAACAATCCCTTAGGCTTGAACTGCAGTATCAGCATGAAGATCACGCAGACACCCAGGTATTTGAATGCGGTGTTGAAGTATACACCGGTAAGGGAGTCTACAAGTCCCATGATCAGACCGCCGACGATGGCGCCTTCCACGGAACCGAAGCCGCCCATGACGACCGCGATAAAACCGAACAGCTGGAAGTTGCCGCCGACACTTGGGTAACAGTAATAATAGTAAGAAAGCGCGCATCCTGCCGCACCTGCGATGGCTGCGGAAAGGCCGAAGGCCAGTGCATAAGACCGTTCCGTGTTGATTCCGACATGCTCTGCCGCGGTCTTGTCCATGGAAGTGGCGCGGATCGCCTTACCCTGTCTGGTCTTATTGAGGAACCAGAGCATGAAGGCGAATACGCAGACAGCAATCAGGAAGGGAATGATCCTGTTCTTTGCGACAACGATGGGGCCGAGATTGATGGAGCCTTCCATGCCGGTCTTCTGAATGGTCTTGAAGGTTCCGCCGAAGAACATCAGCATGCCGTTTACCAGCACAAGGCTGAGTGCGAAAGTGATCAGTCTCTGTGAAAGAGTCGGGCCCTGCAGGGCTTTGTAGATTATGGTCTTGTAGATGCCCAGACCAAGGAGGAACAGGATCCCCATACATAACGGAAGCGCCAGGATCGGCGGAAGCCCTGTTGCAGTTGAGAAGAAGTATGCCACAAACATGGCGATCATAAGAAATTCGCCCTGGGAAAAGCTCAGAATTCCCATAACGCCCCAGACCAGCGCAATGCCCATGGCTATCAATGCATAGATGGTGCCGTTAATAAGGCCCTCATACAATGCCTGAAGTAAAGTGGACATAGATGTACCTCCTGTCACCTGATTACAAAAGGCTGCCGCCCATATGCGGCAGCCTCGTCAGTTTTTCTTGATTAGGTAGGGTTTTCCGTTATCTTGCGGACCAGGTCGGAGCTTCAAAAACAGCGTCCACGGTCTTTACTTCTTCCGGATAAACGGTTTTATAGGAACCACCCTGTACCTGCATGATGACGCCGGTAGCAGCAGTATTCTGGTTGTACTCGTTCATCTCGATGGCGGTCCAGGGCATGAAGATCTGCGTGCAGTCTGCATCCGGAGCCTTAAGAGCTTCGGCAAGCGCCTCAGAATCGGTGGAGCCGGCCTGGTTGATGCAGGAGGCAATCAGAAGAACGTCCGCGCAGTCTTTGGACATACCTTCATTAAATGCGATACCCTTGGAGTATTCCGGATAGATCTCCTCAAGAGACTGGATGCAGTCTTTCTGAATATCCTCTGCCCAGCCGCCGGTGCTGAAGATGTACTCAGTCTTGTCGCCAAGCGCGGAGAAGAAGTCAGCTGTAACAAATCCGCCTCTCTGGCCGATGAGCATCTTGGGGAACCAGTCCTGATCGCTCATGGTGTTGATCAGAAGGATGACGTCGGTCGCATAGCCGGCAACCATCAGACAGTCGGGATTTGCTTCTTTCAGCTTGATGACCTCAGAAGAAAGGGAGGTGGAGTTAGCCGCATAAGTCATGTTCTCAACGACTTCATATCCATATTCATCCGCCAGTGCTTCTTCTACAGTAACGATATTGGCACCGAACTCGGAGTCTTCGGAAAGGAAGGCAACGGTCTTGATTTCGGTGCCGGCCTCGTTGGCTTCGCCCATCAGTTTGAAGGAGTCATCGATGTAGGTATTGTCTGTCAGGTTGTATCTGAACAGCCATTCATAGTCTTCGCTTCCATCTGTCAGGGTTACTGCGGAACCTGCTGTTACAAGTGGAACTTCATACTGTTCGGTAATAACAGAGATGGCCTTGGACATACCTGAGGTCAGCTGACCGGTCAATGCTACGCAGCCTTCTTCAGAAATCAGTCTTCTGGCCTCGGAAGTAGCAACTGTGGTATCGCCCTTGGTGTCGGCCTCGACCAGCTCGATCTTGGCACCGTCAAGGTTGGGAAGTCCTGCATCCGCTGCCAGAAGCATGTTGACATCAGCATGTTCCTCGTTGATCAGATCTACGATCATTTCCGCAGCCCAGGTAACCTGCTGTCCGTTTTCAGCAGCGGTTCCGGTAAGAGGGGCAAGCCATCCGATCTTAATCACATCTTCCGCATGGGCAACGGCAGTCATGCCGACCACCATAAGGGATCCGATCATCGCAGCGCTAAGAGCTTTCTTCAGGTTCATGTGGTTTCCTCCTTGATAGTTGTTGGTTATGTTGGTTTGCAGGTTGGTTGTGTTTGTTTTGTTGCTTTTCCATGTTGGAAGTTGCATGATCTGTTGTTTTCTCGTGGCACATTTCTGTTTTGTGTCTCTATCATAGCGTAGTTCATGTCTGAAATCAACATCTTTTTGTCTGTTTTTTACATTTCGGGATAATGAACAAAATCGTTTCGCCAAATTTATCAATATTGCTACAAACCGCAGCTATTGTCTTATCATTTGGAACCTGTTATAGTTAAGGAAATAGATGTTGTTTCTCAACATTTATGTGTTTGTTTATTGTTGTTTTCTCAATCGAAGTCAACACGTCTCTTTTTGTTCTTTTATCTTCCGAAGTCAACGCAGAAATGAGGAGGTCTCTATTTATGAAACATTTCAAGCAGTTTACATCCTTTGCCCTGGCGGTTGTGCTTGCTGCCGGCTTTACTGCAGCAGGTGCGGAATCGGAAGCAGGAGAAAGCTCCGCCGCTTCCGCTAATACGGTAAAGCTTGGCCTTATGATCGCAAAAAACGGCCAGTCTCTTTCCAGTGATGAATGGGAAGTCCTGGCAGACATCTTCGAGGATGTCATCAACAACAAACACGAAGATCTGTGTCTTCCATTTGCCTCAGACGAAGGACTGCCCGGGTTGGGAGGAGCAAAAGTCGAGTTTGTGACCGGTGAGCAGATCGATACGCAAACCGCTGTCATGGTAGCGGATCAGCTGATCCAGGAAGAAGGCGTTGTCGGACTGTTCGGGCATTTTACTTCCACTACTACCGCGGCCGCCATGGTTTCTGCAGAGAAGAATTCCGTCCCGCTGCTTTCCGAAGGCACTTCCATGAGTCTTCTGAATGCCGGATACGACTACTGGCTGCGCAGCTTTGGCGGCGATGATTTTTATGTACAGCGTTCCATGGAATTCATCAATTCCGTTAAAGAAGCTTACGGTGACATTTCCACCATCGCGCTCTGCTCCGAAAACTCCGACTTCGGTACCGGTATCGCCACTTTAGAGAAGGCTGCTGCTGAGGAAAACGGTTATACGGTAGTCGAGAATGTTTTCTATGATTCCGCAGACCGCGACGTCTCTTCCAAGGTCCGTCTTCTGAAAGATGCGAATGCAGACGTGGTTATGATGAGTTCCTATGCGGCGGACGCTCTGGCTTTCATGGAAGAGTTCAAAGCGCAGGACTATTTCCCGAAGATGCTTCTCGGACAGCGCGGCGGCTTTATGTCCTCAAGCTTTGCCAGGACACTCGGGGCTGATGCCGACACCGTCCTTACTACAGCACGCTGGGCTGACACTCTGGATAATGAGGCCGCGAAACAGATCGCTGCATTATTTAAGGAAAAAACCGGCAATACCCTGATCGGTGACGTTCTTGTCGACGTATGGAACGGTGTTCTTCTGTGCGTGGCCATCAATCAGGCCGGAACCACGGATGCAGCGGCTGTCCGCGAGGTTTTCGCAAAGGGACTTGACCTCGATCCGGCCCTGGATCCCATGGCTTCTGGAGGATATGTATATGGCGAGACCGGCGACAACGAGAATAAAGACTGCATCATTGTCCAGTATTCAGGCGGAGCCCTGAATCCGGTTTATCCGGAAGACAAAGCTGTTGCGGAGCTTTCCTATCCTTCCGTCACATGGAGTGAAAGGTAAACTGCAGACGGGCGCCCGGAAGCATCAGAGGAAGGTCAGATTACTCTGACCTTCCTCATCCGACTCTGTCCTTCAGAGATATGCGCGGCAGGAACCGCGCGGTGAAGTCTTGAAATCAGCGAATAAAATAGCTATCATAATACCACGAAACCAGGAGGATATGATTGTATATGGATACACGTAAGGGTGTGTTTTTTTCAGATGAATATCAGGAATATCTTAAGAGTCAGTTCAGCTATGCAGATTCGGACCCCGAGTACGGACACCGTCTTTTCTTCGAGAATTCAG
>ODAI013860832.1_pt1 | contig 17107 bp, 13 predicted proteins | sample 1539321 | NCBI WGS metagenome assembly ODAI01 (sample SAMN02144231, study PRJEB22623) | gut metagenome | biome: sheep rumen | host: Ovis aries | place: New Zealand | reverse complement strand
TTCATGACATATGCCCCCGTACTGTTCATTTCAGCAAAGAACGGACAGAGGGTCGACAAGCTCTTCGATCTTATCAAGACCGTCAACGAGAACGCGAACAAGCGCCTTTCGACATCGGTCCTGAACCAGATGATCTCCGAGGCGGTAACACAGGTTCCCACGCCTCAGGACAAGGGCAGACATCTCAAGATCTATTACGGTACGCAGGTGGCGGTAAAGCCCCCTACGATCGCGCTTTTCGTAAACGACAAGAATCTTTCCCATTTCTCTTACGAGAGATATTTAGAGAACCAGCTCAGGCGCAATTTCGGCTTCGAAGGCGTTCCCATACGTCTGCTTTTGCGCAATAAGAACGGCACAGAGGACTGATATCCCCATATATTTGTGAAAAATTACAGTGCCTAATATACGCGCGCGAGTAGCAAAATATTAGGCGGTTTAATAATGAGAATTTTCAATCACTGTCACGAGGAATAACACATGGCTTTACAGAAGATCGAGAACTTAAGAAACATTGCCATCATCGCACATGTTGACCACGGCAAGACAACAATCGTAGATTCAATGCTCAAGCAGGCAGGCGTATACCGTGAGAACGAGGCTGTAGTTGAGCAGGTAATGGACTCCAATGACTTGGAGCGCGAAAGAGGCATTACGATCCTCGCAAAGAACACCGCCATCGATTACAAGGGCATCCGGATCAACGTCGTTGACACTCCCGGCCACGCAGACTTCGGAGGCGAGGTAGAGCGAGTACTCAAGATGGTAGACGCGGTTCTCCTCGTTGTTGACGCGTTTGACGGACCTATGCCCCAGACAAGATTCGTTCTTCACAAGGCACTTGAACTTGGTCTTAAGCCTATCGTCTGCATCAACAAGATCGACCGTCCCGACGCACGTCCGAAGGAAGTCGTCGACATGGTCTTAGATCTTTTCATCGAGCTCGGCGCAGATGATGACCAGCTTGAATTCCCCATCGTATATACATCCGGCAAGACCGGAATCGCAACCCTCGACCTCAAGGAATATGAAGAGGGCAAGCAGCTCGACTTCACACCGCTCCTTGACACTGTTGTCGAATATACACCCTGCCCTGAGGGAGATCCCGAAGGTCCCATGCAGCTCCTCGTTTCCAACATCGACTCTGATCCTTACATCGGAAGGATCGGTATCGGAAGAGTTGAGAGAGGTACCATCAAGCAGGGCGAGAACGTTGCTCTCGTTACATTTGAGCAGGAAGGCAAGAGGACCGCTCGTGTCGTAAAGCTCCTCAGATTCCACAATCTGGGCCGCGAGGAGGTTGCTTCCGCTTCTATCGGTGAGATCGTCTGCGTTGCAGGTATCGCTGACATCAATATCGGAGACACTCTCTGCGATGCGGCAAATCCCGAGGCACTTCCTTTCGTCAAGATCGACGAACCTACCATTGCCATGACATTCTCCGTCAACGACAGCCCTTTCGCTGGTCAGGACGGAAAGTTCGTTACATCACGTCACCTTAGAGAAAGACTTTTCAAGGAGATCGAGACAAACGTCTCCATGAGAGTAGAAGAAACCGATACGACCGAGGCGTTCATCGTTAAGGGCAGAGGAGAACTCCACCTTTCAGTCCTCATCGAGACAATGCGCCGTGAGGGATATGAGTTCCAGGTCAGTAAGCCGAAGGTCATCATGAAGGAGATCGACGGCGTGCTCCAGGAGCCTGTCGAAGACCTTGTCATCGACGTCCCTGAAGACTTCGTCGGCCCCGTTATGGAAAAGGTCGGCAGAAGAAAAGGCGAGCTCCTCAATATGCTTCCTCCGACCAAGGGCTATACGAGGCTCGAATTCAGGATCCCGTCCAGAGGACTGCTCGGATACCGTACCGAGTTTTTGACCGACACTAAGGGCAATGGTATAATGAACAGCGTTATCAGTGGGTTTGAGCCCTTCGCAGGTGACATCGAGACACGCGGTCAGGGAGTCCTCGTAGCATTCGAGACAGGCACCGCAGTTACCTACGGATTGTTCAATGCCCAGGACAGAGGAGCGCTCTTTATCGGAGCAGGTACTCCTGTCTATGAGGGCATGATCGTCGGCGTCAATCCCAAGCCTGAGGACATAACGGTAAACGTCTGCAAGAAGAAGCATGTAACCAACATGCGTTCAGCCGGAGCAGATGACGCGATGCGTCTTACGCCTCCGCTCAACTTCTCGCTGGAGCAGTGCCTTGAATTCGTCGAAGACGACGAGCTTTGCGAGGTAACGCCGAAGAACATCCGTCTGAGGAAGAAGATCCTCAACAATGATCTCCGTGCGAAGACCGTAGCAAAATTAAAGAAAGAAGACTGATACCCCGCAGGACGGATGATCCTGCGGAGAGCATAAAATAAAGGCTTTTCGGAGGACGCCCTAGGACTTATCTCATGCTTTCAAAGAAGATTTGGGTCGCTCTGCGCGTACTTGTAATTATTCTCCTCTTGTTCGGTTTCGCCGTTCTCGGCGTTTTCGGAGGATTTAACTATGTCCTTTCGCAGGACACACGTTTCGATAATCTCAAGAAGGGACTCGCAGAGGGCAAGTATAAAGTACAGGCTGATACGCCCGGCGCTGTCACGTTCGTGGTCGAGACAGGCGATACGACTTCCGATATCGCCGACAAGCTCCTCGAGAAGGGACTCATCAAGAATAAGCTCGTTTTCTCGCTCATGAGCAAGATCAACGGCTTTGACGGCGCATATGTCGCAGGTACCCACTACCTTCTCGATTCGTATTCTTACGATGAACTGATGTTCTTCCTTACGCTCGAATCCGCGACTGTGGCGGTAACGATCCCGGAAGGCACGACTTATTACAAGCTCAAGAAGATCCTTCACAAGGCCGGCCTTACTTTCGACGACGCGGAATTCGACATGTGCATGAATTCACCCGACATGTTCGTCGACTACGACTTTGTTTCAAAGATCGAGATCAATGATGAGCGCGACTTCATCCTTGCAGGTTATCTCTATCCCGATACCTACATGTTTGACGTTAATTCCAAGCCTGAGACCATCATCCGCAAGTTCTTAAACAACATGAAGTCCAAGCTTTATGATGAATACTACACCAGGGCTAAAGGCCTGGGAATGTCGATGGATCAGGTCATCACGCTGGCTTCCGTGATCCAGATGGAGACGGGTAAGCCTCTGGACATGATGTATATTTCCGCTGTATTCCACAACAGACTTAAATCCAAGGACAAGTCCTTGAGAAAGTTCGGTTCCAGCGCGTCGATCAATTACCTGATCGAGCAGAGGGGCGAGAAGACAACGCTTCTTCATACTGACGAACAGCTTAAGATAGACAGCCCTTACAACACGTATACACACGAAGGACTGCCGCCGGGACCTATCTGCATGCCCGGTCTTGACGCTATTTCCGCTGCGCTTTATCCGGAGCCCGGCTGCGGCTATCTGTATTTCTGTGCTACCGGTGACGGCGGAACTGCTTTTGCCACAAATCTCAAGCAGCATAACAAGAATATCGCCAAGTATAAGAGCAACTGGACAAAGCACGAGGATGTCACTGAGGAAGAGCCTCACGGCGAAGACTTAGATGACGAGAATATCGGCAAGCACACCGGGGATGAGACGACTCCGGCCGAGACCACCAAGAAGAATTAGCGGTTATGGAAAGCTCGGACAAGAACAACAGAAGGATCGACCGCAGCAAGGTCGAGGTACTGTCTCCGGCAGGAGACCTTTCAAAGCTCCGGACTTCCGTAAACTACGGCGCTGACGCCGTGTATCTGTCGGGTACTTCATACGGCCTGCGCGCTTCGTCGGGCAACTTCACAAGGGAAGAGATGAAAGAGGGCATAGCGTATGCCCATTCGCACGGCGTTAAGTGCTATGTCACAATGAACGTCATGCCCACCGAAGACGATCTTGCCGGGCTCGATGACGCGATAAGATTCGTCGGCAACGAGTCTGGTGCGGATGCGGTCCTTGTTTCCGATCCCGGTATTTTCGCAAAGGTAAGAAAGCTATGTCCCGGTCTGGATATCCATATCTCAACGCAGGCATCCGTTACAAACAGCGCAGCCTGCAGATTCTGGGCTGAACAGGGCGCGAAAAGAATAGTTCTCGCAAGAGAAGTAAGCCTTGCGCAGATAAAAGCTATAAGGGCCGCGATCCCTGCTGACCTTGAGCTTGAGGCCTTCGTGCACGGCGCGATGTGCGTCTCTTATTCGGGCAGATGTCTTCTTTCCAACTATTTCACCGGCCGCCGTTCAAATGGCGGCGCATGTGCCCAGCCCTGCCGCTGGAGCTATTCCGTCGTTGAAGAGAAACGTCCCGACATGCCGCTCCCCGTTGAGCAGGACGACAGAGGAACTTATATCTTCGGTTCGCGCGATCTGTGCATGATCGGACATATTCCCGAACTCATAGAGGCGGGAGTCAATTCACTCAAGATCGAAGGCCGCATCAAGGGCGAATACTATGCCGCGGCTACCACAAAGGTCTATAAAGAAGCCGTTGACGCATACTGCGCGGATCCTGAGAACTATAAGGCAGATCCAAGACATCTGGTGATCTTAGACAAGGTCGTACACCGCGATTACGATACGGGATTTTTCTTTGATAACCCGATGGATGATGCCAAGATCGATTACGGCAAGACATACAATAAACCCGCATTCGTTGTTGGCGAAGTGGAATCCTTTGATCCCGCAACCGGTCTTTGCCGTGTAATGCAGAAGAACAAGCTTTATAAGGGCGATGTATTAAACGTCCTGATGCCTGAAGGATATATGGAACCGGTCAGGGTCGCCGAGCTCTATGATCACGCGTTGAAGCCCATCGAGAGCGCTCCGCACCCGGGAATGACGTTCTTCATGAAGGCGGAGGATGCTTCCGGCAAGCCCATAGAACTCCCGGGCATGGCTTTCCTGAGCAGGGACGGGGATAAGGATTTCGGCATCAAGCCGTCTGAAGGCTGATCTTACTTTCCGATTTCGTTTTTCTATTTTTTAATATATAATAGTGTGCGGCTTGCCGCATTAATGTTCGAAAAGGATTACACAGATGAGATCTTACAAGAATGATATCGGATTGAGATTGCTCAAGATCTTCAATGTATTATTGATCCCATTCCCGATCATGGTCATATGGTTCCAGTATTACAATGCGAGAACATCCGAGCCGTTCTATTTCTGGGGTAACTGCGTACTCGTCGCACTGTATGTTTTCCTGTATTTCTATCTCGGCAAGGCATACGACGCTTTCATCATTTCACATAACAGGATCAGTGAGACCGCGATCAGCCAGGCTCTTGCAGTCACTTTGGCCGATGTTGCGCTGTATCTGGTCACCATCCTCCTTTACAAGAGGATGCCTAACCCGCTGCCTCTCATGGCCGCATTCGCCGTTCAGCTATCGCTCGCTGTATTGTGGGCATGGTTTGCAAACCTCATCTACTATCACCTGATTCCTGCAAAGAAGACGATAATCGTCTGCACATCTTTGCGTCAGGGCATGGAAGAGATAATCCATGAGTACCACATGAACCGAAAGTTCAAAGTAGAGAAGACCGTTACGCCTGAGGAATGCCTTGATAACATTGACATGCTTGAAGACATGGAAGTCGTTTTCTTAAGCGGAGTTCCGAGCCATGAGCGTAATGTCATCCTGAAGTACTGCATCTATAATGACAAACAGGTCTACATGATCCCGAGAGTCGGAGACGTAATCATGAGCGGAGCACAGCAGGTGCACCTTTTCCATCTGCCCATGATGAGAGTGGGAAGATACAGACCGAGTCCCGAATATGTTTTCGCAAAGAGATTATTCGATATCGTTACTTCGCTCCTTGCCCTGATCGTTCTGTCACCTGTTTTCCTGGTCACTGCGATCGCGATCAAGGCAACCGATAAGGGCCCTGTCTTCTATAAGCAGGAGCGTCTCACAAAAGACGGCAAGCGCTTCATGATACACAAGTTCAGGAGCATGAGAGTCGATGCCGAGAAAGACGGTGTTGCAAGGCTTTCGACAGGTGCCAACGATGACCGTATCACTCCGGTCGGAAGATTTATCCGCAAGTGCAGGATCGATGAACTTCCCCAGCTGATCGACATCCTCTCAGGCAATCTCTCCGTCGTAGGTCCCCGCCCCGAACGTCCACAGATCGCCGAAGAATACATGAAGGAAATGCCCGAATTCCAGCTCAGACTTCAGTGCAAGGCCGGTCTTACGGGATATGCCCAGGTTTACGGCAAATACAACACGACACCTTACGACAAGCTCCAGATGGACCTTATGTATATCGCTCATCCGAGCTTTGCTGAAGACTTAAGGATCTGCTTTGCGACCATCAGGATCCTCTTTACTCCCGAGAGCACAGAGGGTATCGCTCAGGGACAGACTACGGCAATGGTTACGGGCACTCCCAAAGACGAGAAAGATCAGAAGGATTCAAATGACTAAGACTATCTGGATCCTCAATCAGTATGCTTCGCACCTCGAGACAAGGCACCTGGAACTCGCGAGATCCTTTTCCGAACAGGGTTATAAAGTCGCGGTAATAACATCTTCTTTCCATCACGGAAAAAGAGAATATATGTACGACGAGAAGATGAAGTTCGTCGAGCGTATGCCGGGTGTGACTTATGTTTACCTGCATTCGGGTCCTCCGTACTATACCAACGGCGGCAAGCGCATCCTCAACATGATCGGTTTCTGCGGAATGTTCCGCCGTTTAAAGAAGGCTATTGCCGAAAAGACCGGCGTTCCTTCATACGTCATCGCATCATCCGCTCCGCCCTTCGTTTGGGAGGCAGGCTATTCCTGCGCTAAAAAGTTCAAGGCTAAATTCATCGTTGAGTTCAGGGATATCTGGCCGCTCTCGCTTGTTGATGTACAGGGCGTAAACCCGCATCATCCGCTCGTTACGCTTTTTTCCATCATCGAGAAGCGTGCGTATAAGCGCGCGGACGCTATCGTATCCACCATGCCACATGCCTGGAAGCATGTAATGGAGGTCGCTGACGTACCCAGGGAGAAGATCCACTGGATGGCCAACGGCATCAATGTCGCCGAAGCAAAGGCGTGCCTTGCAAGTGATATGGCACTCCCCGCAGATCTTGACGAATACCTGACAAACCACTGGTGCGGCGTGTATGTGGGAAGCATTGCCAAGTGCGAATGCATCGATTATATGCTGAATGCAATAGCGCAGATCAAGGATCCTGACGTTTATTTCGCGATAATAGGCGAGGGCAAAGAGAAAGAAAGCCTTCAAAAGCTCGCAAACGACTTGGGCCTGGACCGCGTAAAGTTTTTCGATGCCATAGACAAGCGCCTCATTCCCAAGGTCCTTCAAAAAGCGCAGTTCAGCATCGCGGCTCTGGTCGATATACCGATCTACCGGTACGGCCTGAGCATGAACAAACTTAACGATTATCTGGCTTCAGGCATCCCGACCATCTTCGCTTGCAGCGTTGACAGCGTCGTAAAGCAGGCCGGCCATTTTGCCATCCCAACGGGCGATAAGGAGAGATTTGCAGAGGCTGTATTAAAGGTCAAGGGCTTGACTGAAAAAGAGCGTGAAGAGCTCAAAGCAAAAGCCCAGGCGGTCATCAGTTCCGATTACGATTATCCGCAGATCGGCAGAAAGTATCTTCAGATGATGGAACAGCTCGGACAGGGCTGATTTTACCTTTATATTGCCACAGGCGTACCTTCGGCTTTGGTTGAAGGATGTGTTTTCAAGTGTTAGAATATGCCGTTATCTTAAATAAATAATAAAAAGCAGGAGTGTCGGCATCTGATGATGAAAAACGCACACGAGACCAAGGTCAAAAAGCGCAGTCCGGTAAAGATCACGATCATACTGGTCATTGTTGCTTTGCTTTTGACCGGACTTGTTTTTGCCGGTCGGGAAGCATACAGATATTATCAGGACGCGAATGTTCTTGTAGATCACGCAGAGGGTCTTAAAGCTGAGCTTAAGGCTCTTGTTACACATGTAGAGAAGGGCAACTATGAGGCTGCTAACCTCTCCGTCCAGAAGGTGGATACACTTTCTGCGGAGATGCGCCAGATTATCAACGATGAGCGCTGGAAGCTTATCGAGGAGAAGGCTCCCAAGTACGGAGAAGACCTCAAGACGGCACAGAAGTTCCTCGATGTTGTTGATGAAGCTTCAAATACACTGATCAAACCCGCGATCAAGTATCTTCGTGAGAAGGGTCTTCCTTCAAAGGAAACTTTTACCAAGATCAATCCCCAGCTCGGAAATACACTGATCGAATATGCAGATCTCATCGATGAACTCTGCCCGGCTGTGGAGAAGGTCTTAAACGACTTCAACGCGCTCCCTCAGTTCGAGATGGAGAAGCTTGAGTCCAAGGTCAGCAAATACAGAGTTCTTGCAAGAGACAACACACCTGAGATCCTCACATATCTCAAGTTTGCAAAGAAGACATCGGATGAATTCTTAAGACCTGCTGCCAAGTTCCTTATAGAGAACGGCAACTCCCTTAAGCTCGATTTCTCCATCGACAAGGTCGGCCCTGAAATGGCATCGCAGATCCTTGTTTTCGCTGACGGTATCGACCAGCTCGTACCCATCGCGGAGAATACCCTCAAGGAAGTCAACACACTTCCCGAATTCAAGATCGAGAAGATAGAGAAAAAGATCAGCAAGTACAGAAAGCTTGCCAAGGATAATGAAGCTGATATCTTAAGCCTCACCAAGTTCGTAAAGGAGATCTCCTCCGGCGTTATCCGTCCTGCGGCTGATGTCATGAAGAGATCGCCCATGTCTAACCTTAAGACAAAGGAAGGCGATATCGATACAAAGATCATCAGGGATTACCTCGCTCTTGTTGATACCGTAAAGCCTTATCTCAACAGGGCAAACGACATCTTCAAGACGAACAAGCTCCTGAAAGATCACCCAAAGCAGACTGCGAAGATCACATCCAAGATCGATTCCGCACTCGACCTGATGGAGAAGTACAACCGCTATGTACCTCTTATCAATGTCGTCCTGGGTGACGGTTCCGACAAGACATATCTGCTCATGGCACAGAACAGCGCTGAGATGCGTTCCTGCGGCGGACTTCCGGCTTCCATGGGCGTAATCACGATAAAGAACGGAATCCTTCACATTGGCGATTTTAAGCCTGTTCTGGACGTGGTTCCGTGGAAGAACAAGGGCGTCAATAAGATATCAAAGCTCGAGAAAGAGGTTTTCCAGGACTCCTGGTACGGCGAGAAGCTTACAGCCTGCACCGTTAACCCTCATTTCCCGAGAATAGCCGAGCTCATCTCAACCGGTTATAAGAAGCAGAATAAGAAGTCACTCGACGGCATTATCTCAATGACTCCTGAGATCGTCGGAAGACTTGTTCCCGTCACGGGCCAGATCAAGCTCTCTAACGGCGTTAAGCTCGACGAGAAGTATGCGGTCAAGTATCTGCAGAGAGATATCTATTTCCAGTACTACACAAAGAAGACCGTCAAGGACGGTAAGCTCAGAAGAAAGGCTGACGACAAGGCTAACGGACTTTTCGCCGAGGCAGCGAAAAAGACAATCGGCAGCGTCATGTCCGAGCTCAACGTCAAGACGATCTTAAAGCTCCTCGAGATAATCGAGAAGGCCGGCAATGACAGGATCTTCATGATGTGGATGGCTGACAAGGCAGCTGAGCAGCAGGTAAAGGATCTCGGCTTCTCCGGTGCTCTGAACTACGATGAGAAGGCTCCCGAACTCGGCGTCTTCTTCAGCGTAAGGCTTGCAAATAAGATGGGTATCTATGTTGATATCAACGTCAAGTACGGTAAAGAGAAGGTCAACAAGGACGGCTCCGTTACATATCCCGTAACAGTCAAGATCAAGGACAACATCGACAAGACCTCGATCAAGAAGGGAGGCAAAAACCCGTATCTTACGAGCAAGTACGGACCTGACATGCGTTCACTCGTCATCTTTACCGCACCTAAGGGCGGAAAGATCACGAGTTTCAAGAACAACAGCAAGCTGAAGTTCAAGTCGACCACATATCAGGGTCTGCAGATCTATTACAACCCTGACTGTTTCTGGATAAAGGCAGGCAAGACCGTAACCTGGACATTCAACGTAACCACGGCTCCGGGCGTCAACGTTAAGCCGAAGATCGTAAAAACACCTCTGCTTTCCGCTTACAGGAATGCAAAAGCTCCGAAATGAGAATTGCTTATGGAAGAAAAAAACTATTTCGTTCATGAATCAGCTTACGTAGACGATAACGTCAAGATCGGCAGCGGCACAAAGGTATGGCACTTCTGCCACATCCAGTCCGGCGCAGTTATCGGCGAGAAGTGCTCGCTCGGCCAGAACGTAAACATCTCCAAGGATGTTACGATCGGCAACGGCGTAAAGATACAGAACAACGTTTCCGTTTATGAGGGCGTTACGCTTGAAGACTGTGTTTTCTGCGGTCCTTCATGTGTCTTTACAAACGACCTTACACCGAGAGCGCGCTACCCCAAGGGAAGTGCCGGTTATAAGAAGACGGTCGTTCACCACGACGCTACGATCGGCGCTAACGCAACGATCGTATGCAATCACGAGATAGGTGAATTTGCGACTATCGCCGCAGGCGCAGTCGTAACAAAGAATGTAATCCCGCATGCGCTCATGGCAGGCGTTCCCGCCAGGCAGATCGGCTGGGTCTGCGAGTGCGGTCAGGTATTGGATCCTGATCTCAAGTGCCCCGACTGCGGACGTCAGTTCAAGATCGAGGACGGCAGGCTGGTCTGATCGACTGTCGAATTCGGCCGGCGGCCAAGGACCAAAGGAAAGGCTTACTGAGCGAGCTTGCGGAAAGCGGTTTCCAAAGTCTTGCTTTCCTTTTCCCAGCAAAGTTCTTCTCTTGCGCTGATGCAGTTGTTCCTGCATTCAGCTAAGAACTCTTTGTTTGCGATCATGTATTCGATCGACTTGTTGATGGAAGACTGATCCTCCGGAACGCATGTGATACCGACCTTGTACTTATCGATTATGGCTTTGATCTCGGGATAGACCGAGCCTATGACGGGTGTTAAGCCCTGGATGCTTTCTAAAAGTTTGTTGGGAAGCGAATAGTAGTAGCTTGCATTTTTATTCTCGATGATGACGGCCTCCAGGTCGGCGGCGGAAATATATTTCCACAGCTCTTTCTGGGGAACGGCATCGTGTATCGCGATCCTGTTCTTTGCAGAAGATGAGTTGATCAGGCCGGTGTAGTAATCAAGATTTACCGCATAGCCGAGGAATACCAGATACATTGAAGGGATCGCTTCAGCGGCTTTGATCAGCTTTTCCATGCTGCATCCCGAGCGGAACTGTCCGTGGAACATGACGATGAACTTCTCGCCCTTATCCTCGAAAAGATCTTCAAGTTCTTTTCTCGCGGCAGCTTTCTCTTCGGAAGAGACTTCGGGTGCGCGGTTAGGGAAGTTCCTGACGCAGAGAGGCCTTTGATCCAACTTGTAGTCTTTCTGAACCGCGTCGGCTATGGAATCGTTTACGAACATGGGCAGGTCTGAATGCCTGATGACATACTTCTCGATCGCGCCGTTAAACTTGCGCTTCAGCGCGTTGGCTCTCACAAGCTGACCCATCAGATATTCATGCGCGTCATATACGAGGCGGGCCTTCTTTTTGTCTTTCCTGTGCTTGTTGGAAAGCATGGCGATATACATGCCGGTCAGGTTGTGTCCGCTGATGATATCGGGCTCGAGCTTGGCGATCTCCTTGGCCCATCTGATGCCGGCAGAGATCTGGTTGAGCTTTTTGGGAAAGTGCTTGTGTGGCCTTGTCGTAAACTTCAGGAGCTTGTATCTGTCAGGTACGTCGTCCTTGCCGTTGTCGGGCTTGACGACAGTGACGTCCCAGCCGAGATTTGCGGCAACGTCGACTTCTCTTCTGTCGCGGTTCGCATATAACCAGTCGTGGACATAAGCTACTTTAACAAATTTGATCTGACCCATATTATCTGATGCTGACTTCCTGAAATTGATTTATTAATTCTATCACATACTGCCTTTTTAATTATCAGGCATCGCAAGACAGATAAGCACCTGAAGGGATCTTTGCATCTCCGGGACGGATGCGAATTCGTAGCGGCTGTGATAGTTATATCCGCCCGTGGAAAGGTTAGGGCAGGGAAGGCCTCTGGAACTCAGTATGGCACCGTCCGTGCCGCCTCTTACGGGTTCTGATGACGGATTGCCTCCTGCTTTTTTGACGGCCTTTTGAGCGCGTCCTATGAGGTCCATATGATCTTTAAGGAACATGGCCATGTTCGGATACTGGTCCTCTATCGTGATCTTGCAGATTTCCGATCCGTAGCGTTCGTTAATGGTGAACGCGGCATCTTTCATGAATTCCTTGCGCGCGGCAAACTTTTCAAGATCGTGGTCTCTTATCAGAAACTGCATGCGCGCTCTCTCGCACTCGGAACGGATGCTGTCGAGATAATAGAATCCCTCGTAGCCTTCTGTCGTCTCGGGTGTCTCATCTTCAGGCATGAGATTGATGAATTCATTGGCGACAAGGGAAGCGTTGATCATGATGCCTTTGGCAGATCCAGTGTGAACGCTTTTGCCTTTTATCTCAACAGTCGCAACGGCAGCGTTGAAGCACTCGTATTCGAGTATCCCGAACTTGCCGCCGTCAACGGTATAAGCCTGTCTTGCATGAAATCTCGTTAAGTCAAAATTCAAAGTTCCTTCGCCGATCTCTTCGTCGGGAGTGAAGGCGACAGCTATTCCGTGATGGCTGATTTCCGGATTTGACCTGAAGTAGCAGAGCATTTCCATTATCTCGGCGATGCCTGCTTTGTCGTCAGCGCCGAGAAGAGTTGTGCCGTCAGTCCTTATGAGATCTTCGCCGATGTGTTCATTGAGCTCGGGAAAATCATTGCGGTCCAGGATATCATCGTTGCCGTCATAGGAATGGATGATGTGTGGCTTTACGTCTTTGCCCGAAACGGCCGGGGAAGTATCCATATGGGCGATAAATCCCAGGTCTGTATCAGAATCTTTCGGAGGAAGATATGCGTAGACATAACAGTTCTTCTCGTCGTAATCGACATCGAGACCAAGGTCCTTCAATTCAGTGACCAGGAGGTCTGCAAGATCGCGCTGCTTGTCTGTGGAAGGATGCTTGCCCGACTCTTCGTCAGACTGTGTATCGATCCTGACGTATCTTAAGAAACGTTCAACGAGTGACTGTTGCTGCTGCATATTTACCTGATGGCATCCTTCATCGACTTAACGTATTCATATACATGAGAAGGGGCGTCCTTGCCGTATTCCGCGATTATCTTGACGATAGCGGAGCCGACGATGACGCCGTCAGCGTACTGCGCCATGTTCTTAGCCTGTTCGGGTGTCGAAATGCCGAATCCGATCGCGCAGGGAACATGCGAAGCTTCTTTTACCTTCGATGTGAGGCTTGCGATATCAGTCGTGATCTTGTTCCTTACACCGGTAACACCGAGGCTCGAAACGATGTAGATGTATCCTTCCGCTTCTTCCGCGATCATGGAGATGCGGTCTTCGGATGTAGGAGCGATAAGGCTTACGAGATCGATGCCGTATTTTTTCGCGAAAGGAAGGAATTCCTCTTTCTCCTCGAAAGGAATGTCAGGAAGGACAAGACCGTCGATACCAACTTCGCTGCACCTGGACATGAAACGGTCTGCACCGTATGAGAAAACGACGTTCGCGTATGTCATGAATGTAAGCGGAATAGCGACTTCCCTGCGGAGTTCTGCAACCATTTCAAAGATCTTATCCGTTGTTGTTCCTGCCTTCAAAGCTCTTTCACTTGCGGCCTGGATAACAGGACCTTCGGCGGTGGGATCGGAAAAGGGAATGCCGAGTTCGATCAGGTCTGCGCCTGCTCTTACGGCTTCTTTTACGACCCTGGCCGTTGTCTCGAGATCAGGGTCTCCGCATGTGATGAAGGGGATGAATGCTTTCCCGTTTTCAAAAGCTTTGCTTATATTACTCATTGATATCTTCTCCTCTGTATCTTGCGATAGCCGCGCAGTCCTTGTCGCCTCTGCCGGAGATGGTGATTACCACCGTCTTGTCCTTGGGCATTCCGGGAACTATCTTGAGCGCGTGGGCTACAGCGTGAGCTGACTCGATAGCGGGAATGATGCCCTCGGTGCGTGACAGATACTCGAATGCATTGACTGCTTCATCGTCTGTTACGGGAACATATTCGGCTCTGCCGATGTCGTGGAGATGTGCGTGTTCAGGGCCGATTCCCGGATAGTCGAGACCTGCCGAGATCGAGTAAACAGGAGCGATCTGGCCGAATTCATCCTGGCAGAAATAAGACTTCATGCCGTGGAAGATACCCAGACGGCCCGTGTTGATCGTTGCCGCAGTCTCGAAAGTATCGATGCCTCTGCCTGCCGCTTCGCATCCGATGAGACGTACGCTCTTGTCTTCGATGAAATGATAGAAGGAACCAATAGCGTTTGAACCGCCTCCGCAGCATGCCATAACGACGTCGGGAAGACGTCCTTCGGCTTCCATCATCTGCTGCTTTATCTCGCGTGAGATGACTGCTTGGAAGTCCCTGACGATGGTAGGGAAGGGGTGAGGTCCCATGACGGAACCTAAGCAGTAGTGTGTATCGGTAATGCGTGAAGTCCATTCGCGCATGGCTTCGGAAACGGCATCCTTAAGCGTTGCAGTGCCGGTCTTTACGGGAATAACGTCAGCGCCAAGAAGCCTCATCCTGTATACGTTTAAGGCCTGACGCTTTGTGTCTTCCTCGCCCATGAACACAACGCATTCCATTCCGAGAAGTGCCGCTGCCGTTGCAGTTGCAACGCCGTGCTGGCCTGCGCCGGTCTCGGCGATAAGACGTGTCTTGCCCATTTTCTTTGCAAGCAGGGCCTGGCCTAGAACGTTGTTTATCTTGTGTGAACCCGTGTGATTCAAGTCTTCTCTCTTGAGATAGACCTTAGCGCCGCCTAAGTCTTTTGTCATCTTATCGGCGTAGTACAGAAGGGAGGGGCGCCCTGCGTAGTTATTGAAAAGTCCGGTCAGTTCCTTGTTGAACTCCGGGTCGTTCTTGTAACGGTTATATGCTTCCTCAAGCTCGATCACGGCATTCATCAGTGTCTCGGGGATATACTGTCCGCCGTGTATTCCGAACCTACCGTTAGGATTTGTCATATCTTTCTTACCTCCGCGGCAAATGCTTTCATTTTAGAAGAGTCTTTCGATCCGTCTGTCTCGACTCCGGAACTGACATCAACTGCGAAAGGCTTTAATCTTTTCACAGCGTCACCGACATTATCCGGTGTCAGTCCGCCTGCCAGGATATAATCCCTGCCTAAGTTCTCCGCGAGCGACCAGTCGAAGACCCTGCCGGTCCCGCCTGCGCCCGAGTCGAGCAGGATAAGGTCTGCCATACTCTGCCGAGCAGTTATTATATCATCAATAGATACGGGCTTGATCATTTTTATTACCGGAAGACCTGTTTTTTCTTTAATATCCGCAATATAAGCATCGTCCTCGCAGCCGTGAAGCTGGATCATGTCGAGATCAGCTTGCTTTGCGCAGGCTGTAACGTAGTCTTCGGGCTCGTCAACGAAAACGCCTACCGTCTTTGTCTTGAAAGGCACAAACTGCTTGAGGCGCGATACTTCGTCAGGCGATACATAGCGCCTGAACCTTTCGGACAGGATAAAGCCCATGAAGTCGGCATCAAGCGATGCCGCGAGCTTAACGTCTTCTTCCAGACGAAGACCGCAGAATTTGATCTTTGTATCAGTCATACTTAAGTCCGTTCAGATAAGCTTTCTTGTCAGCAGATCTCATGAGCGCCTCGCCGATAAGAACTGCATCGACTTTGTTTTCTTCAAGTATTCTGATGTCGTCTCTGCTCTTGATACCGCTCTCGGCAACGAAAAGGACGCCTTCCGGAATCTCATTTCTGAGCCTTAAGCAGTTGGATGCATTGACTTCAAAAGTTCTCAGATTGCGGTTGTTTACGCCTATGATCTCAGCGCCGCAATCGGCTGCCATCTTCACTTCATCGCTGTCATGAGCTTCAACCAGTGCATCGAGACCCAGGCTCTTGACGATCTCCAGATATTGTTTAAGCGTTTCCCTATCCAGGAGCGAACATATGAGGAGGACTGCCGAAGCACCGTTTATATATGCCTCATAGATCATGTAAGGTGAGATGGTGAAGTCTTTTCTTAGAACAGGGATGTTAACGGCAGACGATATCTCTTTTAGATATTTCAGATCACCTTTGAACCATTCCGGTTCCGTGAGTACGGATATCGCCGAAGCTCCCGCTGCCTCGTAGTCTTTTGCGATCTCGAGGTAAGGGAAATCATCTGCGATGATCCCTTTGGAAGGCGATGCTTTCTTGCACTCGCAGATGAAGCTCATACCGCTTTTGGCAAGCGCTTCCTTAAAGGATACGGAGCAGTTTCTGCCCCGTTCCATATAAAGTGCCAGAGCCTGCTCGCGGATAACGTTTTCGGGAGTTATAAGCTTTGCTGCTTCAACTCTTTTTCTTGTGCTCTCTGCGATCGTAACCAGAATATCGCCCATCTTTTTTCCTCACGCCTTGTTTGAAAGTTCAACGAATTTGTCTAAAGTCTCCAGCGCTTTGCCGGAATCGATCATTTCACCGGCCTTCTTTATACCATCTCCGATGGAATCTGCAAGACCTGCAACGTAGATTGCACAGCCTGCGTTGAGAAGTACGACGTTGCGCTTTGTGCCAGTGATCTCGCCTGAAAGTATCTTTCTCGTTGTCTGCGCATTCTCCTCGGGAGTTCCGCCTACAATTTCATCCTTCGTTCCGAACGGAATGCCGAACTGCTCGGGGGAGATAACGTATTTTGTTATCTTGCCGTCTTTGAGTTCTGCTACTGTCGTGGGAGCTGAGATGGAGATCTCGTCTAACTTATCCTGTCCGTAAACGACCATTGCTCTTTCGGCACCGAGGTTCTTAAGAACTTCCGCGATTACTTCAACGAGATATTCATCGTAAACGCCGAGCAGATATCCTTCGGGATGTGCAGGGTTCGTGATGGGTCCTAAGATGTTGAAGACCGTACGGAAGCCGA
>ODAI013315176.1_pt1 | contig 17108 bp, 4 predicted proteins | sample 1539321 | NCBI WGS metagenome assembly ODAI01 (sample SAMN02144231, study PRJEB22623) | gut metagenome | biome: sheep rumen | host: Ovis aries | place: New Zealand | reverse complement strand
TCGTGGCACCGATGGCACGCAGCTCGCCACGAGCCAGTGCCGGTTTCAGGATGTTGGCGGCATCCATAGCCCCCTCGCCACCGCCGGCACCCACCAGCGTGTGTATCTCGTCGATGAAGAGGATGATGCGCCCCTCGGCACCGGTCACTTCGCCAATGACACTCTTCAGTCGCTCCTCAAACTCACCCTTGTACTTCGCTCCGGCCACCAGGGCACCCATGTCGAGCGAGAAGAGCTGCTTGTCCTTCAGGTTCTCCGGCACGTCGCCGCGCATGATGCGCTGGGCCAGTCCCTCGACGATGGCTGTCTTGCCCGTGCCCGGCTCGCCAATCAGTATCGGGTTGTTCTTCGTGCGGCGCGACAGAATCTGCAGCACGCGGCGTATCTCGTCGTCGCGGCCTATCACCGGGTCGAGCTTGCTCTGGCGGGCCAGTGCTACCAGGTTCTTGGCATACTTCTCCAGCGCCTGATAGTTCTCGTCGCCGCTCTGGCTCTGCACCTTCTGCCCCCTTCGCAGTTCCTGAATGGCGGCACGCAGCTCGCGCTCGCCGATGCCGGCATCCTTCATGATGCGGCCTGCCGTGCCGCCGTCGGTGAGCAGGGCCAGCATGATGGGTTCGCACGATACGAACTCGTCGCCCGTCTGGTGGGCGATGTCCTGTGCCTTCAGCAGCACGCGGTTGGTGTCGCCCGACAGGTAAGGCTCGCCGCCCTGTACGCGCGGCAGATGCTGCAGCTCGCTCTGCACGGCCAGCTCAATCTGCTGGGCGTTGGCTCCCAACTTGTGGAAAAGGAATGTGGTCACGTCCTTGGCCTTGGCCATGATGCCTGCCAACAGGTGTACGGGCTCGATGAGCTGCTGCCCGCCACGCTGCGCAGTGTTGACGGCTTCCTGCACCGCCTCCTGCGCCTTGATGGTAAACTTGTCTAATGTCATAGTCTTGTCCTCCTATATTTTTGTTTGTTGTTTTGATGCTGTTTGTTCTACTGAATGGCGCACAAACAATATGCCGAAGAACAGTGGCGCGACAAATTGACGCTCTGGCGTGACGTTTTGTCTGCTTTTACCGTCTTTAACCGTTAATTATTGTCTCTTTCAGAACATTTAACGCTTTATTTAAGGTTTATTAAACAACATTTTGTATTTTTGCATTCTAATAGACTCATAGGTTTTGGCTCAGAAACAATTATCATTCGATTATATGAAGACAAAACGTATTCTACAACAACTCATGGTCGTGCTGACGCTTGGGCTGCTGATGCCCTTGCAGGCACGGGCAGCCCTTGAGACCATCAGCATCGGTGGAAAGAGCTTCTACGTGCTGCGCTCGGAGACCGACTGGAACAGCTTCTGCCAAAAGGTTGCCGACGCCAATCATGGCTATGACGTGAACGCCATTATGGCGGCCGACTTCACCATTAGCAACTTCTGCGGCGACCATGTCGAATATCGAGGCGTGTTCGACGGCAACGGCCACACGCTGACCGCCGCCCTCAACAAGAATGTCACTGGTCTGGCTCCGTTCAGCCGAGTGACCAGCTGCACCATACGCAACCTGCACGTGGCGGGCAGCGTGACAGGCGGCATCCACTCGGCCGGACTCATCGGCATGGTGAAAGCAGAGGCCAGGTATATCGTCAACATCGAGCATGTGTGGGTGTCGGCTGCCGTTACTACCACCTCCGACCATGCCGGCGGTTTCGTCGGTCATGGCAATGAGGGGACTCTCAACATCAGCGACTGCCGCTTCGATGGCACGGTGACGACCAACGGCAGCGCTGCCTATGTCGGTGCCTTCGTGGGATGGAGTCATAACGGCTCCTGGACGATGCACCGGCTCTACGAGGACGGTACGTATAACAACGCAAGGTTTGTCGCTTTCAGCTATTATTTCGACAATGCCGGCGACAAGTCAACTCATGCGTGGGGCTCCAACAACCGGAGCACGCTGTGCCTCTCGTCCCACACCTGGGGCGAAGTGGTGGAAGCCAACCGTAAGATGACCTCGCAGGACATGGTGGCGCTGAACCTGAACAACGAGAAGAACAACTCGTGGAAGGTGGTCGGCGGCAAGGCCGTGCCCGTGGGCAGCTACCTGCCTGACGTACACTTCGACAGCTACGACATTGTTCCCGGCACGGACAAGGGCGAGGAGGGCATGCTCAAGATACCCTTCTCCTGCGACCAGGCCCTGGAGTGGATAGAAGGCACCTATACCGGCGAGGACGGCACCACGCGCACCCTCGCCCGCAAGACGTTCGAGAAGGACGGCTATGCCGGCTTCTTCCTCATACCGGCCACCGAGCCGCACAAGGACCTGAAGCTCACCTACAAGCTGAAGGACGGCCTCGTGTTCTTCGACCATGTGGTGAAGAGCGACGTCGTGATGCACAACCCGCGCAACCTCACCGCCGCCATGCTGCACTTCAGTGACAAGAAGGTGCTCACCGATGCCGGAGCCTTCCTGCTGCAGTGGGAGGTAAGCGATGCCGGCTATGCCGACGTCATCGAAGGCGACCAGTTCCTCGTCATGCGCTCGCTGACGGGCCAGGACACCGACCTGCAGACCATCGGCTCGGTGCTGTTGGAAAGCGGGCAGGCCGCCTACACCTATAAGGACTCCACGCTCGTTGCCGCCCTCACGGCCAGTCAGATAGGCGTGGGTGGCAGCGTCAAGGTGAAGTACGTCGTCATGCGCGCCTCGGCCCAGCAGCTGTGGGGCGTGAGCAACAATACGACGTCGGTAGCGGTGACCTGCCGGCCCGGCATGCTCAACCTGCTGCGCGTCAAGAACTACAGTGCCCAGTGGGCCGACTCGGTGGCACGCACCGTCAGCGTCAAATGGGAGTATGCCGACGAGTATGGAGCCGTCTGGGACAACCGCGCCCAGATGAAGATGCTCGTCACCACCACCAACCGCGACGGAGCCCCCGTAGATACTACAGCCTACGAACTCACGGCCGACGAGATGACTGTCTGCCAGAAGACCATCCAGCTCGCACGCTCATGCGTCAACTACAAAATCGAGCTGTCCGTAGATCCTCAACAAACGCCTCTGACTATAGAGCACCAGGACTTCATGGCCATACGTTCGGCCGACGACTGGGCTGCCTTCTGCGACAAGGTGGCTGCGGCCAAGGGTGCCGCCGTGGTGAACGCATCGCTCGAAGCCGACATCGCCGTGACGCGCACCGTTGCCTCCAGCAGCGGCCAGAGCTACTGCGGCATCTTCGAGGGCAACGGCCACACCGTGACCGTCAGCATCGACAACGGTGCCCAGAGTACAAGTCTCTTCGGCTTCATCAATTCTGCCACCATCCGCAACCTCCATGTGGAGGGAACCATCGCCTCGGATGGAAAGTTCGCTGGAGGACTGGTGGGTAGTGTCTATTACGACAATAACCTCACCGTAGAGAACTGCCGCGTGTCGGCCACCGTCAACAGCCGCGTCAACGGCGATGCCACCAACGGCGGTTTCGTGGGCATCCTGCGCGAGCGGGCATCGGTCGTCTTCCGCAACTGTGTCTTCGACGGCACCTTCGAGGGAGCCTCCTGTCACAGCAACGGCGGCTTCATAGGAAACATCAATGCCGACGGCGAGGCCATCATTCAGAACAGTCTCTTCGCACCGAAAGACATCAAGACGCTGCTGACCAACTGCGACACCTGGGCACGACACGGAACCGGCGGTAAACTGACCCTCACCAACAGCTACTGCACCAGGGAGTATAAGGTTGGGGCCAAAGAAGGCGATATCGCCATCCACAATGCTGCCGACTGGGATACCTTCTGCGACAAGGTGGAAGCCGCGGGGGGCAATAGCGATGTGAACGCCGTCCTGATGGCCGACATCTCGGTGACCAGACAAGTAGCGACAGACGATATACCATACAGAGGCACCTTCGACGGCAATGGCTACATGCTGACGGTCAACATCGTGAACTACGACTGGGGCGCGGTGTTCAGAAAAGCGGGAAATTGCACCATCAAGAACCTGCATGTGGCCGGAAACATAGAGACAACCTTTGGGCGGAGCGACGCGGCCGGCCTGATAGCCAAAACTTCCGACAATGTCACCGTCAGCAACTGCCGGGTGTCGGCCACGATGAAAGCATGGAGCGTTGACGGATTTCTCGGCTCTGTCAGCAATACGCGGGGGCATGTGTTGACCAACTGCCTTTTCGACGGCAAAGCCATTGGCGATGCCGACGACTGCTATGGCCTTGCATTCGTGGGCTATTCTTATCCGGGAAGCAGAAACGTTACGATTAACAATTGCCTGGAAAAAGGCACTTATGTGGATGTCACGGACAATAGGTTCAGTTTAGAACCACTTAACGGCTCGAACAACTGGAGCTATAACGCACTGGACGGTGTCAATAATGTCGGCGCGATGACGGCCGACGAACTCGTTGAGAAACTGGGCCGTGAAAACTGGCATGTGGCCAATGGCGAAGTCCTGCCCAACATGTCTCGGCAAACTCCCAGTGGATATATTGGTGGCATGACCGCCGACGGTATCGTTGCACTGATGGGCAGCGGCTGGACGAAGGATGCCAATGGCAATCCCGTACCTCTGTCGTCCGCTACGGTGACACCCGCCCTGCCCACCTTCTTCTACGAGAATCTGGGACACATCGACCCCAAGTCGCTGGCTGTAGAGACGCTGCCCACATCGGCACTGCTCACCTGGGCCAACGAGAGCGACGAGCCCGTGGACTACTACGAGGTGTGGCGCAAGGACAAGCAGCTGGGCGGCGACTTCGAACCCATTGCCACCCAGATCACGCAGATGCAGTATGAGGACAAGAAGACCTCGCCCATACACCAATATATATATAAGGTGCGCGGAGTGACCAGCTGCGAGGGTCTGTCGTACGACGAGACGAAAGAGGTAGAGGGCATGTGCGTACAGACGGCTACCGTCGAGGGCCACCTGAGCTTCCTCGACGGCTCAGGCGTTCCCGGCAAGAGCATTATCACCACCCTCGCCAACGGCAAGGAGGTGACTGTCACCACCGACGAGAGCGGCTTCTTCCGCATCAGCGACCTGCCCTACGTGGACGGCAAGGAGACCGTCTATCAGATTACAACATCCGTCGGCGGACTGGAACCCCTGAACGTCACCTTCGGCACCGCACCCGGCGAGAACGTGGTCACAGGACTGGTCATCAAGGTGGAGCAGAGCGTCAAGCTCTCTGGCGTCGTGCGCTACGAGGGAACGAGCATCCCCGTGCAGGGCGCATCGTTCCTTGTCGATGGCTACGAGGTACACACTGCTGCCGGTAAGGTGGAGTCTGACTACGAGGGTAACTTTGCCTTCCGCATCCTGCCGGGCGACCACGACAGCATACAGGTGGTGAAGGACGGCCACGTATTCTGGCGCGGCGGCTTCTACCACCGGAACGACAATGAACCCGACACGCAGAAGGCCTACAACTTCACCACCGACGTGGCAAATATAAAATTCTACGACCAGACCCGCGTGAAGCTCACCGGACGCATTGTTGGCGGAAAGACACAGGGCGAACTGCCGCTGGGCTACGCCCTGTCGCACAACAACCTGGGCGACGACCTGCAGATGGTGCTCTGCCTGGAAGGCGACAACGCCTCGCGACTGGTGTTCGACAGTCAGGACCGCAGCAAGACCACACGCGACGAGGTGTTCCTGCACGAGGCGGCCAACGCGAACGACAAGAAGCATGAATACAAGACAGCGGTGCATACCACCATCAACCGCATGGTTGTCACGCCCGACGTCTATACGGGCGAGTATGAGGTGCTGCTGCCGCCCGTGAAGTGGAAGATTATGCAGATAACGGCTAAGGGCTATCCCACACTGTTCCAGGACGGACAGGTGGGCGACGTGATAGACCTCAGCGACTCCATCACCCTCCACTGCGACACCATCAAGGGCAAGTGGAAGACCGTGGGCTACGGACTGGAGCTGAACGAGGTCGTCGAGAAATACCACGCCAAGTACAGCCGCATCTACCACTCGCCCGTCGCCCTGGACTACAAACAGCAGGGTTTTGCTCCCTTCGACTACATGGGCGACCGCTACTACGCCTATAAGGACGTAACGGGCAACAACCAGAAACTGGCTGTAGCCTACGGCGTGAGGAAACAAAACTGGCCGGACGGCAAGCAAGACTCCCTGGAGGTGCGCTACACCTTCGGCCACCCCGTGTTCAGCACCGACAAGAGTTATCCGCTGTGGATATCGGCTACAGAACGCTACTATTATAACAACAACGCAAAGAGCGACACCATAGACATCGTACAGCTGAGCGGAGGTGTGGTCACCATACATAACAGCATGGTGAGTGCCACACACCGTGACACCCTGCAGCTCGACAGTCTGGGACAGGGCAACTACGTGCTGCGGGCTGCACAGACACCACTGCTGCTCACCGGTACCGACGCACTGTATAACGTGAACATGACGCTGTTCATGGACGGCACATACTATGAGGCGGAACCCCTGAAGGCATACGTCTTCAAGACGCAGCAAGCTACCGGTGCCAACGACATCATCACCTGCTCGGCACCCATGCTCATCGACATCCTGCGCGACCCGCCAGGTGGTACGTCGAAGGCTACGCTCTCGAAAGGCTCGACGCTGAAGTACGCCTACACGTTGGATCTGAAGTGGAGTGCCGGTATTGCCATCAATATGGGTACAGGCGGCGGCGTGAACAGCTTTACCGGCGTGGTGGTAGCCCCGATGGGCGCAGGTGCTGTGGGCGGCTTCCAGAATGGTGGCCAGAACTATTTCGGCACGAGCATCGACCTCACATGGTCGGGCAGCGGACAGCGGGCCTTCAATTATACCATGACCGCCAAGGAAGACATCTCGACCAGCACGGACAAGACGCTCGTGGGGTCTGACGGCGATCTCTACATTGGTGTGGAGCAGAACATCGTGGTGAAGCCTGCAATGGCCATACGTGCCATTCCCGACAGCGTGTTCCGACTTATGGACGGACAGCTGAAGGCCGGCCGCACCATCGAGATAGCACAGGGACGCGACGACAAAGACTCGCTGCTGCACCTGGTGCGCGACGAGGTGGTGACATACGGACCGCAAATCACCTCAGACTTCGTTCACTCGCAAAACTATATCGTCAAGCAACTCATTCCCGAACTGGCCGAGCACATCTTCTCACTGATGTTCACTGGTACGGAGGCTGCGGCTCAGGCTCAAGCCAATGCATCGAAAGCACCCGTCTATCTCTCGCTGGTAGGCAGAGAAGACCCCGACTTCGGCAGTAAGTACAAGATGATTGTGCCCGCCAATGCACCGTCCAACACGGTCGATGAGGTGGCGAAATACCAGGAGGCTATGCGTAAGTGGAGTGAGATGATTGCACAAAACGAGAAGGAGAAACTGGAGGCCACAGAGCTGGTGAAGAACTTCGACGTTGACGGTGCAGGCTCTGTGAGCTACAGCGAGACGTTCACCAGCGACTATACCCTGATGAACTCGACCGTGAGTCCCTTCACTACCGGTACTGCAGGATACTTCGAGGATGCAGGCGACGGAGCCGCAGGCTTTGCGGCCATAGTAGGCCCGATGGTGGCCAAGTTGCTGGCAAATGTCCTGAAAGGAAAGGGAGGAAAAACCACGGCAGAGGAGCGGCTCGACGGCGACGAGAGCGGACTGCACGTGAAGGTCGATGCCATAGGCCTCACCTTCAAGTTCAATATCGTGCCGGCCATGATCCTCAACGTTACACCGAAGCACAGCGAAACGAAGTCGTACACGCGCACGGAGAGCTTCAGCATAGGTATGGACAAGAGAAGCCATCTGAGTTTCAACGTCTATCGCGTGAAGACCAACGTGGACGACGTGAGGAGCAACGATATTCACGACGTGTTCTACAACAATAACTTCTATGACATGGTCGAATACGACGTGCAGCGCATGAAGAAGGAGATAGACCTGAAAAACTTTACCTATGCCCGCAGCTTCGTTTACCGCACCGTGGCTGGTGCCACCTGCCGTCCGTGGGAGGACAAGCGTACCACGCTGTTCCATAAGCCGGGTTCGGTGCTCGACGAGCGCACGAAGAAGATTGAGAACCCCGTCATCAAGATGGACAAGCAGAGCATCAGCGGCGTGCCCTATGGTGAGCCCGCCCGCTTCAAAATCTATCTGACCAATGAGAGCGAGCAGCCCGAGGGTGTCTATACCTTCTTCGATATTTTCCAGGTGGAAAGCAAGAACCCCGACGGTGCCAAGATGTTTATAGACGGCATGCCGCTTACCGGTACGATGCGTGCCATAGAGGTGCGGCCTGGTCAAGTGACGGAGAAGACGCTTGAGGTGTTCGCCGGTGAGAAGTACGACTACAAAGGACTTCAGATAGGTATCATGTCGCAGGGCGACGTCAAAGCCATGCAGACGGTGGCCTTCGACGTGCATTACCTGCAGACGGCAGGCAGCATCACCATCTCGCAGCCGGGCGACAAGTGGATTATGAACTGTGACGCACCGCAAGAGGCGGGCAGGGGCTGGTATCTGCCGGTAGTCATCAGCGGCTTCGACAAGAACCAGCACAACTTCGACCACATCGAGCTGCAGTATAAGGAGACCACGCGTGGTGACGACTACTGGACGAACCTCTGCGGATACTACACCGACTCGCTGCTCTACCGCGCCGCCAGTGGCACGAAGGAGATGATACCCGAGAACGGCAACATCATAGCCCGCTTCTTTGGTGAGGGAGAGGTGATGGAGAAAGCCTACGACCTGCGCGCCGTGCTCTTCTGCAGAAATGGGAATGCATTCCTTACCAGCTCTTCGAAAGTGCTCAGTGGCGTGAAGGACACACGCCGTCCGCAGCTCTTCGGTACGCCCGAACCTAAGAAAGGTGTGTTGGGTGCCGGCGACAACATCATCTTCAGTTTCTCAGAGGACATTGAGTACAACTACCTGCAGTCCGATGTCAACTTCGAGGTGCTGGGTGAGACCAATGAGACCAACGTACAGGAAAATCCCTCACTGCTCTTCGGCGGCAGTGGGTATGCCCTGACGCAGTCGCAACGTAACTTCACCGAAAAGAATGTGACGCTTGAGGTGATGGTGAAACCCGACGAGCAGGATGCCGACATGCCCATATTCTCGCACGGCACGGAGGGTAAGCGGCTACAGCTGTGGCTCACTAAGGAAAAACATCTGAAGGCCGTCGTTGACGAACGTCAGCTGGTGAGCTCGGCCGTCCTTAAAGGTACTGGCTTCCAGCGTGTGGCGATGGTGCTCAACTATGATGAAAAGCAGTTGCAGCTACTCTATAACGACACGGATATGGACGTGCTCGACAGCGTTGCCTATAGCGGCTACGGTCCATTGGTGTTCGGTAAGGCTGAGGCTATGGAAGGCGGCAACGCGAGCTATTTCAAAGGCCGCATGCTGCAAGGACGGCTGTGGTACCGTGTACTCGATCGGGCTACGCTCAACCGCTACGCGGGCAAACTGCTGACGGGCTACGAATTGGGACTGACCGACTACTACCCCATGAACGACGGACAGGGCAGTTATGCCGCTGACTACGCACAGGGTGGTGCTCACCTGCAGCTCGCCGGAGCATCGTGGGCACAGCCAGAGGGTATGTCGCTGAGGCTTGACAAGGACGAGGCGCGTGCCGCCGGCGAGATGAAGGGTCTGCAACTGCGGTCGCAGCTCTTCCAGCGCGACGACGAGCAGGACTACACCCTCATGTTCTGGTTCCGTACGACCGATGCTAACGGCACGCTCATAGCCAACGGTTCGGGTGAGGCCGACGATGAGGGCGCACGCAATAAGTTCTTCATCGGATTCGACGAGTATTCGCTCGTCTATCGCACCAATGGCCGCGAATACGCTCTGGGCGACAACTACTGCGACGATGCCTGGCACCACTTCGCCTTGACGGTGAGCCGCATGCGCAACGTGGCATCCATCTACATCGACAATCAGGCTAAGGCACAACTGACCACCGACTCGCTCGGAGGTATGCTCGGTACCCGCTTCTACCTGGGCAACACCGTGTGGCAGAAGGAAGGTGACGCCGAGTTGCAACAAGACAAAGCCCTCACGGGATACATCGACGGATTGGCGCTCTTCGAGCAAGCCCTGCCGCTGACGCTCATCAATCGATACACCACCAAGGCCCTCGGCGGCGATGAGCGTGGACTGCTCGTCAGCATCGACTTCGACCACCAGGAGCAGCAGAAGGGCGGTGAACTTACACTGCAGCCCTATGCCTGGAGCAATGTGGTGAAATATGACAACGACGGCAAACCCACAGGAGAAAGAGACAGCGTCTTCGTAAAACCTGTAAACGACATCCTGTCGCGCATCGATAAAACCATCGGTGCACCGGTGCAGGCCCACGAGAAGCTGCGTCATCTGAACTTCAGCTTCGCCGGACGCAACAACCAGTTGCTGGTGAACGTCGATGAGCAGGATGCTCGCATCAACAAGCGCAACATCTACGTGACGCTCTTCGATATCCCCGACAAGAACGGTAACTACACGAAGTCGCCCATCACGGAGTACTTCTACGTGAACCGTAACCCGCTACGCTGGGAGGAAACCAGCGTCATGGCAAACGCTATAGTCGGCTCTGAGTTTACATTGACGTTCAAGATATTCAACGAAGGAGCGAAGGCACACACCTACAAGTTCGAGAACCTGCCACGATGGATGACCGTCGAACAGCCCACAGACATCATTGAACCGCAGGGCGAGAGGATTCTGGAATTCACTATCAACAAGGGACTGGATGTGGGCACTTACGACCAACTTATCTATCTCACCGACGAGAATGGCATGGCCGAACCGCTCTTCCTGGAACTGGTGGTACATGGCATGAAACCCGGATGGCAAGTACAACCCGAATTGAAGCGCTACTCGATGAACATCGTGGCACAGGTCTTCGTGGGCAACACGCTCGTCACCGATGATGAGGACATCGTCGGCGTATTCGATCAGGAGGTGGGCGGACGCTGCATGGGCTTGAACAACATCAAGTACGACCCGACGACGGGACGCAGCATGCTCTATCTCACCGTCTATGACAGTACTACCGTGGCCCAAAAGCTCTTCTTCCGCCTCTGGCACCATGCCACAGGCAAGGTGATGCAGCTCTCCTCATCGGAGTACGTCAAGTTTGGCGACCAGTCTATCGTCGGCACTGTTGACAACCCTGTGATCTTGCGTGCCTCAGAAAAGTACATGCAGATGCTGAGGCTCCATCGGGGATGGAACTGGGTATCGTTCAATGTCTATAACTCAGCCTTCGAGAGCCTGCCGAACATTCTCAACCGCTTCGAGTGGCAGGATGGAGACATGCTGACCGAGGAAGGCCAGGATCTCACGCTCAACTTCCGCAATGGTCAGTGGATGAGCAACTCCGCCACGAACATAGACACAGTGAGAATCTCGCAGGTTTACAGCTACCTCGTCAATGTGCAGCAGGAACGTGACGTGGAGATATGGGGCACAGTATTCAAGAATGCCTCCGACCGCACCATCAAGCTAAAGAACGGATGGAACAGCATCGGATACACGCCGATTGTGAACCTTCCCGTGGGAACGGCCCTGAGCGACTACTTCGATGACGCCATGCCGGGCGACGTGGTGAAGAGCCAGCATGAGTTTGCTATGTTCGTCAGCGACGGCAAGGGTAGCGGTGAGTGGTTAGGCACGCTGGAGTATATGAAGCCTGGCGATGGCTACATGCTCATGCGCAATGGAAAGACGGCGACTTCGTTCGTCTATCCCTACTACGAGTCGGGGACGCAGTTCATCGAGTCAATGGCAATGAAGAATGTTCCCCGTGCATCGGGTACTGCCGCTACGATGACGATGGTGGCACAACCCGTAGGCATCGAACTGCAGGAAGGCGACCGCCTTGTGGCCTATGCTGCCGGTGAGCCGGTGGGCGAGGCTACGGCTCTTGCATCACTGCGCGAGAACGGCAGCCCGCTCTTCTTCATCAGCATTGCGGGCGATCAGCGCCTGCCGCTGACGTTTGCCATTGAGCGCGACGACGAGTTGGTGGCTACTACCGACGAGGTCCTTGTCTATGAACCTCATGCCATCAGCGGCTCTCCCTCCGAGCCTACTCAGATTAGCTTTGTCAAGTCTGAGCTGCCCGAGCTGCCCAAGCACGGCTGGTACACTCTTCAAGGCTTCAAGCTGCTCGATGCACCTACAAAGAGCGGTGTGTATATCCATAATGGTAAGAAAATAGTTATCAGATGAAAAAGACAAATTGCACTCAATGGTCGGTCTGCCGACTGACCCTCATACTCACGGCAGTCCTCACTATCGTGTGGGGCTGCTCGTCGAGCGGAGACGATACTACCGACAAGTACACGTCCGTAGCTACATCTACCACACCGGCATGGGCCGTTGACCTCTCGGGCAGCGATCCTGCCCCGACATGGACAGCCCCTGATCCGTCGCTGTACTGGAGTTCGATGTATATCATGGTGAAGTTGCAGGATGAGCTGATACCCTATAGCAGCACCGACGACCGCATGGCCGTGTTCATAGGCAACGAGTGCCGCACGGTGCCTGCCATACGTAACCTCGATAAAGACGGCAACGCCTTTTTCGTGTTGAAGATACGTGGCGGCGATTCCGACAGGGATGCCGCCATCGAACTGCGCTACTATTCCGCCACACTGCGCCGGCTGTTTGTCCTTGATGGAATCAGTACCTTTGTGCCCGAGCGCACCATTGGCAACATCGATGACTTCGTGCCACCGCTGCTACGGGGCTGCACGAAGTATCCCGTCCAGGATGTCATCACCGTAACACTGCCGCCCAACATGCCTTTCACACCGGCCGATACCGACCTGGTGGCCTTCTTTGTCGGCAACGACTGTCGCGGAGTTGGCACCGTAGGCAAGTCCATTACTGTCTTGCGCACGACGGCTGAAGAGCTGCTCCAAGTGCGCTACTATAGCACACGGCAGTCTGTCATTTACACCATGACCCAACCCGTGCTTCCAACCAGTCAGCTCACTATTGACTTCTAATTCGCATCAATAATCCTTATCATTAATAATTCATAAATATGAAACAGAAAAAAATACAATGCCTGACGGCCGCCATCCTTGCCCTATACGCGATGACTGCCCTCACCGGATGTTCCCGAGGCATCAATGACTACATCGACATGAAACCGTACTTCGACCCGAAACAGCCCACCGTGACCGATGAAGATCGCGTGAAGCATGCTGAGCAGACACTGGGCATCACCCTCGACAAACAGCATGACTGGCAGCTCTCCACCAACGTGGCCGTCACCATCTTGGCAGACGCCAAGCTCGACAACATCAGCGAGGTGGCCGTACTCGATGCCGATCCCTACGACGGCGAGAGCCATAAGCTGGCTACTGCTACGGCTACCAACGGCGCGAAGGCCACGCTCTCGTTCCTCGCCCCGAAATGGGCCACAGAGCTCTATGCTGCCTGTCTGGATGAGGACGGCAACTGCGTGGTGCGCTCGTTTGTGCCGGGCAAAGTCAGCGAGGTGTCCTTTGCCTATCGTGCTGATGCCAGCCAAGCCCCTGCCAGCCGTCGTGCTGACATGACCACGCCCACGCTGAAGAACCAGGCCTACTACATGTCCGACTTCATGTCATTCCGCAAGCGGCTACGTAAAATACTGCCTGCTGGCCAGAACAACATCTCGGTCATTGGTCAGCACAACTACACGAACACGGTGAATGTACGTGTCAACCCGTATGATACCCACGATATTTCGCTGGTCTATATCGGTGGTGACAGTGGTAATGAGGACGCGCTGAGCTACTTGTGGACTCCCTCACAGCCCATCGCTAATCCTGAGACATTCCTCATACAGGATGACAGAGAGAAAGGCTGGCCCAACTTCTCTTTCGACGAAGTTACCAAACAGTACGAGCTGATAGGCTATCAGCTGTTCTCCCGCAAGTCTGACGGCGGGCTGAGCAACAACTTCACAACGGGCGATGTCCTGTCGTTCAGTCTGGTGAAGAACGGGACCGTGCTGGAAGACAATCCAACCGCTCGTGTGAAAATCATCCAGCATAACTTGGAGACCATCCTCTGCTGCGAGGACGGCACCGACTGGGACTACAACGACCGCATGTACTGGATCCCGTTCGGACAGGACCGCCTGGAGGAGATCGTAAAACCCGAACCTACCGAACTCATCGTCTGGACCTACGCCTTTGAAGATCAGGATTTGCACAGCGACTACGACATGAACGACTGTGTCATACAGGTGCAGGACCATCCCGGCGATCCGACGAAGTTGGACATCACGTTGGTGGCCCTTGGTGCAACGCGCGACCTCTGGCTGTACTTCGAGAACAAACAGGCCACGAGTAACAAGGATTATACTCCCGTCTTCGACAAAGAACTGCATGAGGTCCTGGGCGTGGCCCACGGCACGATGGTTAACACCGGCCGCGCTACGGCCAAGACTGTCACCATCACGCTGTCCAAGCCGTCGGGCTTCAACTACCAGACCTGCTCGTTTGTTCTTGGTGCCAAGCAGGAGGGTAATATGAAAGGTGTCTATGAGAACGACATTTTCATAATACATATTCCCACCGTGGGGCAAGATCCTCATGGCGTGGCCATCCCTTGCCGCTGGCAGTGGCCCACTGAGACCACCTGCATTAAGGATGCCTACAAGAACTTCAGCCTCTGGGCGTCCGACCGCACCAAAGCCCTCGACTGGTACAAGTATCCTGAAGTGAATAAGGTCTATTCAACAAAGTAACTTCATGACGCTGTAGGACTTGATGAAACGAAATGCTGTCTTATTACTGTGGCTGATGGCCACCACGATGGTTTGCGCACAGGCACGTATATGTAATAAGGTGTCGCCTTGGTTGCGTAAGGCAGTCGATAACCGACACCAGCAGGCAAGAAGGGCAGGGGAGGACAGCGAGCTGCTGGCCACCGTATTCGTGCAGCTGCGCGACGGAGTGACCGACGACGAGCTGGCGGCATACGGTGCGCGGCGCTATGCCCAGTTGGACGACATCGCCATCGTCACCGTGCCCGTGGAGCGTGTCGATGAGTTGGCACAGCTGGCTGACGTGTTGCGCATCGAGGCCAACGGCAGGGCACATACCACGATGGACACCGTGCCGAAGGTGGTCAACCTGTTGCCCGTCTATGAGCAGACTGCCTCTTATGGGGCTTTCACGGGCAAGGGTGTCGTGATGGGTATCATGGATGTGGGCTTCGACCTGACACACCCCAACTTCCAAGCAGATGGGAAGACCCGCATTGCCGCCTTCTGGGACCAGTTGGCTGCCTACGACGGTGACAGCCGCTTCCCCGTGGGCCGCGAGTTCGCCATGCAGGAAGCCATTGCCGACCAGGGCTGCGCCACCGACGGCCAGACCCAGCAGCACGGCACGCACACGGCGGGTATTGCGGCCGGCGGCGGGGCTGATACCCACTATCGAGGGGTGGCCTACGAGAGTGACCTATGCCTCGTGGCAAATGCCGTGACCGACGACACCATCTACATCGACAAGGCCGACTACTACAAATACACGTCGGCTACCGACGCCCTGGGCTTCAAATATATCTTCGACTATGCCGAGCAACAGGGCAAGCCCTGCGTGGTGTCGTTCAGTGAGGGCTACACACCCTACGTTGACCGCGACGACAGTCTGTACAGTGCCTTCATCGGCAAGCTTACCGGGCCAGGCCGCATCTTCGTGTCGTCGGCAGGCAACGAGAGCCGGGCGCGTACCTACGGCCACAAGCCGAAGGGCGTGGAGCAGGCGGGTGCTTTCTTGTCGGTGTATAAGAAGACGGCTCGCTATCAGGTGAAGTCAGACGGCGACGTGACGGTCAGCCTGTATATATATAATAAGGAGAGCGGCCAGTTCCTACAGACGTTGGAGCTGCCCCGGCAGGAGGCGGATGAAGAAGGAAAGCTGGAGAAGACTTTCACCGTCGGCAGTAAGACCTGCAAGGTGACAACGTACTTCTATCCCTCGGCCTTCCGCAAAGGTGAACAGATATACGAGGTGGAATTGGAGTCCGACACGGAACTGGGTAATCTGGGGCGTATCGCCCTTGTCGTGGCGGGCAGCGACTACGAAGCTGAAATCTTTGGCTCGTCATCCTATCCGTTGGTGGAACGGCCCGAGGTTGACAGCCGGTGGAATGCTGCCGGCTACGGCCACAACATTCTGGCACCGGGCTGTTTCGAGACAGCCATCTGTGTGGGGGCTACCACCCACCGGCAGGGCTATACCGATGCCGACGGACAGTATCACAGCTCGTTTCCGGGTACGCCCGGGCTGTTGGGCGATTATTCGTCGGTAGGTCCTACCCGTACCGGGCTGGACAAGCCCGACGTTTCGGCCCCGGGCACCAATGTCATTGCGTCGTACAGTAGCTATTACCTTGAGAGCCATCCAGACTACAGGAGCGATTACGTGGCCTATTCTGCCGTGGGCGACCGCTCCTATCCGTGGGGCGTCAACAGCGGCACATCGATGGCAACACCGGTGGTGGCCGGCATCGTGGCCCTGTGGCTACAGGCCAATCCGACGCTGACACCGGCGGACATACGGGGCATCATGCAGCGCACCTGCAGGCATCCCGAAGCCGACCTCGACTATCCGAACAACCGCTATGGCTATGGCGAGATAGATGCTTATCGCGGACTGTTGGACATACTGAACTTGACGGGCATCAGGGAAATCAGCCTGCAGCAGCCTCGCGACGTGATGGCGACGGTGCGTGGCGGCAACCTGGTGCTCCGCTTTGCCGACGTGCCGCGACAGCCGGTGACGGTGAGTGTCTATTCTGCCGGTGGTTCGCTGGTGGCGCGCAGTCAGTTGTCGCCCGCTGCCTGTGAAGTCACCGTTCCGCTGCCTCTCCTGCCCAGTGGCATCTATGCCGTGCAGACAACGGGAGCAGAACGGGGTGTCACCGGTTCACAGCTGGTCAGGGTGCCATAAGGCGAGTGGCCTCTCCACGAAAATTAGTGGCCTCTCCACGAAAATTAGTGGCCTTTCCACGAAAATTAGTAGCCTCTCCACGAAAATTAGTGGCCTCTCCACGAAAATTAGTAGCCTCTCCACG
>ODAI012794663.1_pt1 | contig 17108 bp, 11 predicted proteins | sample 1539321 | NCBI WGS metagenome assembly ODAI01 (sample SAMN02144231, study PRJEB22623) | gut metagenome | biome: sheep rumen | host: Ovis aries | place: New Zealand | reverse complement strand
TTCAATATAATGTGGCTCATTAGTAGAAACCCACTCTAAAGCCTTTCCATTTTGATATACAGGACTACCATCAGTATTCAAAATACGTAATGTTGCTCCAGGAATTTCCTTACCAGTAGTAAAATCCTTCTTAGATATCATAACTTTAGTAATATCATTTTCCATTTTAACAGTTTGAATACCAGTTTCAGCTTTAACTTCAAAAGATATTTCATTAGTAACTGCAACATAACCTTCTGGAACCACTGTCTCAACTAACTTATACTTACCAACAGGAAGCATTTCAATATAATGTGGCTCATTAGTAGAAACCCACTCTAATACTTTACCATCTTGATATACAGGACTACCATCAACATTCACAATACGTAATGTTGCTCCAGGTAATTCTTGTTGATTAGTAACATCAATTTTTGATATTTTAATCTTAGTAACATCATTTTTTATCTTAAGGATTTCTTCCTTAGACATAGCATCACAAGTCTTATTACCATTTGAATCAGTCTTAATATTACATGTAGTAACAGTACCATCTTCATTTAGTACAAAATGAATTGAAGTTTCAAGTGGTACATATCCTTTAGGTGCTGTTGTCTCAACAATTTCATAAATTTCTCCAATTTCTAAACCTTTGATTCTATGAGCAACTGTTGTAGAAGTCCAACCTTCAATAAATTTACCACTTTTATCATATAACTTCATATCTGCACCAGCAATTTCTTTTTGACCAGTAGCATCAGTCTTACTTACATCTAAATAACTTTCATCAACTAAAGTAACGACATTTTTATCTAAATCACCAAAAATTTTACCATCTTTAACAGTTATGCTTTTTGGATTAGAAAGTTCAAACCCACGAGGAGCTTCAATTTCCTTAATAATATAACTTCCATCTTCTATTTTACCAAAATCAACACCAACTGTTAATTCTTTAATAGAACCATCAGTAATCCATTCATAATCACAATTTGACTCTTTCTTAGAAACAGTATCATATGAACAAATAACTATTTTAGCATTTTTTACAGGAACTCCCTTTTCATTAACTTTCTTAATTTTAATTGTTGGAAGCTCATCTACAATTGTTAAAGTCTTAGTTTTTATAACATTATTATTAGAATCTTTTACATTACCATCTTTATCAATAGAAAACTTAACTTCATCTTCGTTTAATAAATATCCACTAGGAGCACTAATTTCTTTTAAAGAATACTCCCCTGGATATAATGATACATTAATGTAACTATCAGTTGATTCATAAGAATTAACTAAAGAACCATCGCTATAAATAGCTAACTTAGCACCTGAAATTAATTTATTCTTGCTATTAACTTTAGCAATCTTAACTTGAGTTTCCTTTTGAGTATCATCATAATTACCTTTAACAATATAATCTACAGATAAAGTATCTTTTTGTGTAAATAATAACGCTAATCTCTGCAATCCTGTAGAGTTTAAACTTTGATATCCATGCAATTCATATCCTAAAACATAGTTATCAACAGTTTTAGCAGTAAATGTAGCAGAAACAGCTCCACTCTTACCTTCTTCAATAGGAATAATTATTTTAAACTTATCATTAACAGCGTATGTAGCACTTGTCTTACCAGTATTATTACCATTACTATCAGCTAAATAACCTCCTGATACATTAATAGTATATTTTCCTGGTGCTGAAATAACAAATGTAGAATCAGATAATAAATATTTCTTACCACTAATTGTTACTTCATGCATAGCTTGACTTAATTTTCCATTTGCGTCATTTACAGAAATAGAATTACCAGTCTTAGTAAAATCCTTACCATTACTAGCTTCTTCAATAGCAGCAACCAATTTTTTATAAGCTGCACCATAATAAGAACTTGACATTAAACTATTATGCATTGGTGAACTACCATTCTCAGCATACCACAAAGCAGCTTGAGTTACATAAAATGAATCTATTTCACCTAATCCAAACTTATAATTTGGATCCTCAGATGCACGTATTACAGCTACCATCTTATTAATAGTAGAATAACTAAAAACTTTATTCAAATCAAATAAACCCATTGTACTTCCATTAGCTGGAGCTGGATTTGAAATATCCAAACAATAAGCATGTGTTCCACCACTTGGTTCTACAGTAAATAAATGATATCCATTTGCCATTGGAGTAGAACCAGTTAATTTAACTGATTGTGGAATCTGAACAGCGCTAACTCTATTAGAAACGCCTAAAAATACAACAGTCATAATAAGAATACTTAAAAATAACCTAGATAATTTTTTCATATCAATTTCCTCCCCTTTAACCAAAACTAATTGACGGTTATATATTCTATTATAAAAAAAGAAAAAAGTCAATATAAAAAGCGTAATATAAACAGAATTATATTACACTAATTAACTATCCAATTTTAAAATCATCTAAAAAATCATCAATAGTAAGTATTTGCTCATCAATTTCATCCAACTTAATATCTAATGTTTCAATCTCTTCATCAACAATTACACTGTTTTTCACAACATTATCAGAATCAATTAAACTAATAGAACAAAATACATCACTAATAACACCTTTAGAAATACTACTTCCTGTAGAATACCTATCCATAATAGGTAAATTAGTAGACTTTACAAGATCAAAATCATTACCTATCTTAATAGTAAAATCACACTTATCACAAACAAAAGTCTTAAGAATTCTATAAGGATTAGTCTTAACATCACGAATTAATTGAATACCTTTACGTCCCCTACTAGTTCTTTCAAACTCAGAAATTCTAACACGCTTACCAGTACTCTTATGAGTAATAACACAAAAAAATTCATTGTCGCCACTAAATACTGAAGCACTAACAACATAATCATCCTTTAAACTAATACCCTTTACACCAGCACTCTTAACGCCAGTAATACCAACCTCAGAAAGTAAAAATCTAAGACCAATACCATTATAAGTAGAAATAAATATTTCATCACCATATGAATCACTAACACTTACAACCACATCATCATCTTTAAGTTTAAATGCAGTCATAGACTTAGAATAACGACTAACCTTAAAATCACTTATATTAGTACGCTTAATCATACCATTTTTTGAAACCATAGTAATAACCTTACCATTATTAAAGTCATAAACAGGAATACTCTTAATAATATTCTCATTAGGCTCCAACTTAATAATATTACTAATATGTTTACCTAATTCCTTCCACTTCATATCAGGAATCTCATAAACAGGTAAATACAAATAATTACCCAAATCAGTAAACAATAAAACAGTATTTAAAGTATTGATTTTATAAAGACCAATTACATAATCTCCATCCTTAACCAAAGTACTTTCCTTATCATCATAACTACGTAATGATACACGTTTAACATAACCATCATGAGTAACAACAACAACGCAATCTTCCTTAGGAAGCATCGCTTCAGTATCAATCTTAATTTCAGTTACCTCATCACGAATCTCAGTAAGCCTTGGAGTAGCATAATTCTTTTTAATACTACGCAATTCATCCTTCATAACAGACTTCAACTTATCATCATTACCTAAAATTTCCTCTAACTCAGAAATCAATAATAACAAATTAGCATGTTTTTCTTCTAATTCAGTAACATCAGTATTAGTTAACCTATAAAGTTGTAAAGTAACAATAGCCTCAGCTTGTTCACGAGTAAAATCAAACTCACTAACCAAATTATCCTTAGCATCACTCTTATTCTTACTAGCACGAATACAATGTATTACCTCATCAAGAATAGATAAAGCCTTTATTAAACCTTCAACAATATGCATTTCCTTACGAGCAGTAGCCAAATCAAACTCAGTACGCTTTACAACAACTTCCCTCTTATGAGCAATATAGGCATCAAGAATAGGAATAATACCTAGTGTCATCGGTCTTCTATCAACAATAGAAACCATATTATAATTATAATTAACTTGTAGCTCAGTATTCTTAAGTAAATAATTGATAATTAAATCACGATTAGCGTCCTTCTTTAAGTCAATAACAATTCTGACACTTTCTTCCCTATCAGACTCATCCCTAACCTCAGAAATACCATCAATCTTCTTATCAATCCTAATAGAATCAATCTTATTAACAAGCATTGCCTTATTAACCTCAAAAGGAATCTCATGAATAATAATCTGTTCACGACCCTTTTCTTTAACAACCTCATACTTGCACTTAACAATTACCTTACCACGACCAGTAGTAAAAGCATCAATAATACCTTTCTTACCTTCAACAATACCACCAGTAGGAAAATCAGGACCCTTAACAATCTCTAAAATAGTATCTAACCTACAATTAGGACTATCAATTCGCTTAATAGTAGCGTCAACAATCTCACCTAAATTATGAGGTGGAATACTAGTAGCATAACCAGCAGAAATACCGTTTGCTCCATTTACAAGTAAATTAGGAAACTGAGCAGGAAGCACAGTAGGCTCTAAAAATCTATCATCAAAATTAGGAGCCCATGGAATAGTTTCCTTATCAAGATCACGTAACAACTCTTTTGAAACAGGAGCAAGCCTTGCTTCAGTATAACGATAAGCCGCAGCACCATCCCCATCCATAGAACCATTATTACCATGAATAGAAACCAAAATAGTATTCTGTTTCCACCATTGACTCATACGAACCATCGCATCATATACAGAAGAGTCACCATGTGGATGGAACTTACCTAACACATCTCCAACAGTTGCCGCACACTTAATAAAAGGCTTATCCCAAGTATTACCTGCCTTATACATCGCATAAAGTATTCTTCTTTGAACAGGCTTCAAACCATCCCTAACATCAGGAATCGCACGATCTTGAATAATCTCCTTCGCATAATTTCCAAACCTATCCCCCATTATATCTTCTAACGCATAATCATGAATTCTCTTTAATACATCTTCCATAATTACCCCCTATAATCATCTTCCATTGTAAATATAACATTCTCATTAATCCACTCTTTACGAGGCTCAACCTTATCACCCATTAAAACACGAACACGTTTCTCTGCCAAAACAGCATCAGTAATATTAACACGAATTAAACTACGCGTAGCAGGGTCCATTGTAGTCTCCCATAATTGAGTAGCGTCCATTTCACCAAGACCTTTATAACGTTGAATAGTATACTTACCAGTTGCTTCAGACTTCAACTTATTAAGCTCATCATCACTATAAGCATAAACATGCTTCTTACCATAATCAATCTTATATAAAGGAGGTAAAGCAATAAATAACTTACCTTTTTCAATTAACCCTCTCATATAATAATAAAAGAAAGTCAACAACAAAATCTGAATATGAGCACCATCAACATCGGCATCGGTCATGATAATTACCTTATCATAATTAGATTCATCTACATTAAAATCACTACCAACACCAGCACCTATAGTATGAATCATAGTATTAATCTCTTCATTCTTAAGAATCTCTTCCATAGAAGCCTTAGCAGTATTAATAACCTTACCACGAAGAGGTAAAATAGCTTGGAATTTTCTATCTCTTCCACCCTTCGCACTACCACCTGCTGAATCTCCTTCGACTAAAAATAACTCATTCAACTTAGAATTTTTAGCCTGAGCAGGAGCAAGCTTTCCAGATAAATTCTTTTCAATCTTATTCTTATTCTTACCATTACGAGCCTCATCACGAGCCTTTCTAGCAGCCTCACGAACAGCCTTACTCTTAATCATCTTATCCATAATAATAGTCGCAATAGCCTTATTCTCTTCCAAGAAATACTGTAACTGTTCAGAAATAACACTATCAACAGCAGTTCTGGCTTGAGGAGTACCTAACTTACCCTTAGTCTGACCTTCAAACTGTAATAAATTCTCAGGAATTTGCAAATTAATAATAGCAGTCAACCCCTCACGAGTATCACTACCCTCTAAATTCTTATCCTTTGCCTTAATATAACCATTACTCTTCGCATAATCATTAAAAACCTTAGTCAAAGCCGATTTAAATCCAACCTCATGCGAACCACCATCATTAGTCTTAACATTATTAACAAACGAAACAATATTCTCAGAATAAGTATCAGTATACTGCATTGATACCTCAATACTAATTCCATCACGATTACCCTTAAAATTAACAATATCATGAAGCGGCTTCTTGTCATTATTCAAATATTCAACAAAACTATCTAAACCTTTTTCATAATGAAAAGTTTCACTTCTTCCATCCCTTAAATCCTCAACAATAACAGTTAAACCATTAAGTAAAAAAGCACACTCTTGCATTCTCTCAACAATAGTAGTATAAGAAAAATTAGTAACAGAAAAAATCTCTGGATCAGGCATAAACCTAACCTTAGTACCAGTCTTACTAGTTTTCTCCAAACGAGTCAAAGGAGTATTAACCTTTCCACCATCTTTAAAACTAATAAAATGTTCATAACCATCTCTCTTAATATAAACTTCCATCCACTTACTTAAAGCATTAACAACTGAAGCACCAACACCATGCAAACCTCCAGATACCTTATATCCGCCACTTTCAAACTTACCACCAGCATGCAACACAGTATAAATTACCTCAGGAGTAGACATACCACTAGAGTGCATACCAACAGGAACACCACGTCCCTCATCCTCTACAGTAATACTACCATCCTTATTAATAGAAATCTTTATCTTCTTACCATATCCATTTATTACCTCGTCAATACCATTATCAACAATTTCCCATACTAAATGATGAAGTCCTCTTTTATCAGTAGAACCAATATACATTCCAGGCCTTTTTCTAACAGCCTCTAACCCCTCTAATATCTTAATTGATTCCTCATTATACTTTGTCATACAATCACCTTAATAAATATTAACATTTTTAAAAAAATAAAGCAAGAAAACTAGAAAAATATAAAGAAAAAAGTAGAATATACCAATTTATTCCACTTTTAATACAATACACAATTTAATATCACACTTGCTTAAACATTATATTCATAGTTTGAACAATCACCTTTTTCAGTATTAGATACACTACTTCCTGTAAATATTACTTTATAATCACCTATTACTAAACATCCACCTTGCAACACATTATTAGAATAAACTAATATTCCGCTTGATGGCTTATCACCCGATATAGGTACTTCAATCTCACTTGGATTAGTTATATTAGAACCACTTAATTTACCATCATTAATAGTATATTCACCATTTAATATGTAGCTATCATCATCTTGTATTTTTATTACATACCACTTATTTACTGCATCTTTATATCCATATGCACTATTAGTAGCAGCACCTTTTCTTGACTTTTCAATTATATTCAATACAACAGGTACAGTAATTACCGCTATTATCGCAAGTATCACAATTATCGCTAATAACTCAATTAAAGTAAAAGCATCACTTTTTTTCATATTACTTAATCCTCCTTATCATTCATAATATGAACCAAATAAAATATTTTTATACAAAAAAAGTTCATAAAATACTATAAACTTTCCTTATACATACTATCATTATGAGCTTATATTTTTATTAATTAAAATATACTTTTTTTTATAATCACTTATAACAGAATTATTTATCTTACCAATCTTCTTAATAATTTTCTTATCATCCAACTGATAAACAAAATCTATATTCTTATAATCAGTAGAAATATAATATAAATAATTAATAGGAATAGCTAAATTATTATCTTCAATAATAACAAATACATTTCCATCAATATCAATAGAATTGAAACCACTAATAATAACAACATCCCCTACTTTATACTCACAAAAGTTATCTTCACTCACCATAAATAAAATATCATTATCTCTCTTAACCTTATTAAACATAACAATATACTCTAAAAAATTCATAAATCCTCCCTTAAAAAAACCAATAACCTATAACCAGCAGTATCAGTACAAGTTATAAGTAATAACTCATTATTTCTATTATAAAAGTTACTAAAATCAGACTCACTAACTACGATCTTATTATAAACAATAAACTTTCTATCAATAACACTATTCCTAATAAATACATAATCACCATTAGAAATATCATGTAAACTTGAAAAAACAGTAAAAATATTATGACCTGCTAAAATAATTAAATCACTACTATCCAAATCACCAGATAAAATACCAACATATCCATTATCCAAAATATCAGAAGAAGTACCACTCTTAATTAACCTTTTAACATTAAAACTAGGTATATAAATATATCCCGAATAATCAGAACTACCAGAACTATCTTCAACATCAACACTAAAAACACTATCAATTATTTTATTCTGAACACTAATATCATAACAATCCCTAAAACTTAAATAAAACATAAAACAAATACTAAAAAGAATTAAAAAAATACTAATTACTTTTACGTTTCTCATAAATAACAGCTAAAGATAAAGTTAAAAGACCAAACCCTAAACCAACAGTAGACAATTTCCTAGGATAAGCATAAATATCCTGAGTGACAGGCATCCTCTCATTCAAAACACTAACCTCAATCAAATCATCATCACTATTAACAAAAATTTCATAAATCTTATCACCCAAATAATATCCATTAGGAGCACTAACCTCATAAAAATGATACTTACCATAACCTAAATTATCAATACTAATAATACCATTACTATCAGTAATACCCTCATAAATCAAATTATTAAAACTATCAAAAACTTTAAAAGAAGCACCCTGTAACCTATTACCATTTTCATCAATCTTATTAATAACAAGCCGACTTTTAATCATTTTATTAACAATAGGTTCGCGAGTTACCATAATTTTAATACAATCATCATCACCATTCACACTAAACTCATAAATATTATCATCCAACTTATATCCAGGTAAAGTTTCCAACTCCTTAAAATAATAAGTCCCAAAAGGGATATCAACCTCATCATTAATAACCCCAATATCATCAGTTACAAACTCACCAATAAGTTCATCCTTCTTAACTAATAAATCACCATCAACACTATATATATCATTACCACTATAAAGACCAAACTTAACATCAGATAAAGGAACATCCGCATAACTTCCATTATTATCAACAACACCCTCAAAAATTTCACCATGCTTACGTAAACTAATAAAAACCTTTTGTCTCTCATTTTTTAAATTAACCATATAAGAATATACCTCCCTCTTATCATTATCAAGATGAATATCAATAACATCATCACTCAAAACAAATCCATCAATAGTACTAATTTCTTTTAAATAATAATCACCATTAGGCAAATCATGACTTGTAACAGAACCATTAACAGTAATTAACTCCTCAATCAATTCATCATCCAAATAAACTAAATTATCACCTTCATAAATATCTTGAGAAGCATAAAGACCAAACTTAACACCATCAAGTCCCCTATACTCATAAATAAAACCATCACTATCATAATCATCTAACATTAACCCCTCTTTATAAATTGAAACATTAGAACGAGGTAAATAACTATCAACAAAAACATTACTAACAATATCCTCATTAGATCTTAAAAACATAAAATCCTGAGAACTACTATCATGATAAAAAACACTAGACAAATCATCATAATTTTTACGTACTAAAACAACATTATCACTACCTAAATGACTAAGCTTAACAATCAAGCGATTACCATCAATATAAACAGAATTATCACTAGAAACAACCATATAATCAGATAAAACATTATTAGTATCAACTAAAATAACCTCATCATTATAAACTCCGCTAATAACTTCACTATCAAATGATGGTTTAACATAATAATGATTAACAAGACTCATAATCTCATTTTTCTCATAATCAATATTAACAATATCACCAGTACCATTAATACCAGTAGTAAAATGAATCTCATTATTGCCAATAAGTTCCCAAATAAGCTCTTGACTAGCTAAAAAATAATTATCAGTTAAATGCCCAGGATAATCATACCCAAAATGACCAATTAAACTAATCTTATTAATAATATCCTGACTCAAACCAGATAAAAACAAATCACTTTCGCCAAAATAATCATTAGTATAAATTGGCTTACCAGGCTCAACACAATAAACAATCTCACCATCCATATAATACTTCTTTTGATTCGAAGAAAAATAAGCACCAGTATCCATATTAAGTTGACTACTATAAACACCACTAATAGGAACCAAATCAAGATGAGATGCATAAACGCTAGCATTAAACAAAAACAACATCATAAAAAATAAAAATATTTTCTTCATAAATTTCTCCCTCCGAAAACATAATAAAACATTAAAAAATATAATGCAAACGAAGGTTTCTAAAAAAATAATAAAAAAAAAATACAGATTTTAAAAAATTGCTTAACAAAAAATTAAAAACTGTAAATAAACAAAAACAAATTATAAAAAACAATAAAAACAAAAAAAAATAGACACTAAATAGTATCTATCTTCATTAAATTACTGTCAACATACTTTCTAGAATTTTCATCAGATTCAACAAAACCAGCAGTAATTAAAATTTTATCTCCACTCTTTAATCCAAGACCATTCTTTTCAGAAAAATCTAAAGCACATTTCTTAGCTTCAACAATAAATTTATCAATAGAAGAACTTCTTTCAGAAACAACTGAATAAACTCCATAATTAAGTCCCATTCTTCTACCTAATTTTTCCTCATCACAAATAGCTAAAATTGGAGCCTTTGGTTTTAAATTACTTAAAATTTGAGCAGTCTTACCAGTATGAGATTGAACGACAATCAACTTAGCATTCATAATATTAGCACAATTAATAACACCACTTGCTAAAGCTACACAATCCTTATCATCATTAACAGGCAATTTAAATTTACCTTCAAAATCAGTATATTTTTCAGTTGTAGCACAAGTTCTTGCCATAGCTGCAACAGTTTCAATTGGATGCTTTCCAACAGTAGTTTCACCAGATAACATAACAGCATCAGTACCATCAAATACAGCATTAGCAATATCAGATACCTCAGCTCTCTTAGGTCTATTATTTTCCATCATTGTCTCTAACATTTCAGTAGCAACAATAACAATCTTACCCATTTCACGAGCAGTCTTGATAATATTCTTTTGAATTGCTGGAATTTCCTCAGGAGGAACTTCACTTCCTAAATCTCCTCTACCAATCATAATACCATCAGAATTTTCAAAAATCTCAACAATATTAGAAACACCAACAACACTCTCAACCTTACAAATGATTTTTAAATCTTCTCTACCATATTGCTTTAATAATTCCTTAATTTCTAAAATATTTTCCTTATTAGAAACAAACGAAATTGCTAAATACTCTCCACCATGTTCACAAGAATATTTAATATCTTCCCTATCCTTGTCTGAAACATAAGGAATATCTAATGGTTTACCAGGGATAATACAACTCTTACGACTTCCTAAGAAACCACCTTGAGTAATACGACAAGTAACCCCATCATCCTCTACACTTTCTACAACAACTTTCATCTTAGCATTCTCAAGCCATACTTCATCGCCAACTTCTAAAGTATTAATTACAGATGGATGATTAAAAGTAATTCTTTCAGCATTACCAATAACAGCTTCCTTTACTAATCTAATAGTATTACCAACAACAAGTTGTGCACCTTCAGTACCTTCATCATCAGCTTCCATAACACATCCACGAAGTTCAGGTCCCTTAGTATCCCATAAAATAGAAATATTCTTTCCAGTTCTCTTTCTTACCTCACGAACACAATTTTGAAATTGAGTCTTTTCCTCATCAGTAGCGTGAGAATAATTTAATCTTGCAATATTCATACCAGCATTAACCATTTGTTCCATTACATCAGGTTGGTTACTAGCTGGACCAATACTACAAATAATTTTAGTCTTCTTTAAACTCATAATAACACTCCTTCTCTAAACAAGTAAAATAATACCACATATTAAAAATAATCGCAATAATAAAAGAAAAAAAATCAATTAAAACAATCGATTTTACATAAAATTTAAAAATATAAAAAGAATAATTATAATAAAAAATACAATATAAGATAATTTAGAAATAGTAAACTTCCTATAATCACTTGAAAAAACTAAATTATCATAATTTCCAACTTCAACCAAATTCATACCGAATAACTTAAAACTACTCAAATCATTCTCACTTACTAAAACAAAACCTGTACAATCATCAAGATCAACATAATTAAAACTAGGTAACTTAAAAAAAGATAAAAACATAGCCAAATCACCAGCACACCCAGCAATATTAAATAAAGAAAGAATAACCAAAATAGGAATATTAAATATAAATCCAATTACTAAAGTAAAAATACCAATAAAGAAAAATGGAAACATCAAAGATACCATAATACCTTTTTTACTAATCAAATCCTTGCACATACAATAAAAAATACCCTTCTCCAAATTCGCACCATAAACAATTTTTCTTCTGTCAACACCACGATTTAAAGAAAAACCAATGCCGTGCAAAAACTCATGTAAAAACATCCACAAAAAATAGATAACTAAACACCTAAAATCAACAAAAGATGAATACCCTAAAACACATATAAATATATAAAAAGGAACAAACATTAACAAGCTAAAAATATTTAAAGACTTCATATTCATTGAATACTTGTAATACTTCATAAAACACATCCTAATAAAGCAACAACAAGTCCAACAATTAAACCAATATTATGCAACTTACTATTACTTCTAAATACTAGACCATATACTGATAAAACAAAATATATCATAAAACCAAATACAATTGTAAAAACATACCCAAATAACCAACCACTAACAAAACTCAATAAAAATCCTAAAAAAGCACCTATAAAAACACTAACCCAACTCTTACTATTACAAACATAAATACCTATCAAAATGTAATACATAATATTAACTACTAAAGTAAAAAAACTAACTTTACTAACACATAATAAATAACAATTAAATAAACTAAAACCTGCAATACTAATATTATCAGTTTCATCATATTTAAAACTAATTACAGTCATTAAAATGTATCCTAAAACACACCCCAATAAAACATAAATAAAAGTCATATCATGATAATTGTGAGATAAAATAGAAAAACAAACAGGTAATACATTAAACAAACAATTAATTAAAAATAATCCAAAAATTATATTAATCGAAACATTTTTAAGATCAAATCTCTTACCTATATACATTCCCAAAAAAACAAACAAACAGCATAAAACTACCAAAACCATATTAATCCTCCCTTACCTTTGTTCTACCTAAATACGTAATTTTAACAAAACCATCACCAGATTTTGCATAATCACTAACAGGTTCCTCAGAAATATTAGAAACATCACTAACATTAATTGTTTTCATAGAATAATCTTCACTAGAACCACAATTAAAACAAACCATATACTTATCACTTAACAAGCCATTTCCAATATAACCAGAACCTCCACTACCAGACGACTTACCACTAGAATCATTAGCATAGCCTCCATAAAAGCCGCCACCGCCTCCGGCAACACCATCATTACCAGCACTTCCACTAGCATCCTGACCTTGACCAAAAGCAAAACCACTAGATTGTTTTCCAGAATCAGAAGAAGTTTGAGAACTTACACCACCCTGAAAACCACCACCAGAACCAGTTGTAAAACTCCATGAACTTCCACCTCCGCCTCCGGCAACAATCAAAATTTTATCAATATCATCAGATAAAGAAGATAACAAACCAGACTTTAAAGCAATATGAGTAGCTCCTCCACCTCCACCTGATGCCTCATTATCAGAAGGAAAAGAACTACAAGAACCACCATCATGAGTTCCATAACCCCCGCCATTATAACCACCTGCAGCACAGCCTTGTAAAACACCAATATGACCTTCTCCACCAACATTAATAAAAAGTTCAGTATTTTTATTAAGATAGATAATACCTGTAGAATATCCACCATATCCACCAGTACCAAGAACATTACCATTACCTAACGCTTTACCACCTTGAGCCCCCCAAGCCTCTAATTTATAATAACCAAAATTCAAAGTCTTAAAAACTTGCTCACCACCGGTATAATCAAAAACATATTCCATATATGGTGCATTCTCAGCAAGCAATATCTGATCATTATCAATCTCATAAATATAATCACGATATTCAACATAACCATTAATCTTTCCATAAGGATCAATACTTAAATTACCACTAATAGGTTTAGCACCAGTAATATCAATCTCATCACAATTGTCAGGAAAAATACAATCATAACCATTAAAAACATTCCCAGATAAATCATAATTAACATAATAATTTTCAAGAGCCCTCTTAATACCATTAACACTATCAAAAACAGTCTTCTGACGTGACTTTTCAATACTATTACTAACAATAGGTACAGTTATTAAAAACACAATCGCAAGAACAACAAATATAGCTAATAACTCAATCAAAGTAAACCCATCTCTATTATTCATCTTTATCACCTATTATAATATTAATATAATTTTAAAAATTTGTAAATAAATAAAACAATTATAACAAAAAAAAATTAGGGAAAACCTAATTTTAAACAATCATAGAAAGTATAACACAACCTATGACACTAATTAAAAATACTTGTACCAAAAACTTCCAAATATATTTAATCCATTCCTTATAAGAAACATTTAAATACTTGAGCCCACCTATCAAAGTAATACTTACAGGTAAAATGAACATCATTATACCAAACATAGATTGGAAAACACATAAAATGAATGGCATCATAGAAGAATTATATAAACTAACAATACCATATAAACCATTAATAAAATATAAATAATCATTATAAAATAAACTTCCAAAAATTCCAGTCAATACACCTGTAAAAATATTAAAATCATTAGATAAACCTAATATAAAATTACTAATTGTTAGACTAATATTACCACTACTAGCAGTAACAACCTGAGAAAAAATCAAAGAAGCCAAAACAACATAAACACCAGGAAGTAATACTTCCTTAACACCAGACTTAAACGATTCAATAAAATCACTAAATCTAATACTATAAATCCAGGCTATAATAACACTAGCAATAACCAAAATAGCACTAACATCATAATTACTAAAATATCCAATTTCAGAAAAATTACCAAATACTTTATTAAAAATATTAACGCCAAATAACTCAATACTAGTTAACTTTTCATGTAAATTAGTAAACATTTCAATACCAAAAGCATAATACCAATTAAATAAACCCAAAACCAAAAGAAGAACAACAACAATCAATATTATAGCTAATGGAATCCAACTTTTCTTATTATCCTTCATATTAACAAATAAAGGAATACTCTCATTTTTAACATTTTTCTTACTAACCTTACTCTTACCAATGATAAACATACTAAGTAAAAATATAAATAAAATAAGTAAAATAACATTAAAAATAATAAATAACTTAGGTTCTAATCCAAAATAATTCTTATATATTGCCATATTACCACTAATAGAAGCAACAACACCTATTAAACTACCACCAACAGTACTAGCCAAAGAATCTAACTTGCTATAACCCATCTTACTTAAGATAGCTATAAAAAATGGTAACAAAACAAACACCATCATAGTTTCCCCAAAAATAGAAGTAATCAAACTAAATATAACAATAGTAGCAACTAAAAACTTAGTCTTATTACAAGAAGAAACCCATGAAACAATCTTTTGATATGAGCCAGTTTTATTTAAAACACCATAAAAACCACCAATACATAAAATCAAAATAATATACTGAGCAAATACAGCAAAACTATATGATAAAGCTGTAAACATACCATATAAACCTAAAGGCGTAACCTCACCCTTAACAAATTCACCGCTAGAAAAACTTCCAACAGGAATAATCCATGTAAGTATCACATAAAGTAAAAATGCAATACCTATAACTTTCAATAAACCATATTCTTTCTTTTCCTTATCCATACTCTAACCTCCACATTAATTATACAACTTATAAAAAATATATAAAAGAAAAATAAACTATATTTTTAAATTTTCACTATTTTTTCAAATTATTAGGTTCAATAAGAGACAAAGAAACCTTTTCTTTATCCAAATTAATATCAATAACATAACAATCAACAATATCACCAACACTCAAAACATCACTTGGATGCTTAATATATTTGTCAGTAATCTTTGAAATATGAACCAAACCATCATTATGTAATCCAATATCAATAAAAGCACCAAAATCAACAACATTACGAACAGTACCCTGTAACTTCATACCATTACTTAAATCCTTAATATCAAGAACATCACTTTTCAAAATAGGTTGTGGCATCTCATCTCTAGGATCCCTATTAGGACTAATCAAAGACTTAATAATATCATCCAATGTATAAATATCAGTACCCAACTTATTAACCAATTCATCCTTATTAATACCACTTAAAACATCACTCATACGACTACTTCCTATATCAGACAAATCTAAACCTAAAATATCTAACAACTTCAAAGTAACATCATAACTTTCAGGATGAATTCCAGTACTATCTAAAATATTACTTCCATCAGTAATTCTTAAAAATCCAATAGCCTGTTCATACGCCTTATCACTCAATAACTTCTTTTTCTTAATCTCATCACGAGAATTAATCCTACCATTATTTTCACGATAATCAATAATTTTTTCAATGTTTTTCTTAGTAACACCACTAACATATTGTAGTAAAGAAGGACTAGCAGTATTAACATTAACACCAACACTATTAACAGCCTTTTCCACAACAAAATCCAAATTATCTTTTAAAGCCTTAGCAGAAACATCATGTTGATAAAGACCAACACCAATACCCTCAGGAGGAATCTTAACCAACTCAGCTAAAGGATCCTGTAATCTCCTACCAATGCTAACAGCACTTCTCTTTTCAACTTCCAAATTAGGAAACTCATCAATTGCTAACTTAGAAGCACTATAAATACTAGCACCAGCCTCACTAACAATAACATACTTACAAGATAAATTATACTCATGAATCATTTCACTAACAAACTTCTCACTTTCACGAGATGCAGTACCATTACCTATCGCAATAATATCAACATTATACTTCTTAATTAAATTAACAATTTTTTCTTTACAATTTTTCAAAGACTCACTACTAATTC
>ODAI010842142.1_pt1 | contig 17109 bp, 17 predicted proteins | sample 1539321 | NCBI WGS metagenome assembly ODAI01 (sample SAMN02144231, study PRJEB22623) | gut metagenome | biome: sheep rumen | host: Ovis aries | place: New Zealand | reverse complement strand
CGGTGGTAAAACGACAACACTTGATGTAAAGGTAGAGCTTGCAGATACACATACCGCAGGATTACCTGTAGGTATATGTGTACAATGTTGGGCTGCAAGACACGCTACTGAAATCCTTAAAGACCAGTAATTTTCACCTCCTAATTACTTTTTACATATTTTTCTTATTTTTGCGACAAGTAACTGTCTTTAATTTTGTTTTCAGGTGAAAGCAAAGTAAACGGTAAATCGGTGAGTGATGCTAACGTTAAGGTAATCTATGCTAATGTAGATTCAAACGGTATGGCTAGTATTGAAAACTACAACATTGGCAACTCGAAAGCTGATTCATATACCTTAAAGGTAGTATTTACTGCTACAGGCTATGATAAGCTTGAAGCTAATGAGACAATTAGTATTGTACCATAACTTGATGTTATTGGAGCAATACTGATTTTTAACCTCCCCTCATTTTTTTTCTGTGCGATAAACAATTGTCTTTCTTTTATTTACCATAAAACTATTTTTTTTATTTGTATGTTGCTAATGTATTTACTTAACAGGTATATTCACATTCCTGCATGTTATTTTCCATTGAAATCGTGTTACGAAAGTTTTACTTCTGTAATAATCTGTATATCAAATTACATTCTAATACAGATATTTGTTGCATAGAGTGTATTGACAATCCAAAGAAGTATTTTTTTCATTAGATAATCGATTTTTTTTAATCTGTATGTATTAAGGTATACGTTCTGTTTAAAAAGAAGGGGGGGGGATAAAGACCTTTCTACATGTCCGACCTATTTTTTCTTTAAATTTTTGTTTTTGTCCTTTAAATTTAAATTTTGTTCTTCTTTAGCTTTTGTCCAGGTAGTTGTATCCCTTATTCAGGTTTGACTGGTTTTCGATATAGAATTGGGTGGTTGCTTCGGTTATCTCAATGGAGATATCTCCAATTCTTTCAAATGATTTGACTACCCTAAATAATACTAGATAATATGTTGAATTCTTCTTATCGATTTCGTCCTTGGCCATCTGGCTTGATATCTTTTTGGTAGCCAACTTCTGAAGATTCGTCAATTCCCTTTCATATCTGTCCATCTTCTCCTTGATGTTGGCGTCAAATTTCAAGGAACTCTTGACAGCCTTTTGAAACATGGTATTGCTCATTTCATACATTTCCTCCAAGACGTCAATAACTGGTTCCTTAACTTCCTTATTCTCTTCTATAACAAATTTGGGAATGTGACATATATGATCACCTATACGTTCCATATCATATGCTATCTCATTGAACATCAATGTATTGTTGAATTCGAAGTATGGATCAAGTGATATCACGGTATCCGTAGATGACTTGATTTTAGTATACATGTGATTTGTATGCAAGTCCTCATCCAAGGCCTTCTGGGCCAGGTCTATATCATTGGTCTTAAGTGCTTCAAAGGACCATGCAAATTGCTTCGTAATCTGTTCACCCATCTCCTTAAGCATCTGCTTAATGAAAAATTCCCCTGAATATTCCGGTACGGAGTGATTGGTCTCATACATCTCCGATATTTCATTGAATTTCTTCAAGTCAACAACATACGCCTTCTTGATTACCTCATTGTCAATAAGCGGCTTAAGAAGTTTAGTCACATACCTTCGGCTGATATTCAATTTATCGGCAATTTCATCCTGAGTTGATGGGGCCTCATAGAGTATAATGTCCAGTATCTCCTTCAATGTATTATTTTTAATATTCTTTGGCATATTAATAACTCACATTAAATTACTTGTATGATATTTATTTGATATTCTGATTAAAAAAGTTATGTATTGATGTGCCGAAATTCTTCAAATATTGATTGGATGATATTTAATTCATCGGCGAGGATTATGTGGATATGTGAAGAGGGTTCTTGATATCTTAATGTGGATGATGAATCATCAAGTGTAAATAATTCAACCTCAATTTTTTTATATGATGTCTTTAATATATCATTCTATAGAAAAGCATAATAAAAATATAAACAGAAAAATTATCAAAAAAATAAATCACAAAAGGATCAAATCATGTTTACCGAAAATATTTACAAAGAGGACATACCTGTACATCTGTTGGCTAAGATAATGCAGGCAAGAAAAATGTTTAAGGACAAGGGAATAACCAAGTCAGGTTATAATCATTTTCAAAACTTTGCATACTATGAACTGAAGGACATCATACCTGAAGCCATAGAGATATGTATCGAACTTAAACTGGCAACAAAGTTTACCTATGAAAACAACCTATACAAATTAAAGGTCTATGATTTGGAAAACAAGGAACAAACTGAATTCTGTATGCCCGGTAAGGATTATAAAAATGAAGGAAACATAAACAATCAGCTGCAGAACTTAGGAAAGATACAGACATACATCAGAAGATATCTATATCTCCAGTTTTTGGACATTACCGAAAATGACGTTGTCGATGCAAGCAAACCAAAACTAAAACATCCAATAAGCTAAAGGTGATTATATGGCAGTAGAAGAAGTACTTGCAGGTAAAATGGTAGAACGTAAATCCAAGTTCTATGCTCACCTATATAAGGTGGACAATATTGATGCTGACGTTGAAGAGGTACGTAAGATACATAACAAGAAATATAAAAAGGCCGCACATCACTGTTATGCCGTATTGGTGGGTGATAATGAAGATCAAAGAAATGATGGAGAAGTTGGCTCTCCGGGCAGGGTACTCTTGGAATTGTTGCATGAATATGAATTAAACGGCTATATGATAATGGTATCAAGAATATTCGGTGGAATAAAACTAGGACAGGGTGGAGTATCACGTGCCTTTAGAAATGCTGGAAGAGGAGTTATAAAGGCATACCTTGAAAATCAATAATACGTTTGTATAAACGCTTAAACTTTTCTATTTTTTTTAAAAAAAAGAGATATGTTGAATTAAATTAATAAATCATATCTTCATCATCATAATCATCATAATTGTTAAATCGATGGGTGTTAACTTTATCGGATGTATCTTTTGTATTCTTGTCTACTTCATCAGGTACTCTGAGTATTGTGTATAAAATACATGCAATAATGGCTATGTTGATATACTCTTTTACTGATTCAAATACTGAATATATTATTGATGCATGAACATTGACGTCTGCATAACCTATGATTAGCTCGATAATACCTATGATGATTAGTAATATTCCATGTGTACTTTTTATCTTACCTGAGAATAACGGGTAAAGTCCCATGATGATTAATGCATAACCGATTGTTCTAAATAATCTCCAGTTGGTGATGCTTTCCAGGTTTATGAAGATATCATATGGTATGATTCCTGCAGCTCCCAGAAAATGAATCAATTCTATAATCAATATTATTACCAGTGGGAATAGGAACAATATCTTGGTGGTTATATATGATGAATCCTCTTTTTGCCGGTATTTTCGAGAATATTCCTGATGGTTAACCTTTCTGAATTTGTCTTTTGCTGTTTTTTTAGGTAACTGTATTCTATCCTGCTCTATTTCGGTCATCAATGGATCTTTGAGGAATTTCTTCAGGAATTCTGCCACGAATGATGTGACAACAGCTCCTATAATCGTTCCGCTGATACCCATAAATGATGTTAAAACAGCTACAACTCCAGATATAAGGGCAACTATTATAATATCGGTTATTTTTGTCTTTGACATAACTATCCACGCCTATCATATATATTTTTTTACTTTGAAATTCAATATATATAATTTATAGTTTATATATTTTATCGAATTTTCTATTTTTAAAATATATTAATGTAATCACACGATTGTTGATTGAAGTTCGCTAATTATTATTTTTAATAAAAATATATTATATACACTATTTGTGTATAATAATATAATATATGTTAATATTGACTACAATTACAAATTGGATAAAAGAATAAGACATGAAAACTAAAACAACTACTTTTTAAATATAAATCCCATAGAAAAAAATTTTCCCCTCAGAATAACAGAATCCTTTAAAAGAGAGATATTTTCGGGATTAAAGAAATTTTCAATGGTAGTTTAAATAATGGAAAATTAGTTGTTTAGAATTAATTTAAGCCTTAGGGGGGAATTGAACCCTCGACCTATGCCTTACCAAGGCATCGCTCTACCCCTGAGCCACTAAGGCAAATTTAAAATTAGTTAGAAATATAGTGCAGGAGATGGGATTCGAACCCACGTAGGCCTACGCCAGAGGATCTTAAGTCCACCCCCTTTGGCCAGCTCGGGCACCCCTGCATTTAAAAAAGATTTTCTCTCTTTAAGAGAACAATACTATATAAGATGTTCATCATATATATACTTTATGGTTCTTATATTTTCTCATAAAAATCATATGAAAAACCATTGATGAACTACTTAAAATCAATTTATAATTTTTTTAACGTGCATAATTCAATTTAAAAAATAATTCAGTCTTAGTTCACAGATTAATGAACACCAAACCTATTATACAAAGAATCATTCCCCCTATTTGTTTTAGCGTGACTCCTTCATGGTATAATATGGCACCTATAAACAGTAAAGCTATCGCTGCACACGTATTTGCAACAAATGGTGCATTGTTTACCTGCCAACCTACACGATAAGCATAGATATAACCAGCTTCAAGTCCAACTATTGCTATACCTAAAAGTATTGGTGCCCAGTTGATTCTTGCCAATTCAAGTAATGCATTTTCAGATTCTGTCATGTATAGGAATAATATTCCCGATACTATTGCCCCGGTGAGGTATGTTATCATCAATCCACCAAATGTATTTACATTGTTTGGCATGGACTTGCTGCATACATGATATAGACAGTTTGAAAGCACTATCATTGCAATAGGAATTATCATCTTAAACATATTATCTTGTCTTTTCTTTGTATTATAACTATTTGTAGTTCTATGTAGTTATAATTATTTGATAATGGATTATAATTTACTAGACCTTTTTTGCTTCAATATATGCATAAAATTACAAAACATTTATATACTATGATTATTATACAATAAATTATAACATTCATTAGTATAATTGGTACGGCGACCAAAGCGATAGGGTCACATCTGAACTCGTCTCGATCTCAGTAATAAAGTCTATCTACGTTCTGTCTTGTACTATAGGTGGTAAGTCTATGGGAATTTCGGAAAGTTGCCGGCCTTTAATTATCTATAATGATTAGCTTTTTTTGTGGCAAGTTGTGTTTGAGTTTATTATGTAGTTTTCTTGTTTTTGTAGTAGATTCGTGATTCTAATTCTAACAGGGGAAGTTCTAAGTCTAACTTGACTTAGTTTCCCATTTATCATTTAAAATAATATTTCATGAAATAATTATTATACTACTTTTTATAAATATATTAATTGTCTACTTTTATGAGTTTACTCATAATAGGTTAATATCTTAAGTATTTATATGCTTAATCTGTAATGGAATTTGATATTAATTCATGACTGCCTGGTACGAGGGTTGCTTGGGGAGGAATGTTGGTAATCTACCTGTGATCTGGAGAGTTAGTAAACAGGCAATATTTTTTAAAAAAAAGTAAAGGTGTTTAGGATTTATTGAAATTTATCCAGAATATCTTTATACACGCTTTTTATAGGCTCATCGGACTGTTCATATATTCTTTTTAGTATAAGTTCGGGAGTACTTCTTGCAAGATAGTTTATTTTTGGACTTCTGTCAACTATAAGGTTATAGTTTTCATCTAATCCTTTTGCTTCTATACCATCCGTTCTGATGTTGATGTTTTTTGTGTGTTTAAGTATTTCAGGTGCCATATGTGTTACTATCACGGCAAATGAGTCATCATCCTGTATGTGTTCTATAAATCCTATTATTATTTTTATCGCTGCTTCCAGTTCTGTTATTGATTCAAGCTCATCTATGAGTATCAACTTGTTTTTTTGGCCTATAACTACTGGTATGAATGATGTTAAGAATGTCTCGAAGGCTCCTGCGTTGAGTGAGTGTTTTTTTGTAAAGTAGTATACTTCATTAATCTTGGGAATTACTGCATTTTTGGCACAAATTCCTAAACCCATATAGGTCATGATGGTATGTTGAGCCAAAGTTTCAAGGAGTGTTGTTTTTCCTCCACTATTTGCACCAGTAAGTAATATGATGTTGTTATTTCTATCAAGATTATAATCGATATCTTGCATTAAAATGCCTTCATCTTTTTCCTCTTTTTTAAGTGTCAGATGAAGACTGCCCTCAAGCTGATATTCATCACCGAATGAAGGTATGGTCAAGTCATAATACTTGCTGAATGATGCAAGTGCAAACTGGTAGTCATAATGGATTAGCTCCAACGTCTCATCAATGATTGCATCCTTATATTTTTCAAGTTTCAAACATACATCAAGCTCTGCTTCAAACTTCTTAAGATGACTGTTTGCATTGGCACTTTCCTCAATACGCATAAGCTCGTTGTAATCAATTTCCAATGGATATTTGATGATGAATGCATCAACGTATTGTGATGTTTTTTCATATATCTCATCTTTTGCGACATCAAGGTGTTTGTCGAATATCTTCATGATTTTGGGTGGAAGATTCTCATTGTTAAGAAGCTCAAGTACCTCATCACCACTTAAGTCAACATGCTTAATCTCCTCTTTAATCACGTCGTTGGTCTTCTTGGTGACCTCTTCAACAACGTCAATCAACTTAACCGTCGATTCGGATGTGACATTGATGTTATCCAACAGATTAAGAACCTCGTCTATACAGCTGTCCAAGTGCAGATATTTTCTAAGGTTGTAAACGTTTTCCAATACTTCCTTGTTCTGTTTAAAAAATTCCAGTATGATATTGGGCTGAATTTCATGGTCGGGACTTTTATTACTTACGCTGATGATATTGCCTGTCTCACCGGGTTCTGTATTGAAGCTGTTGTATACGTAGACGATAAATTCGAACTCGTTGAAGTCAACCTGACTTTCAACCGCGTAGACATTGCAGTACTTGTTGAAGCCACGTTCAACCAGGTCCATATAATCTTCATAATCCTCACAGACAATTGCATATTCATCATTGAATTTTGGTCTGATGTTCTCATCCAACTCGTGAATATTAGAATACAGTTGTCGGATATATTCATAATCCAAGTCCTTTGTATCATTCAACGTTTGTTCTATCAGTTGCTGGGTGGATTCTATTCGGCCATAATCCTTTGTAGGACATAAGAGCAATATCCTATTTCTGGCATAATCCGTATTTGTAAACGAGAGAAGTCTTTCAATAATATCAGAGTAAATGTTTTTTGATTGTGATGTTTTCAAAAAATCATCTATATTGTCTCCATGCATATACCTGACAATTTCCAAGGCTTTTTGATTACTCAATCCCGGAATGGTTAAAAGCGTGTCAATGTCATAGTTTTCAATGGATTGACAGAAGTTGTCATAGGAACCATATTTTTCAATGATCTTATCAATTAACTTCTTTCCAACACCTTTAATTTCTTCTATATCGTAAATTAAAAACACATCCTGGTGGTTGTTTATAATATTTTTGTGTTAAGTTAAAATAGTACATTCAAGATAATTATTATTAGTTATTTAATTTAAAGTATTTATTTTATTTTAAAATTTTTTTTGGAGAATGAATAATTTATGGATTTTATCATATATGTCCTATTATTATTAATAGGTGGATGCTTTGGTGGATTGATGGCAGGACTTTTAGGTGTTGGTGGGGGAATAATATTAACGCCCATACAGTATGCTCTGCTATTGGCGATGGGTGTACCCAATCACATAGCCCTACCGATGTCATTTGCCACAAGTCTTGCAGTGATATTTGTCACAATGATACGATCAACAAAGAAACATTACGATAATGGAATGGTCGTTAAGGATTATCTTAGGGAATTGATGATACTGGGATTCATGGGAGCTATACTAGGTGCATTCATATCCACACATGTAAATGTAAGATTTCTGGAGATAATCTTTGCAACGATGTGTATAGTGTCGGTTATCAACATGATTCTGATAAAAAATCCCGACAACGATGATAATATCTCAACCAGCAGAATCGGACATATAATGCTTGGTTTAAGTGCCGGACTTCTATGTGGTCTTCTCGGCGTAGGCGGTGGAGTTATAATGATACCTGCCTTGACGGTACTGCTAAGATATCCCACACATAAGGCTATCGGAACATCATCCGCTTCCATTATAGCGACATCTCTTGGCGGATTAATCACATACATAATATTGGGCTGGAACGTTCCCGGTTTACCTTCCTATTCATTGGGGTATGTAAATGTAATTCAATTCCTATTTCTGACGGCAACAAGTACAATCGTATCTGGTTATGCTGCAGGCTGGTCAAAAAACATAGATGCACGGATATTAAAGGCTATGCATATAGTAATAGTGTTATATATTGGACTTAAGATGTATGGGCTATTTTAATTAAAAAAAGTGTTTGGGTGTAAATAGAAAATGGCTTTCTAAAAAGCCCCTATCTATTCTTTTACTGGTTTAATTTTTTCTTAGATTATTCCACTTGCTTCAAGCATGGACTGAAGACCTAATATTATGATGGCCAATCCGCCTATGATTCCAATCTCATCTGCATATTTGATGGCAAGTTGAGTACCGAATTTACCGACAAGCAACCATATGACTACACATATCAAACTTAAAACCAGCAATATTATGGAATTTACGTGGCTTATTGCACCTTGACTAGCAAGTATAAGATTTTCAATGTTACCGAAAATCAATAATCCCCAAAAACCATCACAGTCATTTATCAAATTCATATTTTCACCTTCTATTCTGATTTATTTGATTTTTTGTTTTTGTAGACTTCAACTATTGACTGGATACCTAATATGAATATCACTAGTCCTCCGATAAAATCAATGATGTTTGAGTAACGTATAGCCTGTTCTGTCAGTACCGTTCCGATGATAAACCATAAAACTACTATGATTATACTCATAATGCTCAATGATAATACATTTGCCTTCTTCACTTCACCTTGACTTGCCAGATCAGGTTTTCAATGTTACCAAATATCAGCAAACCAAGAAATGGTAAATATTCCTCCAACATGTTTTTCATTCTCCATATTTTTTCATAAAATTTAATTCATATCTTAACATTATATAATCTTATTTAAAATTATATCTACTTGTTATGCTATTTTTTCAAAAATTTAAGTAAACAAAAAAAATAAGTAAGGGGTTATGGAATAGTCTTTAATTGAAAAGACCTGATTCTTCAAGCTTATCTTCAAAGAACTTGGTACGTTTATCCCATCTCTGTTTAAGCAGAACTGATGCTATAATCATGATAATACCAAGTATCAATAGGAACATGAATGATGGTATGTAATTGCTCCATATGAGTCCAAGCTGTGATTCACGGACAATGTTTATACCATGAGTCATAGGAAGGAATGGATTTATTATTCCAAAGATTGTATTCATAATCTCAACCGGATAAATACCTCCTGTACCTGATATCTGGAATACCAGAAGCAATATTGCTATTCCCTTACCAACTTCGCCGAACAATGAAGATAATGAATATATTATCGCCATGAATACCATCGATACGAAGTAACATGTAAATGCAAATACAGGTCCATTATAAATGTCAATTCCCAATAAATAACAACCTATCAATGTAACTGTCGTCTGAAGTATTGCTACGATATTAAACAGGGCCAGTTTACCCAAGTACATTTCATGTGGCCTATATCTTGTACCGATACTTGTACCTGTCTTTAACATTACTGTATTAATCAGAGCACCTACCCACATGGATAACACTAAGTAGAACGGTGCAACCTGTGAACCATAGTTATTTGTTGGAAACTCCTCATATCTTTGTAGCTTAACAGGTCCAAGGAAGTAATCCTCAACCTGGTCATCAGTCAGATTCGTAACGGCAGATAACTGATCTGCAGCAGAACCTATTGAATCAGATGCGTTCTGCAATGCTGATGCTGATGAATAACCTAATAATTCTGCACCTGCAGCCAATTCCATTGTACCATTGGAAAGTATATGAACTCCATTTGATAATTCATAAGAACCATCGGCCAACTGTTTTGAACCGCTGGCAAGATCATGTGATCCGCTGGCAAGCTGACTTGAACCGTTTGCTACAAGGTGTGCTCCGGTATTTAACTTGGATATGTTTTGGTTTGTAGCATTTAATTCCCCATCAATTTTATTTAATAATCCATCTATTTTTGATTTATCCTCGTTGTTTTTAATAGCTTCATTTAGACGGGATATATCTGCAGAAATTTTATCGAATCTGGTAGATATGTTATGTGTTCTGGATGCTATTTCCTCAGAGTTTTTGTCAAGTTGATATGCCTTATCAGATAGGTTATATGCAGCATCGGATAAGTTTGCCGTATTGGTTGAAACGTTGTGTGTTCTGTTGTCTAATTCTCGTAGTTCTTTTGCAATTTGAGCAGTATTTGCATCAAGTTTATCCATATCATTGCTTAATTTTGATGAATCTGTAAGTTGTTCCAATGCATTTTTTATTTTATGGTATGTATTGTACAAATCATCTGATTTGGCTGCCAATTGGCCTGTTCCATCAGCTACTTGACTTGCACCACTTGCTACCTGGTCTGCACCGCCTGATAACTTGTTAGCCCCCACGGATATTTCGGTAGCACCATTTGCAAGTTGGTCTGCACCACTTGATACTTTGTTTGCTCCACTTTCGAGTTGGTCTGCACCACTTGCCACTTTATCTGCACCTGCGGATAGTTGGTCTGCACCGTCCTCCATTTTTGCGGCACCATCAGCAAGTCCTGACTGAAGTTCTCCAAGTTTGTCATAAGCTGCAACATTGATAAATGCTACTATTTCTGAGTTTAGCTTATTGAAGACAGCCTTTGAAGCAGCATCAGTTAACTTTGCAGCTACAGGATTGGTTTTTTCATTAACATAATATTCTAATCTGGCTGAGTGTGGTGTATCTGTAGTTATTGATACAATTGATTTACTAAAATCATGTGGAATCACGATACCTGCATAATATGATCCGTTATGGACTCCACTTCTTAACTCATCAGCCGTAACGTATGTCCATTTAAAATCAGTATTATTCGATAATGAAGTTATAAGGTCGTTACCTGCGTTAATCGTATAATTTTGGTAATTTGCCCCTTGATCTTCATTTGCTATTGCAAATTGGACGTTGCTTGTTTCTTCATATGGATCCCAACAAGCATAGATATTTATTATACCGTACAATGATGGTAATAATATTATTCCAAGCAACAGTAATATTACAATAGGATTGGTAAATGAGGACCTGAAGTCTCTTTGTATTATTTCGAATATATTTTCTTTACTGGTTTCCATTTTTTGATTATACTTTTCTCTGTTATGGTCAACCTTGTTTAAGAGTCTTCGACTATCATTATCTTCACTTTTTCTCAAATCAAGTTTTTTCATATTCACCCCTCGTAACTTTCATAAGAAAAAAAATAATTGTTAAAAAAAGTATTGGAGACTATAATTCTCCATTTTTTTAAATAGTTATAATATATTTTTGTCGTTGATTGTATATATTTTTTTTAATAAAGGAGTGTTGTGGTTATACAATTATTTGGCTAATTTTGTTGTTTTATCTGTTGTTTCGGATAATTGCATGTATTTAGGTAGTTTTGGTAATCACATTGATTTTATTATCGTATTGATTTTATGATAACTGTTTTGACATTTAATCATTATTTTCAACCCACGTACCATGTCCTGGACATAACAGATAATCCGTACACCTGTCGAGTATAATCTTTCTACAGGCTGAGGCTTTGGTAGAGTCACTGTTGACAGAGCCCATAAGGTATGGTGCAAGTAGGTTAAACTCATACTGTTCCCTGGTAAATCCTTTGATGTTAACGAAGATGTCACCCGTAAATATTATTTTCTTATTCTTTTCAACTATTATGATTTCTCCTTTCAGGTGTCCTCCATTGGATTCATAAATATCAAATGACAATTCATTAAATTCGAATTCTCCAATTTTTTCAAAGTCTTCATCACCAGATTTGTTTCCAATAATCCTAAGTTTCATTAGCTCTGGTGGTTCATATTTTGAGATGATTCTATCCAATTTTATATATGGTTCATGCAATGGATTTTCTTCCCTGAAATCCTTTTTGCCTTCATGTTCCCTTTTGAAGTTGATGAACGTATTCTCACTGACGTATATATTTTCGAATATGTCGCTGATACCGGCATGATCCATATCTGCATGGGTAAGTATCATCTGTTTTTTCATATTGTCAAAGTCATCAAACAACATGTGGAATATGGCCTTCATCTCCTCTTCATAGCATTTAAATCCTGAATCAATGAACAGTAATTCGTTGTCATGCTCTATTATATATGTATTGCCTCCACATGGTGGTTCAATCAGGTATAATGTTGTATCACTTGTAATGGTCTTGTGATTTACACGTGGATTGAATTTATCCTTCTTAAAGTCAATCGTGAAGTTTGCGAATTTTCTGATGTAATTAAATGTTTTGAAGTAATTTTCATGTTTATCCTCAAGTATCTGAAGAATCTTATTCGAGTTGTTAAGAAAGTCGTCTGTCTGTTTTTGTGTCAATGATAATGTTCTTGTCATTTCCTGAGCAAAATTATGATAGAAAGCGCTGTTGTCGATTACCTTCTCTTGGGTATCATAATTAATCGAGACAATCTCACAAAATGTACTTATTTTTTCAATAACTTTATGAATCAGCTCCAAATTTGCAGCGTAAAGTCCTATTTTACAGTATTGATATGATGTATCATTTTCCTGAGTGTTTACGTAGGATATGTTCACGTCGTATCTTTCAAAAACCTCAAGTATGTTTGTCACGGTTCCCGGTATGTCCAGTATTTTAAGAGTAATCAAAACGTCTACTTCTTCACTGCTCTGTTTTAGCAGGAAATTTTTTTCATTCAATTCGATCTGTAGGTTATCAAGGTTTTTTTCATCAGCATAAACTTCAACAAAAACCGTATGTTGGTCCACTATTTTATTGTAGCTAAGACGGGTAATGTTTGCATTATGTGATGATATAATTTTTGATACTTCTAACAAATGACCTGAACGATCTTCTAATCGTAGTATAAATGTCTTATAATTCATATTCCTTTGTCCTATTTTGATTGATTGAAAGAATATCTCATCTATTTTTAATTTTCTATTTTAAATTATATACCTTTTTATTTTCACATATTATTTGGTGGTAATCTGGAGAGTTTCTGTTGTCTTTGATTTTTATCATTGCCCAACCTGCCAGCATAATCTATTTATATCTATAATAATAAATCCTATTTTAACGATTAAAGAGGTGTATTTTGATGTTTTGTAAACGGTGTGGCTCGTTAAATAGTGATAACGGCCAGTATTGTAAAAATTGTGGAAGTCCATTGTATGATACTGGTATAAATAACGTTCCTCAACAAACCACAAATTCTAACAATAATAACAGTAAAATCATCATCGTATGCATTACATTGCTTATTATTGTATTGATAGTTGCAGGAACGTTCCTATTATTATCTAATAATAATTCCAACAATGCAATTCCAAACAACACTCCTATAAATTCACAAAATGATTTGTCCCAAAAAAATTCACAGGAAAGCATTTCTCAAAATAATCCAACTCAATCACCAAGCAATGATTATCCATTGGAGATTATAAGCGGAAGTTTCTATACTGGTTCATCATTATCTGATAAGACGAAGTGTTCTGTTTTTGTAGGTGCAGAACATTCCGGAAAACAAGTTAAAATAAGTGTACTTTATAGCAGGGATGGAAATAATTTGAATCAGGGAAAAATAGTGCCTGTTACAGTGGACAGCTCTGGTTATGTTACTGTTTCAAGTGCTGATGCATTCAAGTATTATCCTGATAATGCATACATAACATTATATGACAGCAATGGAAATATACAAGATACACGTAATGTATATATGGATGCAACTGGTGGAACACAAAGCTTTTAATTAAAAGTAGTATATTTATACTACTTGTAATCATTTACTTTTTTTTAATATTTTTTTTCTTCATATTGCTGGTAGGGGTATGCACCAGTTAAAAAACACCACAGGATTAATGTATAAACGGATAATCTCTCGAACACCGGCATGTATATGCTTTTCATGTTAAAAAACATTATCCAGAATGCTATTAATCCGATAATGGCAAGTGTTAACGTGACTTTTTGATATTTTTCAAAGTTTATCATGGACTTGGAAATAACCACTAATAAAATGTTACCGCCCAATATTGCCATTACGGCTCCAAGGGTATGGTAACCTGACGTTAATGGATTTCCACCATGAATCAGTCCAACAATAATTACGCCAACGGATGTAATCCATGTCAGAATGTAAAATAACTTCTTATTCTTATCAATGTTCTCATTGAAATTGTAATAAACACCTAAAAGTAATGCCAGACCAACTAAGATGAATGCAGAGTTCATTAAAAAATATAACGGCGAGTTTGGGCTTGGAATGCCAAGCTCTGAAATGGTATGTAAGATGTAAGTATTTGATAATGAATCATTAAAAGATAATGCACAAATAAATTCTGCTATCAGGTAATATGAGCTACCAACTATGAAAATAATATCTGATGTTTGACTTCTTTTCACTTTAACCACTCTATGATTGCTAATTATATGTTTTTATGAAAGTTTATATTTCTATTTTTCCATGCATGGTGAGTGTCAAAAAGTTGGGATTTTATATTTACATGCAGTATATGTAACAAAGCCTAAGTAGACTCAGTCTAAGTGGATATAATCAAGTATTTTAATCTAAGTCTAATGAACCTTTATTTTTTCATTTATTTTCTTTTATATGTACTTAGTTTTTTTGAATATTTTACTGAGAATTTTAAGTATACACATATGCCAAAAAGAGGATAAGATTGTATATGTTCAGGTTAGTGAGACTATAATGGATGAACAAACCAGAAAAAGGGAATTCAGACCTTTTGAAAAGATCAAAGATTTTTATCCAAGAATCATAATAACAAATGATACTCTTAATTATTCACAAAACGGCATTATCCACATGAATATAATTGATTTCCTATTGTCAGATATCATATAATAACAATCATTACTGTCCTGTAATTTAATGGATTATGGCTTAGAAAAGACAGTATATGTTCTGAATTATTCGGGCAATTATATTCGCTTCATTATAATATATTCATAATATAACTGTTGAAAATCATGTTGGTTAAATTACATATTAAAGAATTATTTGTCATTTATTACAATAGGTTCCTTGATGATCTTTCATATATTTAAAAATAAATAAAAAGAAGGTGGGGATTATTTACTTAACTGTTCTACTTTCTTGTTACCGTACGGGCATATGTATAGACACATTCCACATGCTACTGGATGGCCTTCTTCCTGTCTTTTGGATAGGAATTCACCACATTTTTTAGGGCTGTATGATACCTTTGGATCAGGGTCATCGATTATTGCTTTACCCGGACATGCCTTTACGCAGATGGTACAGTCATCACATAACGATTCCATGGGATTTCCGGCATATTCGCCGAGTGGCATGTCTGTTAGGATAGTGGCCCATGTTAATCTTGGACCGAATTCCTTTGTAGTCAACAGATTATCCTTTCCCAGCCAGCCTATACCTGCAAGATGTGCACTGGCCTTGTTACTGAATGATTGTTTAAGATTTAATTTTTCACTCTTTCCAGAAACGTCCAGTACTATTGCATGATATCCTTCTTTTTCAATTTCTTCAACTATCTCATTAGCTATCTTTGATACTCTTTGATGTGAATTGAAGTACTCATCAAGATATGCCTGTGCCAGTTTGTCATCGTTATATGTTTTAGGTATTGTTTCAATGATTTCTTCAATCATCTTATGACCGATTGCAATGGCATAAGGATATTTGCAGATATCCTCCCCATATGTTTCTACCAGTTCATCCCTGTTCTTGTTGAAGTCGGCAATGCCATATATGTCCGTTCGACCATCGATGAATTCCATTATGCTCATTTTAATTACTCCGTAAATCCTATGATTAATGTTCCAAGCTTCTCATCATGTGGCAAGTCAAAGCAGTCCTTGATGTAATGATCCGTAGGAGTGGATGGTATTGCAACGGTTAGGCTACTTACAACGCTTTCAAGGTCTTTATCAGTAAAAAATGTGCTGTTTGTGCTGTCGACTACAAAGAATTGCTTTTCGCCGGGGGTGCTTAAATCAGTATACATGACAAAATTTTCCGATATGAAGTATGCATTAGGATCATCCTGCAGGTCTTCAAGTTCATCTTCATCGTAAATTGCCTCACCAATAATCTTTCCACTTTCTGTCTGAAGGGTAAAACCGTTTCCCTCAGCATCGCTTGGAGCGTTCTCTCTGATGACGTCTATGTTATTGTCCATCACTATGACTATTGCATCTTCCTCTTCAAATGCTTCCTGCATTCCCTTGTTGATGAATGGAACCAGTTCCTCTAGTCTTTTCATTTCATGTTGAAGTACTTGTTTTTTCATTTCATCATCCATAACTTCAACAATCATAATGTTGTCTTCTTGTTTAATCATGTCTATTAAATCATCGGTTTTTGTCATCCTATCACTCATCCTCTTATATAATTAATATTTTATTTTATCATAACCTTAAATTTATTGTTAATTTTCATGTTATATTCAACTCAACTCTCCTGGTGTAAAAATAACTTACATGATACACTTTAGGGGGATACTGATTATCGGCTATGTCACAGCATAATCCAAATATCCCTGTTGCCAAGTCATATATATCCTCTAGAATAACCCCGATTTTTCGTCAGTTCATTCCACCAGTCAATAGATTTTTACTTGGATTTGTTGATAAACAGTCCTTTTTCAATGTTCAATTCATAGAATTCATGGTTATCCGTTAATTCCAGCTTTTTGATTTCAGTATTATGATGCTTGTTTGATATGATTTCTTTAAAATAATCCATTATCCTTTTTGTATCGGCATTGTTGAAGTGTCTTAAGTCAATACTTAACGTGTTGATGCAGGTCTTTTTAAATTCACCCAACCATTGGCTAAGGTTAGCTAT
>ODAI010388611.1_pt1 | contig 17110 bp, 14 predicted proteins | sample 1539321 | NCBI WGS metagenome assembly ODAI01 (sample SAMN02144231, study PRJEB22623) | gut metagenome | biome: sheep rumen | host: Ovis aries | place: New Zealand | reverse complement strand
TCGCTCTACCCTCGCTGGCAGCGGTACTAAGGCCGCTAAAAATCAGCGGCCAAGTACCGGCCGCTCGCCAAGGCCCTTCGGCTGTTTGTGCAACTTGACGAGACTCAGAGCCATTGGATACCTTTTGACCTTTACATCATACGATATTTAAGAAATATAAAAAATCCCCGGAAGGATCTGCTGCATGGATTTATTTGCAGTATCCTGTCCGGGGATAGTATTCATGATTAACATAGCGGCATAGCCGCAGACTTGAACAAGCGCCGAATGAGCCCGTTTGAAGAACCCGATCGATCGGCTTATTTACAGAACCTGGCAGGCCTGTTTGCAGACCAAATCGGTTCATTTACAGAACCCGACCGGTTCACTTGCAGAGTTCGGCGAGATTCTGCACCGCGTCTTTGGCACAGAGCACTTCACAGTGTTCGCGCAGGTGCTGCTCGCGCGCGGGGGTGATGAATTCAGATGTTCCGAATTCGGAGAAGGTCGAGAGAGCTCTGGTGTACTGCGAGGAATCCTCATCATCAGAGGGCGCCAGAAACAGGTAGTATTTTGAATCCGCGGGATCCCTGTACAGAGAGCTCTTTCCGTTGAAGAAAGGGGCTGCCAGAGAGGCGGCATCCGCCGCCGCGCCCAGAACGGTAAAGGTATACAGCTGGGCACCGTCGAGAAGAAGCTTTCCGTTCTTCCGGGCAGGATTTGATTTTCTGTCCCCGGCTTTTTTCGCTTTTCCGGAGGCGGGGAGGGCTTTGTCCGGATCTCCTATTTCTCTGCGGATCGCGTCCAGAAGCTGTCCCAGCGCAGAGGAAGATTCCTCCTTGTCAGAAGAACCGCTCCTGACAGAAGGGGCAAAACTGGAGAACCGGGTATCCAGTTCCTCGGGATTATCGACTTTGGTGACGATCAATACCAGGCTGTCATCGTGCAGAGGGACCGCCTCGACCATGACCGGGATATTTTCCGCCTCAAAGCCGAAGCGGGCATAGGCCTCCTGCATCAGCTCGCGAAAGAGCTGCCTGGCCTTTTCAGTCCCGTAGGCGAGTTCTTTCAAATGAAGCTGACGGCTTTCCATGTCCTCTTTAGAGAGGAAGCAGCGGATTTGGCTGTCATTGACTTTTTCTATTCTCATATCTGTGCCTGTCCTCTCAACAATTCTGAATACCGCAGCATAGCTGCAGGCTGCGCACAGAACCGGACTCGCCGGTCTGTTGTTTTTTCATGGTATATCCCTGCGGGCGGAAGCGTCAAGTCCTCATTTTACGAAACCGCTCAAACTTTTTGTACTAAATTCACAAGAATAGCAATTTTAGCATTTTAGCCGCCGAATCCTATTGTACAGAAAAGATTCATATTTTAAAATATCGATGTTCTGAAGGGACACCTCAAAGTATCAGAAAGGAGGGCAGTTTCAGCTGACAACAGAAGGATTTTTGACTTGAACAGATTCATTGGGAAAAGTAAATATTATAGGAATCAATCTAAATTATGTACTTATACCTTAAACGGTAACAGTACCTTCGGTCATATAAACCAGCGTTAAATACACCGAAAGATCCAAGTCCGACTGTTCATAAAAAGATGGTGCACATTTTGCTTACAGAACAGATGTTTTGTCAGAAAATAGTTCAGAATGTAGTTTCGATACAGTCCCGCAGGACCGGGGGAGGAAAAGGAGGGATAAATCCACGATCAAAGAACTCCTGTGTTCAAAAGCCCCGTTGTTATCATTTCTGCGGATGATCCTGTGTTCCTGTACGAGAGGGAGTGAGAAGCAGGTCTTTTTACTCAATCGGGTGTACTGTTACGACGGTGATTAATGTCGCATCAGCCCCCGGGAACCGGGGTGTCTGTCTTTGACAATTCTTTATTAAGCCAGATCATAGAACGCATTTCTCCGGGAGAGCCTGTCCTGCCGCCTGGTCTGAAGATATTTGGACCGGCGTGCTGAGCCCTGTGCGTATGACGCGCGGCGGACAGGCTCACGTCTGTTTTGATATCTGCTATGGAGTGATTCAATCGAAAAAACGGATGCGGAAAAGCTGAAAAGCAGCACACATAAAGCCCTGTAAGGGTGCAGCGGCATGACGAATGTATTCCGTATAAGACCGTATTATGGCTGCACAAAGGCCGCATAAAGGGACATGATGGGTACATAAGGGGCACATAAAGGGCTCCGACGCTTGTCTTTTCTATGTTTAATGCTTGTGTTATAATAATTCAGTATCCTGCGTTTTAAATGTCGGGTGCCTGGCATCAGGACCCGTTTTTGTTGTGCGTGGGACTATTGTCAGCCCGGAGATATCGTAAATCCCTTTTCGGAAATGAGGCCCTGAATGAAAAAAGCAGTTCCCTACCTCATCACGCTCATCCTGCTTGTTGTTATGGGAGGAGTTTTATTAAAACTGTATTATGACCATTACATGTACACCGATGAGAGAGTGGATCTCAATGCTTATTACGGGGTGCAGGATGAGGATGACTTTCCGGTCATTTACGAGAATCTGGTCTCGGAGATGCACGCCCGCAGGTTTGACGGGGAGTGCTATATGGACCTTGATACGGTCCTGAGCCTGCTCAACGACAGGTTCTATTACGGAAGCCAGGACGGGACTCTGATCTACTGCCTTCCGGAAGAAATGTTTATCGCAAAGCTCGGCGAGAAGAGCTGGGAGAGTGATGTGAGCGGTGTGACTGAGGAGTCCTATGCGCCTGTCCTGGAGGACGGCGGCACGGTCTATGTTGCCCTTCCCTATGTGCGGAAGTTTACAAACTTTTATTATGCCGTCTACGAGAACCCCAACCGCATCGTTCTGCGCACGCAGTGGGGGACGGAGCAGATGGCCACGGTCAGGGGCAGCACGAATATGCGGACCCTGGGAGGCGTGAAGTCGCCGATCATTGCAGCTGTGGAGGAAGGTACCGACGTACTGGTTCTTGATCCCCTGGATGACTGGACCAGAATCGAGACAGCGGACGGCTTCTACGGATATGTGGAGAACAAGTATCTCTCTGAGACCAGGGAGCAGGAGATGGAGCCTGTGACAGATGTCCCCGAGTATGTCCCCCAGTACAGAAGTCTGGGAAAGCCTGCCTGCATCGCGTGGAATATGACATATTTTGCGGAAAGCAACAGCGAGATCGACGGCATGCTGGTGGGGACGAAAGGGATCAATGTCCTGGCACCCACCTGGTTTACCCTGGAGAGCGAAGACGGCGATATTAATGTAAAGGCATCCCGCACCTATGTAAAAAAAGCACATGAGGCAGGTATGCAGGTCTGGGGAGTCCTGGACAATTTCCAGAACGACGATCTCTTTGTCTACACCAAGTTCCTGAATACACTTGAAGGCAGACAGAAGGTGATCAAAGAGCTCGTCGAAGAGGCGCAGTCCTATAATCTGGACGGCCTGAATATTGACATCGAAGGCCTGGCGGAGCCGTCGGATGTCTATGACTTTATTGAGTTCGTGCGTGAGGTCTGTATAGCATGCCGCCATGCAGATCTGTTTATTTCCGTCAATAACTATGTGCCCTACAACTATAATGACCACTTTGAACTGGAAGAACAGGCTGCTTTTGCGGATTATGTCATCATCATGGGATATGACGAGCACACCGTCGGCAGTCCGGAGGCGGGAAGTGTTGCTTCCATCGGATATGTTCAGTACGGCATTGAGGAGGCCCTGGAAAAAGTGCCTGCGGAGCGCCTGATCAACGGTATTCCTTTCTACACCATCGGCTGGACGACGGAGGACGGCGTGGTATCCGGCAGAACACTGGATATGGCAGAGGCAAAGGCCTTCATGAAAGAGCACGGGATGAAAAAGGAATGGAACAGCACGGCGGGTCAGAACTACGCCGAGAAAGAGACCGATTCCGCGCTTTACCAGATCTGGCTGGAGGATAAAAAATCCATAGAGACAAAGCTGGATCTGATGAAAGAGAAGAACCTCGCAGGTGTCGCTGTGTGGCGCCTCGGCCTTGAGACAAATGACGTCTGGGATGTGATTGAAGACTACGTAAAATGATCTGGATGCGCACGCAGAGATATATGCGTGCGCATTTGCAAAAAAATGGACAAACTGATGAATACTGTTTATGCGAAAATGACGGAAGAGGAAATAGATGAGGCGCAGATCCGGCGCGCAGGAGAGATCCTGCGCCGTGGAGGTCTGGTGGCTTTTCCCACGGAGACAGTCTACGGACTGGGCGGGGATGCCTTCAATCCGGAATCCTCGAAAAAAATATATGCTGCCAAGGGGCGGCCTTCCGACAATCCTCTGATCGTGCATATCTGCAGGATCGAGGACATGGAAAAGGTTGCGGCGCAGGTGCCGCGGGAAGCTGTGCTGCTGGCAAAGGCTTTCTGGCCGGGACCGCTCACGATCATCCTGCCCAAGCGCCCGGAACTGCCCCGGGAGACAACGGGGGGGCTAGACACGGTGGCGATCCGCTTCCCCTCGAACAAGATCGCCCGGGCCATGATCGATGCCGGCGGCGGCTTTATCGCCGCTCCCAGCGCAAACCGCTCCGGACGCCCCAGTCCGACGCTGGCTCAGTACTGCCGCGAAGATCTGGACGGCCGCGTGGACATGATCATTGACGGGGGACAGGTGGGACTCGGACTGGAATCCACGATCATTGATCTGACAGACGAGGTCCCGGTGATCCTGCGTCCCGGTTTTGTCACATGGGAAAAGCTTCAGGAAGTCCTCGGCTATGTGAACGCGGGCAGTCTGGTCCCCGACATGAGTGACAATACAGCGCCGAAGGCGCCCGGCATGAAATACCGCCATTATGCGCCCAAGGGAAATCTGACTATTGTCGACGGTCCTGCGGACAAGGTCACGGCCTATATTAATGAGAAGATCAGGGCCCGCAGAGCTGCGGGAATCTGCACCGGGGTGATCTGTACGGAAGAGACGAAAGATGCCTATACAGCAGACCTTGTAAAGAGCGCAGGCTCCAGAGAAGACGAAGAGAGTGTGGCGAGGGAGCTTTTCCGGATCCTGCGGGAATTTGACGACGAAGGCGCAGGAGAAATATATGCGGAATCCTTTGATGCCACCGGCGTCGGAAGGGCTGTGATGAACCGCCTGCTGAAAGCGGCAGGACAGCACATCGTACACCTTTAAATGATAAAACGGCATGCTGCTTCCTGATGCCCGGAATCTGCAAAGACGGGCAGAAGCAGTTTCATACAGGAAACAGGCGGCCTTTTTGTAGATTGAAGAATCATTTCACCAGTACAGGAGGGAAAAATGGGAAAAGTAGTCGTAATGGATCATCCTTTAATCGCGCACAAGATCGGCATCATCAGGAAAAAGGAAACCGGAACAAGAGAATTCCGGGACATTATTTCTGAGATCGCCATGCTTCTGTGCTATGAAGCAACAAGAGATCTGGAACTTGAGGATGTGGAGATTGAGACACCGATCTGCAAGACCGTCACAAAAGAGCTGAAGGGCAAAAAACTTGCGGTTGTCCCGATCCTGCGCGCAGGACTGGGTATGGTGGAAGGAATGCTGGCCATGATCCCGGCTGCCAAGGTCGGACATATCGGTCTTTATCGCGATCCCGAGACACTGCAGCCTGTGGAATATTACTGCAAACTTCCCGCTGACTGCGGCGAGAGACAGATTTTCGTAGTAGATCCCATGTTTGCGACCGGCGGCTCCGCGATTGCTGCAGTGGATCTGCTCAAGGGGCACGACTGCAAAAAGCTCTGCTTCCTCTGCATCATCGCTGCTCCCGAAGGTGTCAAGGCATTTACGGAAGCCCACCCCGATGTGGACCTGTATATCGGCGCTCTTGACGATCATCTGAATGAACACGGATACATTGTTCCCGGTCTTGGAGACGCGGGAGACAGGATCTTCGGCACAAAATAATCATTCTTTCATACATGCCGGAGCACATTGTGCGCAGGCTGCGTCAATGGCTGTATCAGTGTTTGAAGGGACGGAAAGGGGGTAATAATGGCCGGAAAAAGAAGCGGATATATTTCCTGGGATGAATATTTTATGGCAGTTGCACAGCTTGCAGGGATGCGTTCCAAAGATCCCAGCACACAGGTCGGCTCCTGCATTGTAAGCGATGAGCACAAGATTCTGTCGATGGGATACAACGGACTTCCGATCGGATGCTCGGATGATGACTTTCCCTGGGAGAGAGAAGGGAAGCCGCTGATGACCAAGTACCCCTATGTTACACACAGTGAACTGAACGCGATCCTCAACTTCCGGGGAGGAAGCCTGGAGGGGGCCACGATTTATGTCACGCTGTTTCCCTGCAATGAGTGCGCAAAGGCGATCATACAATCCGGCATCCGGAATGTTGTCTATGACAGTGACAAGTATGCGGAAGCCGACAGTACGATTGCCAGCAAACGGATGTTTGACGCGGCGGGAGTGACCTACCGTCAATACGAGCGGACCGGCAGAAAGATCAGCATCGACCTGTAAAATAATTGACTTGTAAAGCAATTGACTTGTAAAACAGGACGCTGGCCTGCCGGAAATAGTTGACAGCAGTACAGAACTGAAAAACGGGACGGATGAAGCATGCAGGACCCGCCTGCGGGTTTTGCGATGCCCGGGCATTAAGAGGCTCCGGCATGCTTTGGACGAGAATAAAAAGCGGCGCGTCGGAATGACGCGCCGTTTACTGAATGCATGTTTTGAAAGAAACTCTTCTGAACCGGGAAGGATCAGTCTCCGTCTATATCGTCCCCTCTTTTCTTTTTGTTGTATTTGGCAACGATATTCCAGATACGCTCCGAAGGGATGAGAAGATCGCTGATGGAGCTGTCATGGTTCAGCGTGTCGATGATGTAAGCGAGGAACTTACTCATGTCACAGCTGTAATGCCAGGGCCTGTCAAGCAGCTCCTGAGGCTGATAATTCAGGTTGGTGGTATAAATCCTGTCGAAAATACCGTTTTTGAAAGCTTTGTCGAATTTGTCGAGACCGTCGGTGAAAAGACCGAAAGTTGCGAAGAAGAAGACGCGCTTTGCGCCGCGCTTCTTAAGAGCCTGTGCGACCTCGAGGGCACTGTCGCCGGATGCGACCATATCGTCGATGACGACCATGTCCTTGCCTTTTACGCTGGAACCGAGGAATTCAAAGGCTACGATGGGGTTTGTGCCTTTCACGATACGTGTATAGTCGCGCCGCTTGTAGAACATGCCCATATCCAGACCCAGGACGTTGGCAAAATACACAGCGCGCTTCATGCCGCCTTCATCGGGGCTGATGATCAGCATGTGGTCGCTGTCGATCGTCAGATCGTCAACGCTCTTGAGAAGGCCTTTGATAAACTGGTAAGCAGGCTGGACTGTATCAAAGCCGTTGAGAGGGATCGCGTTCTGAACGCGGGGATCGTGGGCATCAAAGGTGATGATGTTGTCCACGCCCATACGGACAAGTTCCTGCAGTGCGATTGCGCAGTCCAGCGATTCACGCGCAGTTCTCTTGGACTGCAGACTCTCATACAGATAGGGCATGATGACCGTGATCCTGCGCGCCTTGCCTCCGACTGCAGCGATGACACGCTTGAGGTTGGCAAAATGGTCGTCCGGAGACATGTGGTTGTCGAAACCGAACATACGATAGGTCTCATTGTAATTGACAACATCTACAAGGATGTAGAGATCCATACCGCGCACGGACTGGGACACGACACCCTTTCCTTCACCGGTTCCGAAACGGGGTTCCTTGGTGTCGATGATATAAGTCGGGCGGAGATATCCTGCGAAGGCAGGGCTGTCTTCGTGCTCGTGCTGACGTTCGGCGCGCCAGTCCTGAAGATAAACATCGATTTCCCTGCCCATCTCCTCACATCCCGAGACGGTTATGAGGCCCAGCTGGCCGAAGGGGGCATTGTCCAGTATACGTTTGTCATGTTTTTTGATGGGTTCCATCAGGTTCGCTGTCCTTTCTGTTATGAGGGTATGGTGGCTGCTGACTCACAGTTTGTCGAGATGCTGCGGATTCGGTCAGGACGCAAAGATGATCCATGCCGACAGGCTCGCAAACGCCTCGCTCTTTGCTCAGTTCCCAAGGAGATGCTGCTTCACGGCATTGGCCCTACACGTCCAAATATAAGGTATATTTATGCTTTCAGCGGGAACTGCGGTCCCTGCTTTGCGCATACTCTAACAGAATCAATTCCTTATTACAAGGCAGAAACGGGGTAAATTTACGCAAAATAATGATTTTTCGGAAAAACAAAACTCAATTTGTTATCTGTCATGCCCGGCAGTCTCGTTTGCGGCATGCGAAACGAGCCCGACGTCGATTCTGCCTTCCTCTCAGCGTCCTGCCGGTCTGCCGCGGCGTCTGCGCTGCAGCCGGATATCCTTTCCGGTCAGCTTGCAGATCTCGTAGGTGCTCATAATGCGGGAAAATACCCGGTCGGAATAACGCGCCTGCATTTCCTTGAGTGAGAGGTTGGTGGATATAATGGTCGAGTGACGGTTCAGTTCGCGTTCGCTGATGCAGGTGAAGAGCTGGGAGGCAACAAAGGCGTTGGTAAACTCCGTCCCGAGATCGTCAATGATCAGCAGGTCGCAGCTGTAAAGATCTCCGGTGAATTCCCGGAGAGTGTCTCTTGATCCGCTGCCGAATGTGCAGTCGGCCAGACGGTCAAACAGGGAGGAGGCACTGAAGTACAGGACGGATCTGCCCTTTTCGATCAGTGCGCGGGCGGCACAGACAGAGAGCATGGTTTTTCCTGTCCCGACTGTCCCGAACAGATACAGATTGCGGCAGACTGTGTCAAACTCTTCCACAAAGCGTTCACAAGTGCGGCGGGCATGACGGAAATGCTCAAGATCCTCTCCGAAGTAGTAGGATTCAGAGAGGGCGGAGAAAGCAGCACCGTCCGCCAGTGTCTCCAGATTGGACTGGTCATACAGGACAGCTGTCTCCCTTCTGCGGAGGCAATGACATTTTTCACGGCCTACATATCCGGTATCATGACAGTCCGGGCAGTCCCAGGTCATCTCCAGATAATCGGGCGGAAATCCATTCTCTGTCAGAAGCTGCGTGCGTCTGCGGGTGATCTGTGCGGCGGTCTCCCTGAAGGAGAGCTGATCTGCGGCGGGAGACTCCGAAAGGCGTTTCCGCAGCAGGTCCATGGCAAGCGAGGGCGTCTGCTGTTCCAGCTCCTGCAGTTCAGGGATCCGGGCGTAGACACGCATACGGCGCTTTTCGAGTTCGTGCCGGTGCCTGTCGCGGATGCCGGCATATTCAATCATGATTCGGTCATATTGCTCTTTTTTTAAAGACACGATGGATACCTGTGCTCCGTACCTGAATGATGGTCCGATAGATGATGGTTCAATAATACTGGTTCAATAAGCTTTAATTGCCGATCTTGATCGCCGCTGTGTGATGCACGGCGGCTCTTTAATATCTGAGAAGCTCTTCTTCGAGGGCATCAAAGTCGTAGCTGTTCTGTTCAAACTGGTTGAAGCTGTTGGAGGAGCGGGTCTTTCCGGAGGCCTTTTCCTGCTTCTTTCTGTCAGAGCAGGGCGCGGCGAAAGCGGCTTCATCCTGCTGTGCGTCCGCATTGCCTGCGGAGCCGGAAGTCCGGCCTTTTTTGCCTGCGGTCCTGCCTGTGCGGACAGAGACGCTCTCCCGGACGGCCGCCTGCTCGGCCTGGGCAGGGGTCATGATTCCCGATGCAGCCCAGTTTTTTGCGACTTTTTTGATATAACGGAAGTCTTTCTTTCCGCGGTCCACACAGTACTGCAGAAGATAATCGATCATTTCATCGGAGAAATGAAGTCCTTCTGAGATATTGTAAATGATACGGATTTCGCTGAGGGACAGGGGCTTGCCTATATACTGCTCGATGACAAAGAGCAGCTGAGAGCGGCCGGGCTTATTGCGGAAGCCCTCAATGGCTTCCATCTCTGAAGCGGCGTCACAGACGGTATGGCCGCTGTCGGAATCAGAGGACACGGAGGATGATACAGAACCCGCAGGGGAATCCGCAGAGGAGACTGTCCGGATGCCGCCTTCTGCTGCCGGATCCTGGAAGTTTTCGGAGAGTGCTCCGGAGAGTATGTCCGCGGATGAGGAAGCCTGAGCGGGATATATTCCGCCGGAAGCCATGCGCAGTAAGGAATTTTCTCCCGGACGTTCCGACAGCATGCTTTCCGCGGGCTTGGAAAAAGCCAGTACGCGGCTGCTGTCTGTTTTCCCGGAGCCGTCGCTGACAAAGCCGGTCTGCATTCCGGGATACGTCTGCATTCCGGAATACATGGCGGGATACGGACCCGGCTGCCTTCCCTGAAATGCCTTTTCCGGCTTTTTTCCGGGATGGCACAGACGGATGGAGACCAGTGTATCGCTGCTGTCAAAATCCAGGTTCAGAAGGCCCTTTTTTTCCCAGTAGCGGAGAGAACGCACGACATCCTTTTCCGTATGGTTGAACTGGTCCGCCATGTCGGAAACACTGGCGGAGCGGTGCGCGCCCATCATACGCAGCAGATAGAGATAGACCTTGATCTGAGCGTCATTGGCGCTGTTCATATATTCGTCTATAAAAAGATTCGATACCATGGTCGAATCGGATCCGCTGTCATTGTAGATGGTGAACACTGTCTTTCCTCCGATGCTGCTTATGATTTGTGGAACATCATAATAACACAGTGAGAGGAGGGTTTGAAATGGACAATTTGACGATTAATTTCGGCCCTTACGGAAGAGGCGTTTTTGCGGAAAAAATGTGGATGATGTTGAAAATGTGGATAACTCCCCCAAACGCATACATCCCGCGGAACGATTTCCACAAAGAAAATCGGACCGCGGGATGGGGATAAATGTGGATTATGTTGATAAGTTTGTCAGGAGAGCAGGTTTTTCCCGATCTCATCGACATTTCCGGCACCCATGGTTATCACCAGATCATTTTTTCGGCAATTTGCCAAGAGAAATTTTTCGATTTCACCGAAAGTCGGGAAGTAGAGGCACTCGTGCCCCAGCTTTTTGATCTCTTCCTGCAGGGTCTGCGAACTGACACCCAGTGTGTCTGTCTCCCGCGCGGCGTAAATGTCCGCGAGGATCACAAGATCGGCGTGGGAGAGAGCCTGCGCGAAGCCGGGAAGCAGGGACTTTGTCCTGGAATAGGTGTGGGGCTGGAAGACGCAGATGATCCTGTCGTGCGGGCAGGCCTTTGCGGCGCGCAGAGTCGCCTCGATCTCTGTAGGGTGGTGGGCATAGTCATCGATGATGGTGAAGCCGTTTTTGACGCCCTTGTACTGGAAGCGGCGGTCCGTGCCGGTGAAGGAGGCCAGGCCTGCTGCGGAATGGACGCGGGAGATGCCCAGCCGGTCCGCGGCAGCGACGGCTGCGAGCGCGTTGCTGACATTGTGCATGCCCGGGACATGCAGGGATATCCTGGTGTCTTCTCCGCTGGATGCCGGTCCGTGCAGCGTGAAGGAAGGATGCCCCCATTCATCAAAAGTGATATCGGAAGGGTAGTAGTCAGCCTCTTCCTGCGAGGAGAAGGTCAGCACTTTGCAGGGAAGGTTCCCTGCAATCTCCTGCCAATTGTCGATTTCCGCATTGATGACCAGAGCGCCTTCCGCGGGAATCAGCTCTGCGAAACTGCGGAAGGAGTGCCGGATGTCTGCCAGGTCTTTGAAGAAATCGAGGTGGTCTTCTTCTATATTTAGAATAACCCCGATCCCGGGGAACATGTGCAGAAAGCTGTTGGTGTACTCACAAGCCTCCGCCACAAAATAACCGCTGCTGCCGATACGGACATTGCCGCCGATGTCAGGAAGATTGCCGCCGATGGAAAGTGTGGGATCCACATTTGCTGCAAGCAGGATCTCGGAGAGCATGGATGTGGTCGTGGTCTTGCCGTGTGTGCCGCTCACTGCGACAGGCAGACGATAATTTTTCATCAGCTGACCGAGCAGCTCAGCTCTGCTCAGAGAGGGGATCCCCTTTTCGTGAACAGCGATATACTCAGGATTGTCCGGATGGATAGCCGCCGTAAAGACTGCCAGATCGATATCATCTGTAATGTTTTCGGCTCTCTGTCCGATCATGACCCTGATCCCGGACGCCTCCAGCTCACGGGTGGCAGCGGACTCGCTGCGGTCAGACCCGGAGACAGTGAAGCCTTCGCTTGCGAGGATCTGCGCAAGACCGCTCATGGATATTCCTCCGATTCCGACGAAAAAGACGCTGACAGGATGATTAAAATCTATCTGATACATTATATGTAATCTCCTTTGCTGGTTTTGAAAAGCCGTCCGGCCGATTAAATGTCCGTGTATCCTTGACAGGCCGTTCATCTGTGTGTCCGCCTCAACGACTTTTACAGTAATTTACACCACTACATACTCTTTCGCAAGTGGGATGTGTCCGGCAGCGACTGCATTTGTGCATTTTATTAAGCTTGGACAATTGTGTGCCAGATGACCTGCACAAGGAAAAAATATCGGAAAAAATACGGTATATCAGCTATTTTTTGCCAAAAAAAATAAGCTCGGCGGGGAATATGCACAGTATATTCCCGAAAATGTGGTACAAACAAAAAATTCTATATGTACATTAATGGACAGTTCCTTTTCCTGCCACACTGTGTTATAATTATATTGCGAATATATTGACGTAATTGTGTTAATCTTCTTCGCAATATGATATACTTTTTCAGCTGCCGAAACCAATATGGTTAGGTGAAACCGGCTTATTTTTCAGTCTTGGTCCGCATCAGACGGACTAACGGGAGGAAAGGTTAAGATGATAGTAAAAAAGGAAATGATTGCCATGCTTCTGGCAGGAGGACAGGGCAGCCGACTTGGAATACTTCCTTCAGATGTTGCAAAGCCCGCCGTTTCCTTTGGCGGCAAATACAGGATCATAGATTTCCCTCTCAGTAACTGTATTAATTCCGGTATTGATACAGTGGGAGTCCTCACCCAGTACATGCCACTTCGTCTTAACGCGCACGTAGGTATCGGTATCCCGTGGGATCTGGATAAGAATCTGGGCGGCGTAAGCGTGCTTTCGCCCTATGAAAAGATTCAGAATACCGAATGGTATACAGGTACTGCTAACGCGATTTATCAGAACATGGCCTATATGGAAAGCTATAACCCGGAGTATGTTCTGATCCTGTCAGGTGATCATATTTACAAGATGGATTACGAGGCAATGCTTGAATCGCATAAAGAGAACGGAGCCGCTGTCTCTATAGCAGTTATGCCCGTATCTATTGAAGAGGCGAGCCGCTTCGGTATTATGATCACTGATGACAGCGGAAGAATCACGGATTTCGAGGAGAAGCCTGCTCATCCCCGCAGTACACTGGCATCCATGGGAATCTATATCTTCAACTGGAGTACGCTCAAAGAAGCTCTCCTTGCAAATAAGGATGAACCCGGAATGGATTTCGGAAAGCACATCATTCCTTATTGCAGAGAAAGCGGAGCGCCTCTTTACGCGTATGAATTCAACGGGTATTGGAAAGATGTCGGCACGTTGACTTCCTACTGGGAAGCCAACATGGAATTGATCGATATTGTACCTGAGTTCAACCTGTACGAAGAGTACTGGAAGATCTATACCAAGAGCACATCGATCACACCGCAGTTCTTCGGGCCGGACAGTGTCATTGAGAGGACAATTGCCGGTGAGGGTACGGAGGTCTACGGAAAGGTTTACAGTTCTGTGATCGGATGTGATGTTATTATTGGATCGGGTAGTATTGTTCGTAATTCCATCATTATGAACGGAGCGGTCATCGGAGACGGATGTATCCTTGACAAGGTCATCTGCGCGGAAAATGCAGTCATTGGAGACGGAGCGATTCTCGGAGAGGGGGAGGAAGCTCCGAATGATACAAGGCCTGATATTTACTGCGCGGGACTGGTCACTGTAGGGGAGAACACTGTGATCCCTGCAGGTGTCCATATCGGGAAGAACGTGATGATCTGCGGCCATACGACGGAAGCGGACTACCCCGGTGGATGGCTTGCCAGCGGCAGAACACTGCAGGTTGCGGCCCGGGAGCCGTGACAAATGCAGCTGCGTCCCGGATCAAGATCCGGACGCTGTCCGACCCGGATTCTGTGCGCATATCGGCACACAGGATTCCTCTTTGACCTGCAACATGGAAAGACATAAAAAAGCCTCAAAAAAGGAGGTCGAGGCATGAGAGCAATTGGCATCATACTGGCAGGCGGAAACAGTAAACGGTTAAAAGAGTTGTCAAGAAGAAGAGCGGTCTGCGCAATGCCGGTGGCCGGAAGCTACCGCAGCATTGACTTTGCACTCAGCAACATGGAATTTTCCCGCATTCAGAAGGTTGCGGTATTAGCGCAATACAACTCGAGAAGCCTCAACGAACATCTTGCATCATCAAAGTGGTGGAATTTCGGACGGAAACAGGGAGGGCTGTTTTTGTTCACTCCTTCCTTTGCGGATGCAGACAGTAACTGGTACCGGGGAACGGCGGACGCGATCGCACAGAATATCAACTTTCTGAAGACATCACACGAGCCCTATGTAGTCATTACATCGGGGGACTGTGTATACAAGATGGATTACAATGACGTCTTGGCTTATCATGTCGATAAGAGGGCGGATATCACTGTCGTAGTCAAGGAAATGCCTGAGGACTTCAATGTGGAGCGTTATGGTATCGTCCGCATGGATGAAGATAACCGGATCCAGGATTTCGTTGAGAAACCGGTGGTGGCACAGTACAGCACGATTTCGTGCGGTATCTATGTCATCCGCAGGAGGCTCCTGATCGAGCTTCTTGAAAGGAGTATGGAAGAAAATCGTTACGATTTCGTACAGGACATTCTGATCCGGTACAGAGGTCTGAAACGAATTTACGGATACCGTATGGAAGACTACTGGAGCAATATTGCTTCCGTGGAAGATTATTACCGTACCAACATGGACTTTTTGAAGGCGCCGATCAGGAACTTCTTTTTCCGGCAATATCCGGAGGTCCATTCACGTGCAGCAGATCTGCCTCCGGCAAAGTATAATGTCGGCGTGAATATCAAAAACAGCCTTCTTTCGAGCGGTTGTATCGTCAACGGCACGGTAGAGAATTCTATACTGTTCCATCAGGTTTATGTGGGCAATAATTGCGTAATAAGGAATTCTTTAATTTTGAATGATGTGTACATCGGAGACAATACTATAATTGAGAACTGCATCGTGGAAAGCGGCGACACCATTCAGGCTAATTCCTGTTACAGAGGTGAAAATGGTATAAAGATCGTAATTGAAAAAGGCGAACGTTATACCATTTAGAAATGGAGAACGCTATGCATGTTACAGATGTAAGAGTGAGAAGGATTGCCAGAGAAGGCAAAATGAGAGCAGTCGTTTCCATCACGATCGACAGTGTGTTCGTCGTCCATGATATTAAAGTAATCGAAGGTGAAAAGGGACTTTTTATTGCGATGCCGAGCAAAAAGTCTGCTGATGGTGAATACAGAGACATTGCTCATCCGATCAACTCAGAAACCAGGAGTATGCTGGAAGAGATTATTTTGAAAAGTTATGAAGAAAGCGCACTCCAGGAAGAGGGTGCCAGGGAGGAAATTGGAGCAGCAGGACCGACAGCATAGCATTTACATCATGCACCACGAAAGATTTACAGACAGACAATATTTCGAAGGGGGCGTCATGGGCGCTCCCTTTTTTCTCTCACAGCCGGAAAAAATACATTGCCGGCGTCGGAACAATTCCGGCTGCCGCTCCGGCGGGCGGTATGAACAGTAAAAGGAAGACAGGTATGGACGCATTTTTTATTATTGTCGGCCTGGGAAATCCGGGCAGAAAATACGACGGTTCGAGGCATAACGCAGGTTTTGAAGTGATCGACGAACTGGTGGACCGCTACCATATCGGAGGACCCGAGAGGTTCGGCAAATCCATGATCGGAAAGGGCCGGATCGGCGGCAGGAAGGTCATTCTCGTCAAGCCGCTGACCTATATGAACCTGAGCGGAGAGGCGGTTCAGGAGATCGTGCATTTTTATAAAGCGGATCCCAAAGAGGATCTGCTGGTCATCTCCGATGACATAGATCTTGAAGCAGGTCGTCTTCGCATTCGCAAAAAAGGAAGCGCCGGCGGGCATAACGGACTGAAAAATATCGTGCAGCATCTGGGAACAGAGGAGTTTGCAAGGATCCGCGTCGGTGTGGGCGCAAAGCCCAACCCTGATTTTGACCTTGCGGATTATGTGCTGGGACACTTTTCCGGAGAGGAAAAGAAGGTGATGGAGGATGCCGTCGCTAAGGCGGCAGAGGCGGCGGCCTGTGCGGTCACGGACGGGATCGATCTGGCCATGAACCGCTATAATACGCCGCGGAAGAGGAAAAAGAAGGCGCCGAAACAGGAAGCCGAAGCCGGGCCGGATGAGAGCGGCAGCGAGACAGAAACCGGAAAGAAAGCGGATGAGACCGGCAGCGAAACGGAAACCGGAAAGAAACCGGATGAGACCGGCAGTGAAACAGAAACCGGAAGATAAGCTGAATGAGACAGGCGGGCTGCAATTGTTGGAGGAAGCATGAACGTTTTTTCTGAACCGCTCAGAGAACTCAGGGATTATAACATACTGAAGGAATGGCTGGAGTCCGCGAACGCAAGCGGGCAGACCGGGAGTCTTCTCGCGGACAGCTGTGTGGATCCGCAGAAAGCGCATCTTCTGTACGCGCTGTGCAGGGAGGAGACGATCTCGGAATATGCCCGGCTGAGACTGGTGCTTACCTACAGTGATCTTCGTGCCAGGGAGATTGCCCAGGACTGTCTGTTTTACGACAAAAATGTCACTGTCTTTCCGGCCAGAGACCTGATCTTTTATCAGGCGGACCTTCGAGGCAATGAGATCGATAAAGAACGTCTTCGCTGCCTCCGCAGGATTATGGAAGGAAAGCCGGTGACGGTCGTGACGACCTTTTCGGCTCTTCTGACACCGCAGATTCCGGTCAGAGTCCTCAAGGGAAGTATTCTGGGAATCGGAAAACGGGATATTGTGGTCTTATCCGGGACGGCGGACAGGCTGGTCTCGGTGGGATATGAAAAAAACAATCAGGTCGAGGGGGCGGGACATCTCGCTG
>ODAI013138008.1_pt1 | contig 17111 bp, 15 predicted proteins | sample 1539321 | NCBI WGS metagenome assembly ODAI01 (sample SAMN02144231, study PRJEB22623) | gut metagenome | biome: sheep rumen | host: Ovis aries | place: New Zealand | reverse complement strand
GGTGACTATAGCGGGGAGGCCACACCTGTTCCCATCTCGAACACAGTAGTTAAGCTCCTTAGCGCCGATGATACTTGGTGGGAGACTGCCTGGGAAAGTAGGACGTTGCCGGTTTTTTTATTGCATAAATCAGCTCCGGATTCATCCGGAGCTTTTATTATATTTAATGAAAAAATCGTGATTTTTCCGCCACGCTATGATAAAATAGAATTAGTGTATTATGCACATTTGGAGGTTTAGCCGTGACTATCCTAAAGCTGATATTGGTAATAATGGTATGCATACCGGTGGCATCGCTGGCAGTTTTTTTAATTGATAAATTAGCGGGCGAGGCTCTCGGTAAAAAGAAAAGATAGGCGGCAAGTGTAAAGATGAGTAAAGGATTATTCATATCCGTTGAAGGGCCGGACGGTTCCGGTAAATCAACACAAATTGATTTATTAAAAAAGCATATTGAAAGTAAAGGCCGCACGGTTATTTTCACCAGAGAGCCGGGCGGTACACCTATAGGTGAAAAAATCAGGAAAATCATTCTCGATCCGGAAAACGAAGAGATGGATTATATGACGGAGGCACTGCTTTACGCTGCCAGCAGATCGCAGCACGTGCATCAGGTAATAAAGCCTGCACTCGTCCGGGGTGATGTTGTCATTTGTGACAGATTCGTCGATTCGAGCATTGCTTATCAGGGCTATGGCAGGCAGCTTGGGCAGCCGGTGAGAATTATTAATGATTACGCAATTGACGGATGCGTGCCTGATATAACGCTTCTGTTTAAATTGGATCCTACGGTTGGGATTTCACGTATAACCAGGGCACAGGACAGGCTTGAAAAAGAGGCCTTGGATTTCCACAGAAGAGTGTTTGAGGGATATCTTGAAATAGAAGGTCTGAATCCCGGCAGAGTGCTTGGAATTGATGCGGGACGCAGCATAGAGGAAATCCACAGCGAAATAATAGAAAAGATAGATAAATTACTATAATAATATGAGTTTGCAGAGCACAGGAATCGGTCAAAATTACATAGACAGATTAAAAGCCACCATCTCTAACAATACCGTGATGCATGCCTATATATTTGAAAGCGACAGCACGATAGACAAGGAGCTTTTGGCGAGAGAATTCGCAAAGGCGGTGCTGTGTGAAGCTCATAGCGGTGATGCGTGTGATGTCTGCAACACCTGCATACGTATTGACCATGGAAATCATGAGGACATAATTTATGCCGAGCCAAATGAGCACGGTAATATCCTCGACAGGGAAATGGAAAGGATTCAGGGCAGACTGAAATTAAAGCCATTGGTAGGAAACCGCACGATAGCGATTATTCCGAATGCGGACACTCTGACACTCAGAGCTCAGAACAGGCTTTTGAAAACGCTTGAGGAGCCCCTCGGCGATTCGATTATTATTCTGCTTTCCGACAATATTGAAAATCTGATTCAGACAATCAGGTCACGCTGCGTCATATATCGTATCAGCGATTTAAACAGCGTACCGGAATCCGAATTTATAGATATGGCACAGGAGCTTGCCGATATGCTGATCGGAAATGCACCGTTTTATAAAATAGTTAAAACCGTACAGCCGGTTGCTTCAAAGAGGCAGGATGTGATCAGCCTGCTCGAAGCACTTGAATATGTTTATAGAAATATACTGGTAGGCAAAACAGCCAAAAGCCGCTTGTTCAGGCGTCAGTACATATATGATGCAGTATCGCAGATAGAGGCGGCAAAGCGCGATATTATCTCAATATCGGGTATAAAGGCTGACTATGTTCTAAAGGATGTTTTGCTGAAAATCGGAGGAAAATAAGTAATGGTAACAGTAGTAGGCGTCAGATTCAAAAACGCCGGAAAAGTATATTATTTCGACCCGGGCGAGTATGAAATAAAGCAGGGCGATAATGTAATCGTAGAAACTGCCAGAGGCATGGAATTCGGATTTGTAATGTCCGAGCCAAAGGAAGTGGACGAAAGTGAAATAGTTTCACCGCTAAAGAAAATTGTCCGCATAGCAAACGAGCAGGACGAAAAACAGCACGAGGTGAACACAAAAAAGAAGGAAAGAGCCCTTTCTCTTTGCCAGGAAAAGATAGACAAGCATGGCCTCGAGATGAAGCTAATCGATGTAGAATACACATTCGATAACAGCAAAATCATTTTTTACTTTACTGCAGACGGCAGGGTAGATTTCAGAGAGCTCGTAAAGGATCTGGCAGCTGTGTTCAAGATGCGAATAGAGCTGCGCCAGATTGGAGTTCGTGACGAAGCAAAGATGATGGGCGGCATAGGAATATGCGGAAAGAGCCTGTGCTGCGCTACCTGGCTGGCTGACTTTGAGCCGGTATCCATAAAGATGGCAAAGCTGCAGGGCTTGTCGCTGAATCCTACAAAGATCAGCGGTATCTGCGGCAGACTGATGTGCTGTCTGAAGTACGAAAATGCAACCTATGTGGAGCTGAGAAAGGGCATGCCTGATGTGGGCGAGCGCATAAAGACTCCGGACGGTATTGCTGTAGTTGTAGAGTCAAATATACTTGAAAACAAGATAAAGGCTCGCGTGGTTCTCGAAGAAAAGGACGAAGAAAAGCCTGAAAAGCTTTCGCCGGACATCAGCGTTTACACAAAGAGAGATATTCGCAGATTCGAAAAGAACCGCAAGAACCAGGAAAAGGACATCTTTGAAGATATGGATGCCGAAACTCTCAGCGAAATGAAGGAGCTTTTAAAGGACTGATATGCCGATGAAGGAAGAACGCATTGACAGCATAGGATTTGGAAACCTGAAGCTGATACAGCAGCCCGAAGAGTTCTGCTATGGAGTCGATGCCGTGATTCTCGCGGATTTTGCGGCAGGCTGCAGGCCGAGGACTGCGATAGACCTCGGTACTGGTACGGGCGTAATTCCGCTTATCCTAAGCGCAAAGACGGATGCTGAGACTGTTGTGGGGCTGGAGGTGCAGCAGGCTTCCTTTGAAAGAGCATGCAGAAATGTGGAGCTTAACGGACTTTCGGGGAGGCTAAAGATGCTTCATGGGGATGCGGCAGATTGTGCCGTCATAGGCAGGCTTCTTGAAGCGGCGGGAGCAGAAGAAGGCGTGGATCTGGTGACATGTAATCCGCCTTATATGGTGAGCGGAAATGCGCTGGGCAGTGCAAACTCGGCCAAAGCGATTGCAAGGCAGGAAAGCACGGCGAGCCTGGACGACTTCATTGCAGCTGCGGCCGGACTGCTTAAGCGGCGCGGGCATTTCTATATGGTACACAGGCCGTCGCGTCTTGTCGATATAATATGCAGCCTCAGGTCGCACAGGCTTGAGCCAAAGGAGCTGAGAATGGTGGCACCAAAGCCGGGCACGGAGCCGAACATTGTTCTGATTCATGCGATAAAGGAAGCGGGTGCGGAGCTAAAGGTTCTCACCACACTTTTCGTGCATGAGGCAGGCGGCGAATACACAAAAGAGATAAATGATATTTACGGGAGGTAATCATGGATACAGTTTTAACTTTCAAGGATTTGCTGATACTCGGAGTGGGTATATCCGCTATTGTGCTGCTGATATATTTAATCAGACTTACTGCGACTTTAATCAAGACTTTGAAAAAGACGAATGCTGTGCTTGATGATACTCAGGTGATTACTTCAATTGCAGCGGAAAGAACCAAAGAGGTTGATGCGGCAGTTGGGGACGCAATAGGCGTGGTTGCAAGTGTTGCGAGCTCGATAAAGGGCAGGCAGGGCGTAGTCGGTTCGGTTACGACGCTTGCTGCGGCAGTAGGTGCGCTGCGTGAGCTTTTGGTGGATCTGGGAATCCTCCGTCCGAAGGCAGCTCCGGAAGCGGAGGAAAATGATACCGAGGCTGAGAAGTTCGAGGATGAATACACAGGTGAGTAATATTTTCTTCAAATACTTGAAGAATTTCCCAAAAAAGACTTGACTATTATTTTTAAACTATAGTAGTATAAATCTAGAGTTTTATATAATATATGGAAAGAGGGAAATGTAATGAAAGCTACAGGAATAGTCAGAAAGGTTGATGATCTCGGACGTATTGTAATTCCAAAGGAACTTAGAAAGACATTCGAAATCGAAAAGGATGATTCACTTGAAATTTTTGTGGATGGTGGACTCATAGTTCTCAGAAAATACGAGCCTGCTTGTGTTTTCTGCGGCAATGTTGAAAATGTTACCAATATTAAAGGTAAAAATATTTGTGCAGATTGCATAAAGGAACTGAAAATGCTATAATCAAATAGCGAGATGTACCTGCCGTACAAAGTGCGGCAGGTTTTTTCGTCAGTATTGAAATTTGGAGGACACATGGCCAAGTTTATAGTTCAAAAAAGCGGACCGCTCATGGGAGAGGTTGAAATAAGCGGCTCAAAAAATGCAGTGCTGCCAATTATGGCGGCGACCCTTCTCTGCGAGGAGCAGTGCGTTATTATGGACGTACCAAAGCTCAGAGATGTGGATGTTATGAGCCAAATCCTGGTGCGTATAGGCGCAAACGTAAAGGATGAGCTTGAGCAAAACAAGTTGACGGTAACCACCAGCGAAATTGCGGAGACAGAGCCGCCTTACGGACTTGTCAGCAAGATGAGAGCATCATTTGTAATTATGGGGCCTCTGCTTGCGAGAGTGGGAAGGGCGCGCATTCCGCTTCCGGGTGGCTGCGCAATAGGCTCCAGACCCATTGACCTGCACCTGAAGGGCTTTGCCGCACTCGGCGCAAAGATTGTCGAAGGCAGCGGCTTTGTGGAAGCACAGGCAGACAGACTTCGCGGGACCACAGTCTATCTCGACTTCCCGAGCGTAGGCGCGACCGAAAACATCATGATGGCCGCTGTTATGGCCGAGGGCACCACCGTTATTGAAAATGCGGCAGAGGAGCCTGAAATTGTTGATCTGGCAAATTTCATAAACAAGATGGGCGGACGCATAAAGGGCGCCGGCACAGACACAATAAAGATCGAAGGAGTCGAAAAGCTTCATGGAACGACGCATCATGTTATCCCGGACCGCATCGAGACCGGCACATTCATGCTTGCGGCAGCAATTACCAGGGGAAATGTTCTGATAAAGAATTCACTTCCCGATCACGTAAAGCCTGTTATAGCAAAGCTCAGAGAGTGCGGAGTATCCGTAGAGGATACGCTTGAAGGTCTGAGAGTCGATGCAACGCGCGGCAAGTTCACTGCCACCGATATAAAGACCATGCCTTATCCGGGCTTTCCAACAGACATGCAGTCCATATTCATGGCTTTTCTCACTACCGTCGAAGGCAAAAGTACCGTCATTGAGACAGTATTTGAAAACAGATTCATGCATGTCAGCGAGCTTTCGCGAATGGGCGCCAATATCACTACAAAGGACAGGTCGGCGACAATTATCGGCGGGGCGAAGCTTACGGGAACGCAGGTTGTTGCGACAGACCTTCGTGCAGGCGCAGCACTCGTTCTGGCAGGCCTCGTAGCCGAAGATTTCACGGAGGTAGACGAGGTTTATCACATAGAGCGCGGCTACGAAAGGTTTGTGGACAAATTCTCGGCGCTCGGGGCAAACATAGTAAAGGAGAGCCCTGACAGCAATAATTACAACAAATACGGCAAGGCGGAACAGTAGTAGAGTAGATACGTAAGAGGAGAGAATATGGCAGATTTACAGTACCTGAAGTTACTGGCAAAAGATTACCCCAACATCATGGCGGCAACCAAGGAGGTTATCAACCTGAGGGCCATCTTGGCACTGCCGAAGGGTACGGAATATTTCCTTTCCGACCTGCACGGAGAGCATGAAGCTTTTGTGCACATGATAAAGAGTGCCTCCGGCACTATTCGTTCCAAAATAGAAGAGCTGTACGGCGACTCTCTTTCACATGCGGAAAGAGACAGACTTACAGCACTTGTCTACAATGCGGAAGCGGAAATCGAAAGGCGCAAAAAAGAAGGTATTGACATGGATCAGTACTATCGCGAGAACATATACCGCCTGATTGAGATATGCAAAGCCGTTTCCACGAAATACACACGCTCGAAGGTCAGAAAAAACCTTCCGAAATACTTCGATTATGTCATAGACGAGCTGCTTCACGCAGATGATAAAGAAAACAAGGCCAGCTATTACATGGAAATCGTAAAGTCCATAATCAGCTATGACATAGCCGAAAACTTTACCATTGCACTGGCTGATGCCATCAGCCGCCTCGCAGTGGACAAGCTGCACATCATAGGAGATATTTTCGACAGAGGGGCTCATCCGGACAGGATTATGGATTTCCTGATGAACTACCACGATGTTGATTTCCAGTGGGGAAATCACGACGTAGTATGGATGGGAGCAGCCATAGGAAACTGGGCCTGCATCACAAACCTCCTGAGAATGAACATCAGCTATAACAATTTCGACATGCTCGAGATTGGATATGGCATAAACTTAAGGCCGCTTGCCGTGTTCGCACAGAGATTTTACGGCGACGACCCGTGCGAGGCCTTCAAGCCAAAGGTTCTCGACCAGAATAAATTCGACCCGGTAACCAGCAGTACAGCCGCAAAGATGAACAAGGCCATCAGCATCTGCCAGTTCAAGGTCGAAGGTCAGCGCATCATGGCGCACCCTGAATATCACATGGAGCACAGGCTGCTCCTAGACAAGATAGACTACGAGGCGGGCACGATCACTCTGCCGAGCGGCACATATCCGCTCAAGGAAAACAACTTCCCTACGATTGACCCTGCCGATCCGTACAAGTTCACAAAGGACGAAGAAGACCTGATGAACAGACTCGAGGCATCGTTTGTTCAGAGCGAAAAGCTTCAAGAGCACATCAGATTCCTCTTTAGCCACGGCGCGCTGTACAAAATAGTAAACAACAATCTGCTCTTCCACGGCTGCCTGCCTATGACAGCTGACGGAGAATTTGAAGAGGTCACCATTAACGGCGTTACCTGCAAGGGCAAGCAGCTGATGGACTATCTCGACGAGCAGGTAAGAAGGGCCTACTTTACACCTGACGAGTCCGAAGAGACGGGCCGCTCCGGAGACCTCATGTGGTATCTGTGGCTGGGCAGCAAGTCTCCGCTTTTCGGCAAGGACCAGATGACCACACTCGAGCGCTGCTTCATAGCGGACAAGGCGACGCACAAGGAGCACTCGGTTCCTTACTACACACTGATCGAAGAGGAAAAACACTGTGATACCATAATTCGCGAGTTCGGACTGGATCCCGAAACAGCTCATGTTCTGACAGGGCATGTACCTGTAAAGGTAAAGGACGGAAAGAGCCCGATAAAGGGCGGTGGCAAGCTTTTTATCATTGATGGAGGAATGTCAAAGGCTTATCAGAAGGATACAGGTATCGCAGGATATACCTTCATATATAATTCACGTTTCATGGCACTTGCGGAGCACAAGCCTTACAGCCCGCTTCAGCCTGACGGAACGCAGGAATTCCACGATCCGAGCCTCAGAACTGTGGCACTCCTTAAAAAGAGAGTGCTGATAAAGGATACGGACTCGGGCAAGGAGCTCGAATCTCAGGTAGACAGTCTGAATGAGCTCATCAATGCATATCGCAGAGGCGATATCAAAGAAGTATATTAAACAATCAGACAGAGCCGAAGGACTAAACCCCTCCGGCTCGTGTTGAAATATCTGGAAAATTTCCAAAAAAGGAAAACGGGATAGACAGATATTAAATAGATGTAAAATAGATATAAATTAGAAGAAACAACATTGAAAAATGTGGTCTCAAGGAGAAAGACATGGCATTAATTGAATGCAAAAATTTAAGCCTCGGATATGAAAACGGTGCCATAATCAGTCGCATGAACTTCCGGGTGAACGCAGGGGAATATCTCTGCATAGAGGGCGAAAACGGTGCGGGAAAGAGCACGCTGATAAAGGCGATACTCGGACTGAAGCGTCCTCTCGAGGGAGAGATAATTATGGATGGCGTATTGCAGAGCGAGCTGGGATATCTGCCGCAGCAGACTCACGTTCAAAGGGATTTTCCCGCATCCGTATACGAGGTTGTAATCTCGGGTTTTGCCGGGGGACTGGGCGGCAGGTGCTTTTATTCGAAGGCTGAGCATGCTATGGCTAAAAGAGCAATAGAGAGGCTGGAGATGACGGAGTACACAAAAAGGTGCTATCGCGAGCTTTCGGGAGGGCAGCAGCAGCGCGTTCTGCTTGCTCGTGCAATCTGCGGCGCAAAAAAGATTCTTGTGCTCGACGAGCCTGTTGCGGGACTCGACCCTGTTGCGACAAAGAATATGTACGACATCATAAATGAACTCAATCGCAAGGAAGGCCTGACTATAATTATGGTTTCACACGATGTGGAGGTCGCGACCGGTTATGCGACTCAGGTGTTAAAGATGACATTCGACGGATACAGCATATTCAGGCCGCGCCAGACAAAGCAGCAAAAGGCGGAAAGGAGAGGTGAATGATATGACTCCTTTCGAAAACATACTGTTTTATTTCAGCTTTCCTTTTGTCAGATATGCACTCATTGTAGGTGTATTCATTTCACTTTGCACGGCGCTGCTCGGAGTGCCTCTGGTGCTGAAGAGATTCTCCTTCATAGGGGACGGTCTCTCGCATGTGGCATTCTGTGCGATGGCGATATCGGCGGTTATGGATATATACAGCGATATGATAGTAATCGTGCCGGTTACCGTTATTTCCGCGGTGGTGCTGCTGCGGGCGGGGCAGAATGCGCGCATCAGAGGGGATGCGGCAATTGCGATGCTCTCCGTCAGCGCAATGGCGATAGGATATCTTTTGATGAATATATTTACGGTTTCGGGCAATGTGTCCGGGGATGTGTGCTCGACGCTGTTTGGCTCGGTTGCAATCCTGACGCTTTCAAAGTCTGATGTATGGATCTGCATTGCGATGTCAGTAATCGTAATAGGGATATATATCTTCTTTTACAACAAGCTTTTCGCAGTGACCTTTGATGAAAGCTTTGCAGAGGCAACGGGTGTCAGGACAGGGTTTTACAACACTCTGGTAGCGGTAGTTACGGCGGTTATTATCGTGCTTGCGATGAAGCTGGTGGGAACCTTGCTGATTTCGGCGCTCGTAATTTTCCCTGCACTTTCCGCAATGAGACTTTTCAAAAGCTTTAAATCGGTTATAGTATTTGCGGCAATTTTATCTGTTTTATGCTCGTGCGTCGGAATCGTTGCATCGATTCTGATTTCAACGCCTGTAGGTTCGACCATTGTTGTGGCGGACCTTCTGGCGTTTGGCCTTTGCTTTGTTATCGGAAAGGCGAGCGGGCGCAGCGCATAAGCAGCGTGATGAGAGTGGAGTTTGGGTATGAAAAAGTATCTGGTTTTGGTAGTGATTGCAATAGGCGTGCTTGCTCTTTTCTTACGGCCTGCGGGCGAAAGCGTTGAAGTGGAAACCTTTTATCTGCCGCATGACGATGGGACCTACGCTTACTGCGAAGCGGTCTTTCCAAAGCATGCGGGCGAGTGGCATATGCCGCTTGTTGCGATGGGGCACGGATTTACCGGGACATTAAACAGCGGCGGAGCGGAAGAGCTTGCACACAGACTTGCAGAGGCAGGGATAGCGACGGTGCGGGTGGACTTTGATCCGCGCGTGGAAGCCGACAAAAAGGCTGAAAAGACAAATATGTACAGCCTTTCGAGCATGGAAGCAGATCTCGCTGCGGCAATTGACTATATGTGCGAGCATTACACGATAAACGAGGCAGCGATAGGGCTTTATGCCCGGAGCATGGGCGGCAGAGTCGCAATGATGATGGCAAACGAAAACTACGGCGGCTATGAGTACGCCTGCATGTATCTGGTTGCGCCTGCGGGAACAAAGGACGCGATGATTTACTACATGGGCGGACAGGAAAAATGGGATGAGATGAAGACCAGCGCGGCGGCACTCGGTTATGTGGAAAAGCAGGGACAAAAGCTGACGCCGCAGTGGTTTGCGGAGTTTGAGCAGTACGACCCTTGCGAGCACGGATGGGAAAACTTTGGAAACAAGCCTGTAGAGGTTCTCTACAACACGGACGACTATGTGGTGACATCGAGCACCTCGATTCAGTGCGCTGCGGCTTATGAGCACTCGCTGACAATCGAGGTTACGACCGATGACGGTCACGGGTATGAAATGGGCTACAAAGAGTCTGAACTTAAAGAAGAAATAATGGAAGGAATAGTTAAATTCTTTAAGAATAATCTGGAGAAAAATATATAGTTATATATAGTTAATGTAGAACATTCATATAATATGGGAAAAGCCCCTAAGCTTGCTCTTCGGGGCTTTTCTTTGGTTTTTGCACATATGGAATTAAGAAGTTTTACTACTTATTTTACTTTATTTCAAACCGCTGAGGCGATAAAGCATAGTTACCATCTGAGCGCGACTGCATATTGTGTTTGGCTCAAATGCTGTGTCCGAGATGCCGTTTGTGATACCGTTTGAAACGGCCCATGCAACCGCATCATAATAGTAGGAGTTTGCATTTACATCTGTAAATCTTAATTCATTGCCTGCGCTCTCCTTTGCGATGCCGGCAGCCTTTGCATAGCGGTAAAGCATTGTTACCATCTGAGCGCGGCTGCAGGATGCAGACGGATCGAAGGTTGTCTCAGAGGTTCCGGTGGTGATACCCTTTGAGACAGCCCATGAAACCGCCTTGCTGTAGAATGAATCCGAAGCTACATCTACAAATTTGGAGAGAATGTTGTTATCTGTATCGGCGCCCTTACCAAAACGGTAAAGCATAGTTGCCATCTGCGCACGATTACATACTGTGTTTGGTTCAAATGTCGTGTCTGTAATGCCGTTTGTGATACCGTTTGAAACAGCCCATGCCACTGCGTCATAGTAGAATTTGCCTTCAGGTACATCGCTGAAGCTTACTGTTTTCACCTCTTCCTGAGTGATAACTACAGTCGAGAAGCTGCGCATTGAAACTACGGCATTTCCGCCTGTTACACGTGCACCGGTTTTTTCTATACGTCCATCATCGTGGAAGATGTATGCGAGATATGTCTTACCGGCCGTGAACTTGTTTTTGTCAACAGCTACAGCTACATCAATGCTCTTTCCACCGAATGATGAAATTGTATCGGCTCCCGAAGTAATCTTGAAATCGACAGCAACTGAGCCCTTTGTATCAATCTTTGAGAGCTCTTCAGCTGTTACATCATTGGCAGGAGTTGCAACGCCAAAGGCTTCTGCAACAGCGTTTACAATGCCCTCCAATGCAGCTGAAATCTTCTTTGCAAGTGTGGCTGTATCGGCCTTTTCCATGCTCATTGAAACATCTTTGCCGCCGGCAAGCTTTGTGATCTCGCCCAGGGTGTCGTTTGGAATGTTCATTTCGCCGAGGCCTGTCTTTATGTTAAGAACCGCTTCTGTCTCGGAAACGATCTTGTTAAGCGAGGTCTTTGGAATGTCCACGGAGACCTTGCTTGCTTCGCCCTTGATTGTAGGCTCGATTTGGATGGCCTTTGTGCCTTCTTTCTTTACTGCTGAGATTACTTCATTGATCTTTGTCGTAGTTAACTCTACCTTTGCCGTGCCGTTCTTTGCGGTTGCTTCAACGCTTACGTTGCTAGCAGGAACGGCTGTATCGCCACCTGCTGCAGTGCTGCCTGAAGCTCCCGAATTGCTTCCCAAAGGAATACCGCCGCCCTTTGCGCCTGCTCTGTCAGGAGCCATCAGCCAGCGATTGTAGTAAGTACCGTCGCCGAGGGATGGGTAGTTCGGATCGTCAAACCAGTCTTCAACCTCATATGAATAGTCATTTACATAGTGCCAGATTACAACGTCATTGTTTCTGAGCGTCTGCTCCGTAAGACCAAAGCCCGGATGTCTGCCGTTAATAGTGTACATCCAGCCCGAGCGGTTTCCGTTTGTGAACTCTGAAAGCTCGTAACCACTTGGTGCATAAACAGTCTCAACATAGTTGTTTTCAGCGCCTATGCTTCTGATGTTTGCGTCACCGCAAGCTTCAACCCAGAGGTCGTAAACTGTCGATTCTGCAGGAAGTGTGTAGCTTCTTGTAGCTATCCATGTAACATAGTCAGGCAGATATGCTGCTCTGCCGAGATTTACATCCTGAGTAGCTTCCTCAGCACCAATGAGGCGCATGGAAACACGGATTGTTTCCGCAGGGGCAGGAGTATCTGTGCCGCCACCTCCGCCGCTTACGCCACCGCCTGTGGCTATAGCAGGGTCGGTAGTGACAGCGCCACCTGTAGTTATTGCAGGGTCTGTAGTAATAGCCGGATCGGTAGTGATTGCTGCCGGTGTAGGATATGCTGACAGAGTCAGGTCGCTCATATCGTAGAGGCTTTTCCGGGTGTTTTTTAATCTGTCATATGCAACGATGGCGTAATAAGACTGCTCTGTCGCCATCTGATCGTAATTGCCACTCTGAACATGCTTAAATCCGTTAGTGACATGGAAAGTCAAAAGATTATCAATTAAGGTGTAACTATTCTTTATGAAACGCGAATCGGTTTCAAGGTCAATTCCGAGGGCTGTCAGCGCTACAATTACCTGTGCTGCTGACTCAGAGCATGCGCCTTGTATACTACCGAATCCGCCTATATCAGACTGAATGGCTGAAAGGCGAGTAAGTGCCCTGTCAACAGCTGCATGCACATCATTATTGGTATTGTAGTAAGGAGCCAGAGCCTGGAGGGCCATAGCGGTCATATCCGGGTCGGCCGATGCGTTAGGACCTGAAAGATTCCAACCGCCATCGGTGGTCTGCTCGGAAAGAATAGAATTAATGATTGCCCCTCTGGATATTCCTTCCGGAATGGAATAGTTACCGCAGTCAAGCGCAATGAGCGCCCAAATAGGACCGTTAATGCCCTGTCTTTCCAGGTAGCTTAGCTGGTTAAGACCTGCCGTGAGGTCATAGCCGTAGAAATCAGTTGCATCAACTCCAAGTGCTGTAAGAGCTATTATTATTCTGGAGTTTTCTGTTGACTTATTTCTATGCAGGCGACCGGTGCTTGCAAACTGCGTAGAGCCTTCAATTTCTGTCTTTACCGCATCAAAGTAGTCTTCCGAGATGCTTTCTCCGCTTCTGGCGAGATCAATTGCCAGCCATTCACCGCCTACAGAGCCTACAACAGGAGTAGGCAGTGTCTTCAGGTGAGCTTTCGTGTTGCGAAGAGCTATTCTGTAATCCGCATGCTCCACAGGTGCCTGCGCGCAGGTTGCGCTAAGGTGAGCATTAGACGCGGAAATTGCACTGCTTGACGCAATAATGCTTGAATATCCTGCAGCCTGCTTACTCTGAGAAGGAATAAGCGTTGCGCTTACGCTGTCACCTGAAAGGCAAACGAAGCTGCTGCCGTTTTCGCCCATTGTGATATGTCGCTGCGCACTGCCGGCAGAGATAGCCGATGCCGTAACGGTGTAGTTTGTGCCGATAGCCCAGCCGGTATTTCCACAGCCTACACTGACTGAATAAGCAGTGAATGCATGAGACGTTTCACTTACTGTAATTGCAACAGTTCCAAGGCAGGCGTCATTATCATTGTAGAGCGCCAGGATATAGTCGCCCTCAGAAAGTGTCAATTCACCCGAAGTACTGCCGTCTAGCAGGTCGGTTGCCATAGCTGAATCTGTAGTGGCAAAAAGCTTCATATCTGAGGCATTGCCGTTTGTAAAGCTTGCACTAATACCGGAAGGTGAAGGTGTTGGATCAGGGTCTGTGCCGCCGCTTTGAGCGGTAATTCTGACATTGTATTCCGTGAAGTCGGTGCACTGATTCATTGTAGGTGCCCCGACTTCATTTACGATAATGGTAAAACTGTCTCCGTCCGAAACCGGAATAGTAGCTGAGCGTTTGTAAAGTGTTGAATGGTTTTTGTATGTCCTTACCAGAAAGTTCTTGTTAGACGCTGTCGGTGTGATTTTAATACCAGTAACGCCGCTGTTCAGAAAGAATTCGTATGGACTGGTATCTTCACCGTCAAAATCGCGATCAAAGTGGCCGCCTGTGATATTAAGTTCGCTGAGCGTGGTATCATCGTTCATGAATGAGCCACCGAGATCCTCTCCGTAGCCATAGCAGGTGTACATGATGCGGATTTCATCGCCGGCCTCAAGTGTGCCATCAGCAACGGTAAAACCGTCAAAACCCTGATTTACGAACCAGTCGTTAATCGTCCCCATCCAGCCTGACATATCGCCGCCGTCGAATGCAGCCAGTTCGTTGATACTTTCGATATAGTTGTTTTCTGCGCCTTGCTGTTCATAGCCGTCTTCCTCGAGCGCTTCAACAACACAGCTCATCATGGTCGAATCGTCATCAAGTGTTATCCAGGTATCGACCAGAGTGCCATCCCACGGTGCACCGTCGTCTGTTGAATATGTGGTGTTTTCGATTATGACACGAACCTGACCGTCCCTTTCGGGAGCATATTCTATTGCGAATATGTTTGCAGGCATCATGGCAAAAGCCATGACGAGTACCAGGAGAAAGCTGAGCAACCGTTTAGCCTGTAGCATTCTCCTCTTTCGATTTTGAATTTCCAATATAGTCCCTCCTTTATGAAACGTAAATGATAAATATATAAAAACAAAGCACCGGGGCATAAAGCCCCGGTGCTGACGTTTTTGAGCACATAAAAATGACTACATCGGGAACGCCGATATACTGATTTTGGAACTGAATATCCTGACTTGCGATAGGAGAGTAATCTCTGCATCATGTTTCCTGCCTTCCCCGCTGTTGCGAGTGGTCAGCTTTCGCTGCTGCAGCCGCCATTGGCTGCTTCGGAACGGATTCACGCTTACAGTGCCGTTTCTGCGCGGGGACTTTCACCCCATTCCTCTGTACCGGGCATTACCCGGCCGTGTTCCTTTATTCTACTTTTGTTCTGTTTTGCGTGCTTGCAGTCCAGATAGAACGGGGTTTGCAAAATGAAACCAAACTACCGCACTAAAACCGCATTAATCGCACAAGAATGATGTTAAATCTTAGCATACATTTTGTCAACCCCCTTTTCTCTTTAAAACTGCTGCTGCCAAAAGCCGATGCAGCGCATATTTCATCCCATTTCGAGGTTATTAAATATTAAGATGAAAAATATTTTTGTTTTTTCATCCTGCTTTGTCATTTTTAGAAATGGGGATGAATTTTAAAAGGCGGAAACTGTGAAAAATCATCCTATTTTGCACTTTTATAGATTTGAGATGAAAAAGCAGCTGAATTATTTCATCCTGTTTTTTCATTTTTTGCTTTTGGGATGAAAAGACCCAGTCCAGTGTAGCCCCGGGATAGTCCGGTATGCCTAGTATGTCCCGCAGTAACAATCCCGGTGACAATAATAACAATAAAAAGAAACCCCCGAGAAAACTCGGGGGTTTGGTGCGCGTGACACGACTCGAACGTGCAACCTACTGATTCGTAGTCAGGCACTCTATCCATTGAGCTACACGCGCATATTGTATTTATCGTACCTTGTTATTATACAATAGCGATTTTAGTTTGTCAAAGGAAATTAAAAATTACTAGATATTGTGGAGAATGATACCTATTTGCCACAATATATATTACTTTTTTGCTGATTATCATATATTTATTATAAATATGTTAATATTGCTTGCACAGTATATCGATATGTGCTAAAATAAATAATTTATTTTAAATCATTTGCTTTTTGAAAAGCTTGTGATAAAATAGAAGTGGATAGTGTGTACTTTTGGAGAAAGGAGTAGGAACCATGTACAACATCGGTGAAATGGTAATCTATGGTGAATCCGGCGTATGCCGCATTACCGACATCACAGAGCGCACAGGCGCAAATGATGTTAAGGCTATGTATTATACAATGCAGCCTTGCTATCAGGGCTACACTATTTATGCACCTGTAGAAAACGGTAAGGTTTTTATGCGCCCGATTATCTCAAAGGAAGAAGCCATTGAGCTGATTGACAAAATTCCTACCATAAAGGCTGAAATTTATCAGGGTATTTCACTGAGGGAGCTCGTGGAACGCTACGAGAGCATGGTAAAGACACACAGCTGTGATGATCTGTGCCAGCTGACAATGTCAATCCACGCAAAAAAGCAGCAGTGCATCCGCAACAAAAGGAAAGTGGGTGCCGTAGACGAAAAGTACATGAAAAAGGCAGAGGATTTACTTTTCGGAGAGCTTGCGGTGGTTCTGGACATACCTAAAAACGAGGTGCCACAGTTCATCGAAAAAAGAATAGGTTCTATTATGAATTGAAGTGAGGCAGATAGGGGGTAGCTTATGAATGTAAATTGGTTCAAAAATCCGGACAATGTAGTGTATGCGGATGAAAATGAGTTTGTAGATAATTTTGCATTTGAAACGGGTATCGAAAACCTCAGACAGGAGATTGAGGACTTCAGAAATAATCCGACGCGCGAGGGGAAAATGCTGAAGGGCAAAAAGCGCGTATCGGTAAAGCTCTTGATACCGAATTTGATGTTCGACGAGAAAATCGACATGGGCGACAATGTATGGATTTACATGGGTGATGTGATGGAAAGCTATTGCGTATACCGCCCTTGGAAGGAATAGAATATTACGATATTTATTTTGCGGCAGTTGAAACTGCCGCTTTTTGTTTTTAAACAGTCTTGACAAAAAAGCAGAAAGTGAGATAATTAAACTATAGTACAAAATTAAACGTGAGTGCAAAATTGCACCCGAGTAGAATGTTAAAGGTACAGATATGTTAAAAGAAAAGAAAAACTACAGAAAACTGACAAAGCAGGAAAACCGCATACAGGTAATAAAGTTTGTGCTGTTTTCAATTTCTGCAGGGATAATCGAGACAATCAGTTTTACGGCACTCGATCTTTTGACCGATTGGCCATACAGACCATGCTATCTGATAGCGCTGGTTCTTTCGGTTCTGTGGAACTTTACTCTGAATCGTGAGTTCACGTTCAAATCGGCGAACAATGTGCCGGTCGCAATGCTAAAGGTATTCCTGTTCTACTGTGCTTTCACACCTGCTTCGACATGGTGGGGTGGGGCACTGACCGATATCGGATGGAATGAGTATCTGGTGCTCGGAATTACGATGGCTGCAAATCTATCGACAGAGTTTCTCTATGACAG
>ODAI014612595.1_pt1 | contig 17113 bp, 13 predicted proteins | sample 1539321 | NCBI WGS metagenome assembly ODAI01 (sample SAMN02144231, study PRJEB22623) | gut metagenome | biome: sheep rumen | host: Ovis aries | place: New Zealand | reverse complement strand
GATCACTACGTGCGGACGCTGCGCGTTTGAACAACATCAAACAACATCAAACGCCCGCAGGGCATCAAACAACGTTAAACAACATCAAACGCCCGCAGGGCATCAAACAACATCAAACAACATCAAACGCCCGCAGGGCATCAAACAACGTTAAACAACATCAAACTACCGGTTTGCACAAAGAACAGGCAAAAGGAGACAATTTAATTACTGCACAATGATAAACAGAACCATGGTGCGTGCCAAGGTCATTCAGACACTTTACGCGTACTACAAAAACGAGGAGAACACGCCCCTGACGGCGAAAAAAGAGTTGCTGAAAAGTTTCGACAACACGTACAGCCTGTACATGTTGTTGCTGGATTTTGTGAACGAAATAACCACGCTGTACGAGGAGCGTGAGGAGGAGGAACAGCAGCGTGCCATTGTGTTGCACGAGGAATATCATCCGCACCGTAATTTCATCAACAACCGTTTTGCACAGCAGATCTTCAACAACCGCCAACTGCGCGGTTTCCTGAAGGAGAAAGGCTACAGTTGGGACGTTGCACACGAAGAACTGAAGGCCATTTTCCGGCAGATTATCGCCACCGACTTCTTTCAGGAGTACCAAGCGTTAGACGCCCCCACTTATGCCGATGACAAGCAGGTGTGGCGGCGTATCTTCGTGGACGTACTGGCGGACAACGATGAACTGGAGAGCGCACTCGATGAGCTGGAGTTGGCACTCGACACCTCCGGTTGGGCGACAGATGCCAACGTGGTGATCTCATATGTCTTCAAGACTATCAAGCAGTTCAAAGAGAATAGCAGTAAAGACCAACCGTTGTTGGACATGTTCAACAGCGAGGACGAACTGGCGTTCGCCAAGGAGTTGCTCCAAAAAGCTATTGCGGGGCGTGACGAGTACATCATGATGATTGACAACCACCTCAACAACTGGGAACTCTCGCGTATCGCCTACATGGATATCATTATCCTGCAGACCGCCTTGGCGGAAATAATCGGGTTCCCCTCCATCGCATTGCAGGTGTCTATCAACGAGTACCTTGAACTGTCCAAGGAGTATTCCACCGACAAGAGTTACGCCTTCGTCAATGGGGTCCTGAACAGTATCATTCAGGATTTGAAGGACGAGAACCGCCTCATCAAGGCCGTTGCGTTGGAAGACTGAACAAGTACCAAGTAACTACTCCTACACTCCTGAAACCAAGACCAATTATAAACAACCAATTATATGAACATTCTATTTATTTTATTGCAAGACTCCGCGATGGGCGCACAGGGTCAAAGTAGTTGGAGTTTCTGGATCATGATGATCCTTATCTTCGTTGTTATGTGGCTCTTCATGATTCGCCCCCAACAGAAGAAGCAGAAGGAACTGGAAAAACAACGCGATGCCATGCGTCCGGGACAGAAAGTGGTCACCGCCGGTGGCCTCCACGGCAAACTGAAGAGTATCGATGGCGACATCTTCCAAGTGGAAATCGCCAAGGACGTTGTCATACGCATCGACAAGTCGTCCGTCTTCGTGGAACCCGAGGCGGCACCGCGCAAGGACGACAAGCCTAAGAAAGAGGACGCCAAGAAAGAGGATGCCAAGAAAGAGGACAAAAAAGACGACAAGAAGGACGACGAGCAGAAAGCCTGATTCATGGAGCCGTTTTCCGACATACTGAAGGAGGGAGTCCGCCGTACGAAGACCTTTGTGTTCTCCCGTAATGCGCTGACGTTCTTGTGCTTTGTAGTCGTGTCCGCCGTTCTGTGGTATGGTCATGCTATCAGTTCCGAGCGGGAGGCAACGCTACACGTGCCCATACGTTATGCCGGCATTCCGCAGGACGTGCACTTCGAACCTTCACTTCCCGACCACGTGAATATCACTATTCGCGACGATGGCAGACGGCTCATGGCGCAAGGCGAAGACATTCCCACCCTTCAGTTCGACCTCTCCAGCCAAATCAAAGGTAGTGCCGGCACAATCTACATTGACCAGGAACAGATTATGCAGAAGTTGCCCACATCGCTACAGGGAGCCGGAACCACCAAGATGATGCGTATCACGCCGGACCACATTGAGGGCACGTACAGCGAACGATACAATGAACGCAAATACACTTTGCCGGTTGAAACGCGCAAAGTGCCCGCCAACTACAGCCTGCGCCTGTTCCCGCCGCAAGTGGAGGTCACCGTACGCGTCAGCCAGAGTCACTACAACGATATCTCTGCCAAGGACATTACCGTTTATTGCAATTTCCCCACACAGAACGAAGACAAACTGGAGGTGAAGCATATACACCGCTCCAAGTATATCAAGAGTGTGCGGCTCAGTCCCGCTGAGTTGGAGTACTTAATCGAGAAGAAAGAATGAGACCCATTCAAATGGTTGACCTACGTTCGCAGTACCTGCATATTCAGGACGCGATTGATGCCGGCATCAGGGAGGTGCTGGCATCTGCGGCATTTGTAAAGGGGGCTAAGGTGAACGACTTTGCCACACACTTGGCAGCTTGGTTGGGTGTAAAGCATGTCATCCCCGTCGGCAACGGCACCGATGCGCTGCAGATTGCTTTCATGTCTCTCGGCTTGCAGCCCGGCGACGAAGTGATTACTCCCTCCTTTACCTTCGTTGCTACTGCCGAAGCCGCGGCACTCTTGCACCTCAAACCCGTACTCGTGGATGTGGACCCCGACACGTTCTGCATGGACATCCATAGTCTGCGCCGCGCCATCACACCTCGCACCAAAGCCATTGTGCCCGTGCATCTGTTCGGGCAGTGTGCCAACATGCAGGCGATCCTTTCGATTGCACACGAGCATGGCTTGCGCGTAGTGGAAGATGCCTGTCAAGCCATCGGGGCTGAGTACCGTTTCACCAATGGACACACCGCCAAGGCGGGATGCATGGGTGACCTGGGATGTACCAGTTTCTTCCCTTCGAAGAACCTCGGCTGTTACGGCGATGGCGGGGCGGTCTTTACCAATGACGACTCGTTGGCAGCACGCGCCACGCAGATTGCCAACCACGGCTCCAACGTGCGCTACCACCACGACATGATTGGCGTCAACAGCCGTTTGGACACCATCCAGGCTGCTGTGCTGGATGCCAAACTGCCGCACTTGGACGAATATACCCGTGCCCGGCAGACCGCCGCTGCTTACTACGACCACGCCCTCTGTGGCAACCCGCATATCCTCCTGCCGGGACATACGCCTGACAGCACGCACGTTTATCACCAATACACCCTTCGCTTGGTGGACGCCAACCGCGACAAGGTGCGCGAACGGCTCGCACAAGACGGCGTGCCATCCATGGTCTATTACCCCGTTCCGCTGCATAAACAGACGGCATACACCGGCAACAACGACTGCCCCGTTTCGGAGCAACTCTCCGGCTGCGTACTCTCACTGCCTATGCATACCGAACTGGATGTGCAACAACTGGAATATATCTGCACCGCCGTTCTGCGCGCTGTAAACAACGAATAACATCTTGACAGGACTTTCTCTCCATACCGACCTGCGTCAGACAACCAAGTTGTCGCCCGCACAAATCCAGGTGATCCGCATGCTGGAAATACCCGCCGTGGAGTTGCGCCAACGCGTCGAGGAGGAAATACAGCAGAACCCGCTTCTGGAAGAGGTGCCTGAGTACGAACAGAAACAGCAGGAAGACCGCGACGAGCCGGACAACTACGATAACTACGAGGACGATTACCTGTATAGTGACGAACACGATGAGCCGGCAGAGACGGATGGTTACGACTCTTTCGGCGACCCCGACGAGAACTATACCGCCGCCAACGACAGTGTGGACATCAATGACGCCTACACTGCCGGCAATTTCGACGATGAGTACGACTTGCCCGACTACCGCACACAAACCAACAACTACTCCGAGGACGACAACCGCGGTGAGGAAATACCTTTCTCCGTCGGCAACACGTTCCACGAATACCTGTTGGAACAGGTGGGCGAGCGCAAACTCACAGAACGCCAGCACACCATTGCCGAGTATATCATTGGCAGCATTGACGACAATGGTTGGCTCACGCGTACCGCCGAACAGATGGTGGACGACCTCGCTTTTCGTGCAGGATTAGAAGTGACCGATGCCGAAATGGAGCAGATGGTCCGGATGGTTCGCACACTGGACCCGCCGGGGGTGGGGGCCTACAACCTGCAAGACTGTCTGCTGATACAACTGCAACGACGCCCCGCCACCGAAGAAAACAAACTGGCGGTACGTATCATTGAACGCTATTTCACCGACTTCCATAAGCGCCATTTCGACCGCATACGCAACCGGATGGGACTCACGGAAGAGCAGATGAAAGGCGCCCTCACCGAGATAGGTCACCTCAACCCCAAGCCGGGTAACAGTTTCGGCGGCACCGTCTATGAAAGTAGCGGCAACCATGTAACCCCCGATTTCTACGTCACCAGTGAAGATGGCGAATTGGTCGTGTCACTCAATACAGGCGATATCCCCGACCTCCGTATCAACAACGAGTATGTCGAGATGCTCGACACCCTCAATCAGGATCGCAAAGCCAAGGGGAACAAAGACGGCATCCGGTTTATCAAACAGCATATCGACTCCGCCAAGTGGTTCATCGACGCTATCCGGCAGCGCAACGAGACGCTCATACATACCATGGAGGCAATCGTACGCTTCCAGCACGACTATTTCGTGGAAGGGGACGAGACCTTCCTCAAACCCATGATTCTGCAGGACATTGCCGACGCCACAGGTTACGATATATCCACCATCTCGCGCGTCAGCAACTCCAAGTACGTGCAGACCGACTTCGGCACTTTCCCGCTGAAACATTTCTTCTCCGAGGGACTTGCCACCGAACTGGGCGATGAGGTATCGACTCGCGAAATCAAGAAAGTACTGAAGGAGGTCATCAGCAAGGAGGATAAACGCCACCCGCTCAATGACGACCAATTGGTACAGATACTCAAGGCGGAGAACTACATAGTGGCGCGACGTACGGTCGCCAAGTACCGCGAAATGCTCGGCATACCGGTCGCACGGCTCAGGAAACGAGTGTAACACATGAAAATGATGATGAATAACAACCATTCTGACATAGCGGGAATACTGGCGTACAGCCTTAGTGTCGTGCTGTACCCGCTCTTCACGCCCACCTACTTGATGATAGCATTCCTGCTGTTGTTCAGCCGCCTGGTGTTGCCGCTCACCACAACCTACGTGCTGTACGCCATCGGCGGGACGCTGTTCTTCACCTGTCTGGTTCCGCTGATCGTACTGATTGTGATGAAGCGGCAAGGGCGGATAACCGACCTCGACATCAGCGACCACCGCCAACGAATGATACCCCTCACCTACGCCGTCTTGTCCTTCGGTTTCTGGTGCGCCTACCTCGACTCGGTACTCAAAGTGCCGCCTTTCATGTTCTGGACTGCCGTTTGCTCGGTACTCGCAATGATTGCATGCGCCATCATCAGCAATTGGTGGAAAATCAGTGCACACCTCGCCTCCATGGGCGGAGTGGTTGGCATGAGTATAGGGTATCTCCTTTATTTCGGTGTCAACAGCCCCCTTGCGGTGAGTCTTCTCTTGATAGTGTCACTGCTGCTCATGTACGCACGCATCTACCTTCAGGCACACACGCCCGTGCAGGCCGTCGTAGGTTTCCTGCTCGGACTCGTTTTCACCCTAACCCCAAACATTATCTTGTTGTATGTATAAACGACTAACTGTCATATTACTTGCCTGCATATTGGTCTTGCCGCTCTGCGCACAAACGCTCAGCGAGCAGTCGGTTGTATCACTCATGACTTGCACACCCGGCAAGCCACTGTACCTGCATTTCGGACACTCCGCACTGAGGGTACAGGACCCCGCTTTCTTGGGTGCCGACTCCACGGTATCTGCCATCGACTGGACGTTCAACTACGGCATCTTCTCCTTTGATACCGAGCATTTCTATACCAAGTTCGTCCGCGGCGAGACCGACTACATGCTGGCACTGCAACCTACGAACTATTTTATCGCTACCTCGGAAGAGGAGGAGCGTACGGTCTTCGAACAACAGTTACGCCTTACGCGTGACGAACGGCAGCAGATTTTGGATGCACTCATCGAGAACTACAAGCCTGAGAACCGCGTCTATCGATACAATTTCGTCTTCGACAACTGCGCCACACGTCCCATGAGACTCATCGAGGCGGCACTGCCTGCATTCCACGTCTCCACCGACACCATCAACGATACTTGGCGCGACCAAATCTCGTATTATGCAGGCAAATACACATGGGGAGAGTTCGGTATCAACCTTGTCTTTGGGCGATTGGCGGACAAACGCATGACGGTGGCGGAGTCGCTGTTCTTGCCCGAAAATCTGATGAATTACATCCAGCAGAGCGGTATTGTAGGGGAATACCATATCGGCACGTTCACACCGCGCGACGGCAATTTCTTCCCCTCCCCCTATCTGGTACTGATAGTACTCTGCCTCCTCATCATTGCTGTCACTGCGTGGGATCTGCGCCGCAAGAAACAGGCGTACCTGTTGGACGCTGCACTCTACTTGCTATATACACTTCTTGGCTGTATCATCACTTTTCTGATGTTCTTCTCCACGCACCCGTTCGTCACGGAGAATGCCAACTGGTTGCTCGTCAATCCGCTGTGGCTGTTACCGTTCGTGCTCTGTATGTGGAAGGGTGGGCGCAAAATACATACTCGCCTCATGCCTGCCATCTGCCTCTTCGTTGTAGTAGAGTTCATCCTTGCTATCAGCAGCGGACAGACGTTCCACTTCTTCCTGATGGTCCCACTGCTCCACGCACTAAGGCTGATTTGCCTGTACATTCATTTTTATGCTAAAAACAGACATGCGTAAACATTTGTTCATAGTAGGTTTTCTCCTGAGTACACTGCTCAGCGCGGCGGCACCCAAACTGACGGTGTTCATTGTCGTGGACGGGCTGGATGTGCAGTCCATGCACGACATGCAACCTTACTGGTCGCAGGGCGGACTGCGTACTCTCTCGGAAGAAGCGTTCCAGGTGGAGGTCAATTTCCCTCATTGGGTATATGGTGGCGAGGAGACGGTGGCAACCATCCTGTCAGGACTCACCCCCGCCTACCACAATTATCAAACAGACCGCTATTTCCGACGCAGCGACCGCAAACCGCATTTGTTCCTCTCAGACCAAACGCAAACCGGCATACATAGTTCGGAAACCCTCTCTCCCGCGGCTCTTTCCTGCACCCTGCTTGCCGACAAGCACCGCCTCAAAGAGGGCGGGCAGGCTAAGATCTACGCGCTGGGCGTCAACCCGCTCACCACGGTCCTTTTGGCGGGGCATGCTGCCAACGCTTGCTGCTGGGTGGACAAAAGCGGGTGGGGGACCACCACTTTTTACCCCGAAGGGCTCCCCGCTTCCGCCGACCGCATGAACACCAAGGGAACGTTCAACGAGGAGGCTAAACGCGTGTGGACCAACCGCCTGAGCATGGAGTCCTATCTGCGACCGACTGCGCAGGAAAAGAAGAAAAACGGTTTCTCCTACGACTGCCAAAAGGACCTCCGTCATTCTCCGGCAGCCAACACCCTGGTGGTCAGTCTCGCCCTCGAAATGCAGAAAGCCGAGAACCTCGGCAAACGCGGACAGCACGACCTCCTTCTGCTGAACATGACCGTCCTCTCACCCGCTACCCGCACCGCACGTATCGCCTCCGCCGAACAGGAAGACATGTATATCTGCCTCAATCAGGACCTCGGTTTCCTCATCGAGCAATTGGAACAGCGTGTCGGCAAGGCAGACCTGCAGATAGTGGTGGTCGGTAAGCCTTGTTTCGGATACGATGCCGGGCAACTGCAAACCGCCGGAATGGCAACTCCCGCCTTCAACATCGACCGCGCTGCCGCACTTGTAGGCACTTACTTGATGGCAATGTATGGACACGAGCGATGGGTGGACGGAGGTTTTGGTAACTACATCTACCTCAACCGTACGCTCATCGAACAGAAAAAACTGTCCATTAACACCATTCGTCGGCAAGTGGCGGACTTCTTGGAAGAAATGGAGGGCGTACACAAAGCGTTCCCCATTACCGAGGTGCCCATGCTGCAAGGCGATGGCGAGGTGGCGAAATTGCGCAACAGCACCGGTCGTTATGCCGGAGACGTGGTGGTCATGCTCAACTCTAACGCCACACTCATGCTCAACGACAAGCAACAACTCGACTACGTGCTTGACGATGAGCCGACGGTGCCGCTGCTGTTCTGGTCTGGAGCGTACCACACCTTTCCCGACCTGTCTTCGCCCCTGCCTGCAACATATATTCTTTCTTTGTTACAATAAGACACATGGAATATACCTATCTTACACATATCGATTCGCCCGCAGACCTGAAGAAACTGCCGTTGGAGGCACTCCCAAAGGTGTGTGCCGAACTCCGCGATTTTATCATACGTTCGTGCGCCAAGAACCCGGGACACCTGGCATCTTCGCTCGGCGCGGTGGACTTCACGGTCGCACTCCACTACGTCATGAACACACCGGAGGACCGGCTCGTCTGGGACGTCGGACACCAAGCCTACGCGCACAAAATACTCACAGGCCGGCGCGATCGCTTTGCCACCAACCGCTGTTTCGGCGGATTGGCGCCTTTCCCCACGCCTGCCGAATCGGAATACGACACTTTCACTGCCGGACACGCCAGTAACTCCATCTCCGCCGCACTGGGCATGGCGGTGGCGGACAAAAGCCGGCGAGTAGTGGCAATCATAGGCGATGGTGCCATGACAGGAGGACTCGCCTACGAGGGACTGAACAACTCCTCCATGACCGACTCCAATCTGCTCATTCTCCTCAACGACAACAACATGGCAATCGACCCGCTGCACGGGGGATTTACGCAATACTTGGTGGACATTACCACCTCTGAGCATTACAACAACATCCGGTACAAACTGTACCGCGCTATGCGCAAACTGGGACTCATGGACGAGGTGAAAAAAGGTAAAGTGCAGCGCTTCAACAACAACCTCAAGTCCGTTCTCACCAATCAATCGCACAACATTTTCTCCGGCCTGAATATCCGTTATTTCGGACCCGCAAACGGACACGACGTCATCTCCATTGTTAAAATACTCAACGAGATAAAAGATTACCGCGGTCCCAAAGTATTGCACCTTATCACACGCAAAGGATATGGTTACACCCCCGCCGAGGAAGACCAGACCGTTTGGCACGCTCCCGGTAAGTTCGACCCCGACACCGGCATTCGCATGGAAGGACCGCGCGTCCGTCTTTGGCAGCATATCTTCGGCGAAACACTGCTCGAACTGGCAAAGACTGACGACCGCATCGTAGGCATCACACCCGCCATGCCCACAGGCAGCAGTATGAATATCGTCCAAGCGGAGATGCCCGACCGTATCTTCGATGTCGGCATTGCTGAGGGACACGCCGTCACATTCTCCGCCGGATTGGCAAAAGAGGGGAAAATACCGTTCTGCGCCATTTACTCTTCTTTCCTCCAGCGCGCTTACGACAACATCATCCACGATGTGGCTTTACAGAACCTGCACGTCATTTTCGCCATCGACCGCGCGGGTATAGTGGGGCAGGACGGTGCCACACACCATGGCCTGTTCGACATCTGTTTCCTCCGCTCCATTCCCAACATGACGGTTTTGGCACCCATGACCGGCGAGGAACTGCAGCACATGCTCCATTGGGCAAAAGATGCCTCCGGACCAGTCGCCATACGTTATCCCAGGGGTACCGCAGCGGAAGGGCTTGCTAAGGTCTCCGAACCGTTAGCAAAAATCCCGGGTGCCCATATTGTAAATCAAGGCAGTAAGGCGGCATTTTTGACCATCGGTGCCATTGGCAACACCGTTCATAAGGCAATCGAGGGACTGGACATAGCCCATTACGACATGCGTGCCGTCAAACCGTTGGACACGGCCACGCTCGACTACGTTGCCGCCCATTACTCCAAAATCATAACGGCAGAAGACGGAATGCTGCAAGGCGGATTCGGCAGTGCCGTGGCAGAGTATTTCATCGATAAGGGATACAACAACCATATCCTCCGTCTGGGCGTGGACAACCGTTTCGTCACGCATGGCAAACCCGACGAACTTTACCACATGCTCGGACTGGACGCAGACAGCATACGTGCGCGCTGCACGCAGTATATTAACGAATAGAAGGAGACCAAACTATGCGAATCATCATATCCGGTGCCGGCGCGGTTGGCACACACTTGGCAAAACTGCTCAGCAGGGAAAACATGGAAATCTGCCTCTTGGACGAGAGCAGGGAGCGTCTGGGACAACTCGACGCCAACTACGACTTGCTCACCAAGCAGGGCTCACCCACCTCGCTACAAGACCTGCGCGACTTGGGCGTCAAAGATGTGGATCTCTACATCGCCGTCACCCCCGACGAGACGGTCAATATTACCTCCTGTCTTATCGCCAACGCGTTGGGCGCGAAACGGACACTGGCGCGAATTGACAACTATGAGTACATCATGCCCGAGAACAAAAGCATGTTCGAGAACTTGGGACTCAACCACCTGATCTACCCCGAGGTCTTGGCTGCCAAAGAGATTTCCGAGGCGCTACACACCAATTGGATGCGATACAACCTCAAACTATCCGGCGGAACACTCGAACTCTGTGCCATCAAGGTGCGCGAAGGAGCAGCGATACTCAACAAACGCTTCGCATCTGGCTATTTCAACCACAACAGGTACCGTGTGGTGGCGATTAGCCGTGGCAACAAAACAATCATTCCGCGAGGGAACGACCAGGTGGAAGCGGGCGACTTGGTGTTCTTTGTCTGCAAACACGCCGAGCGGGAGTTCGTGCGCGAACAAGCGGGCAAGACCGAACACGAGATCCGCAACGTCATCATTTACGGAGGTGGTAGAATCACCCAAAAAGCCGTACGAGAGATTCCTGCCAACATGCAGGTCAAAATTATCGAACCGGACCGCGAGTTGTGCTACCAATTGGCGGAGAAGATCCCCAACGTCATGATCATTTGCGGCAACGCCTCCGACATGGAGTTCCTCAAGGAGGAGGGAATCGAAGACGCCGACGCTTTTGTTGCCGTGACCGAAAACGCCGAGGCAAACATGTTCGCCTGTCTCGCTGCCAAGCGCTTTGGAGTAAGGAAAACAATTGCCGAAGTGGAGAATATCGACTATATCCCCATGGCGGAGGGACTCGATATTGGCACCGTCCTGAACAAGAAAACCATCACGGCATCCTATATCTACCAACTCCTGCTCGACCACTCCTCCGTCCTCAATGTGCGCAATCTCACCACGGCTGACGCTCAGTTGGCAGAGTTCATTGCGCAACCCGACAGTCGCATCACCAAGGACAAAATCAAGGACCTTCGCCTGCCCGAGAACACCAATGTGGGGGCGCTGGTACGCGATGGAGTGGGGGTACTGGTCAATGGCGACACGCAGGTCATGCCCGGCGACCAAGTGGTGGTCTTCTGTAAGTCGCAGGACATCCGCAAACTGGAGAAATTCTTCAAATAAATGTGAAAATAATAAAATAATCATGACTCGTACGTTCAATTGGAAAATGGTGTTCAGTACCCAGGGCGCACTACTGGTTCTGGAGTCCTTATTCCTGCTCTTACCAACTGGCGTCGCACTATTCTACGGCGAGACTGACGCCTTTGCGTTCGGATTCACCACCATACTCACCTTCCTCGTGGGACTGGTATTCCTGCGTATCGGGCACAATGCCAGCCGGCGGGTAGGGGAGCGAGAAGGGTATGTTATTGTGGCATTGGTATGGGTAATATTCTCTATATTCGGCATGTTGCCTTTCTACCTGAGTGGGGCGATTCCTTCATTTACTGATGCGTTCTTCGAGACCATGTCCGGCTTCACCACTACAGGGGCTACCATTCTTGCCGATATCGAGGCGATGAGCCACGCTACTCTCTTCTGGCGGGCACTCATGCAGTGGCTCGGTGGTATGGGTATTATCGTACTAACGGTTGCCATCCTGCCTATGTTCGGCTTGGGAGGCATGCAGCTTTACTCCGCCGAAGCAACGGGTATATCCTACGAAAAACTGTCACCCCGTATCCGCGACACGGCCAAACGTCTGTGGGCGGTATATACTCTGCTCACCGCTATCGAGGCGGGACTGCTCATGCTCTTCGGAATGGGCGGATTTGACGCCATCTGCCACTCGTTCAGCACGATTGCCACCGGAGGGTTCTCTACGCGCAACCTCTCCATTGCAGCATACTCGTCACCCGCTATTCACTACACCATTGCCGGATTCACCCTGCTCTCGGGTATCAACTTCACCCTCATCATACTCTCCTTCAGGGGGAAACCGCTTCGCCTGATTAAGGACGAAGAAACCCACTGGTATCTGGCTGCTGTGGGTGTCGCAACAGCCGTCCTGACGGCGGGACTCTTCCTGCAAGACTTCACCACCGTTGGAGCCGGTTTCCAGAACGCCGCTGCCAGAACGGTCTCTGGCTGGCTGCCGACACTCAAGGCGGCGGAACAGTCTTTCCGATACGCGTTCTTCGAGGTCGTATGCACGGTCACTTCCTCCGGCTTCGCTCTTGGCAACTACATGGAGTGGAAACCTGTACTATGGTGTCTGATCTTCTTCCTTATGTTCACCGGCGGTTGCGCAGGCTCTACTGCGGGAGGTATCAAGTGGGTACGTATCATCGTCTTCATGAAGAACGGCATTATTGAACTGCGGCGGCGAGTGCACCCTTACGCCATTTTCTCCGTCAACCTCAATGGCAAGCCCTTGGAGCGCAGTGCTATTCAGAACGTCATGGCGTTTCTCTTCTTCTACCTCTCTTTTATTGTAGTAGGTATGGTCGCTTTCTGTGCTTTGGGTGTTGACTTTACCGAGTCACTCGGTGCCGCTGTGGCTGCCATTGGCAATATCGGACCGGCTCTTGGCGAATACGGTCCCGCCGGGCATTATGCCGCTTTCCCGCTCGTAGGGAAGTGGATATACGCTGCACTCATGCTTGTCGGTCGTTTGGAACTGTTCACTGTACTTCTGCTGTTCTCTCCCACCCTTTGGCGCAAATAAATAGTTTCGCCATCTCGCCATCACAGATACTTGCACTCCTGCAACATATGTCTGAACTCCTACACTCCTGCAACTCCTGCAACATATGTCTGCACTCCTGCACTCCTAAAACTATCCTTCCATGCATTACCAAATTGCCGAGCCGACTGACGCTCTCAAACCATATATTTCACGTTATGTTTTTGTAAGGGCGGAGGGCTCTACTGACCTGATGTCGCCTCCGCCCAACGACAACAGGTTTGTACAGGGCAAACATGTGCAGCCTCTCTTGCCCAACTATGGCAGTATGATTTTTGTGCGGAATGCGGTCGTCGAGATTGACGGCAGAACCTGCGAGACGTTGTTCCTCTTGGGAGCGAACAGAACGATGTTGGGGCTGAAGACGCTGAGCGGTTGGTTCGAGGGAATGATGATTGATTTTGAGCCGGGCGCTATACATGCTTTGCTCCATGTGGATATGCAGGAACTATCTGGGCGCGTGCTCACTGCCTCCGAACTTCCGGATACAGGATTACTCTATTGTGACCGCATTTTTAAGGAGCACCAAGATGTCGGAGTAATAGTCGCACTTTTGGATGCTTTCTTTCTTCATATACTTCAGCCCTCACAGGACATTGATTTTCGGCGCATATGTGCGGTGGTCCGCGCTTGTGACCATACGCAAGGAACGATTTCCGCCAAGGAAATGGCAGCCGAGGCTTGTCTTAGCGAGCGTCAATTCCTGCGCGTGTTCCGGCGCTATGTTGGTATCACACCCAAACAGTTTATTCGTCTGCGCCGTTTTCACAGAACGATACAAGATCTTCGGCTGCAAGCAGAACACGGCAAAGAAGTGGACCTGTTAGGCACGGTCCTCAGGCATGGTTATTACGACTTGAGTCATGCGGCACTCGAGTTTCAACAAATGGGTTGCGTCTCACCCGGACAGTTTCGCATGTTGGGCATTCCCCTTTCTCCTGACTTTTCCGTCTTTTTTGCCTGAAAAAGGTCCGAATCCCCCCTCAGGAAGGCATAATGTCTGTTTTTTCATACAATATACAGGAAAAATGCACTACCTTTGCAGTCCCAAACGGAAAAAGTATAACAATGAGAAAGATTTTTCTACTTATATGCATGACCTTTGCCGTGTTCATGCATGCAAAAACGATTACAGGCAGTGTTATCAATGATAAGGGCGAAAGCATGCCTTTTGTTACTATCTCAGTATTGGCTACCGACTCGGCTCTGCTCACTGGTACTATCACTAATGAACAGGGTAAATATACCGTCGAGGTGAGCCAATCCGCCTATATTCTGCAGGCGTCTTTCATCGGGTACCAAACTACATATGGCGGACCGGATTTTGTTCTGCGCGAAGAGACGGAACGCCTGCAGGAAGTGGAAGTCAAAGCCAAACGTCCGCTCATTGAGCAGCAAATGGACAAACTGGTTATGAATATCAGCCAGTCGCCTTTGGCTGCCGGTAGCAATGGCAATGATATCCTCCGGCGCGCACCCGGTGTCCGCATCGACCGTAATGGAACCATCACCGTCAACGGCAAGTCGGTGGAGATATACATTGACGGAAAACCCTCCTACCTCAGCGGAGACCAACTCAAGTCCATGCTGGACGGCACGGATGGCAACATGATAGAAAAGATTGAGATCATCAGTAACCCGTCTGCCAAGTACGATGCCAGTGGCTCCGGCGGTATTATCAATATCAAAATGAAACGCAACATGATGCAAGGGCTTAATGGTCTTCTCTCCGCTACGTACGGGGGAATGTACTTTGCCGACGTGGACCGTTACCTGCAGATGGATGCGGTGTCGCTCAACCTCAACTACCGCGGAGAAAAAACCTACACCTTCGGACAACTGACACAGGTGTTCGGGCAAAACGACATAGACCTCGAAACGGCCCGTACTATTCCTGCCACTGACAACAAGCCTTCGCTGAGCAATTACTCCAAGTCGGGTTTTGCCATCGATTTTCAATACTACATGTTCAAGGTCGGCAATGACTGGCATATTGACTCACTGAACACTTTCGGTTTTATCCTGCAAGTACCCTACATGAGGGCGCACCAGCATATCATGGACGGGCGAAACGGGGCTTTTGTCATTCAGGGTACTGACACCACCGACCGTAGTCTCACCGCCTCCCGGATGCGTATGGCGGCACCACAACACACGGCAAACCTCAATTTTACGCACGTATTCTCCGAGGTGTTGGAGCGCGAGATAACAGCGAATATCGATTACAACCGCTACACGACACGCTCCAGGAACGAACAGAACACACTCTTCCAAAACCGCTCCGTGGGACTTGACATCCTCAGCCGGCAGACGGTGAACATATACAGCGCCAAACTGGATTTCCAGACCAAATTCTGGCAAACAGGAATGCTCGAAAGCGGCATCAAGTATGCCCTCTCTTCTACCAACAACGGCATGACCACCGACTCACTACTGAACGGCGCGCACCTCAGCCATACGCCATCCGACTTCTTGTACAACGAGCACGTCGCTGCCGCATATATCACTGCCGGCAAACAGTTTGGCGAGCACTGGACCGTCAAACTGGGGCTGCGCGGGGAGTACACTTTCAGCCATGGCGACTGGAAAACAGCGGACTCTGTTACCAACAGGTCCTATTTCAACCCCTTCCCGACCGCCTATGTCAGTTATACCAGCAGTCCACTCGGCAAACTGGCACAACCTGTTACAACAAGTCTCAGTTACAGCCGCCGTATCAAGCGACCGAACTATTTTATCCTCAACCCTTTTCGTACCTACCTCGACGCCTACTCCTATCAGGTGGGTAACACCGAACTCGTCCCTGAGTTCAACAACGATGTGGAGTTCCATCTCTCTTGGACGCAGTACCTCCACTTCACCCTCAATGTCTCGCACACCGAGAACATGTTCTCCCAGCGTATTACCGTACTTCCCACCGGTATAGGCGAAATGAAATGGGTCAATTTCGGTACCTGTACCACCCACGGAGGCAGTCTGTCGCTCACCGAACTGCCCATTGTGCCGAAATTTGAGAACAGCAGCGAAACGCCGGCCGCGGATGGCAACTCGTCCAAGCGCAGATTAACCGGTGCATGGCTTGCGCTGACTCTCAATGGCGGATGTTACCGCTCGCTCAACAAGTCCTACGACAAAACCCCTGAGGGCAAACCGTCTTACCGGCTTGGCAGTACCTACGGATACATCAGCGGCACGCTCTCTGCCTACCTGCCGCAGGACTGGACGCTCATGCTCGACGGCAACTGGAGTTCGCCCATGACCATCGGATACGACCGCCAGGACGCATCTTACGGCATGAGTTTCGGCGTGCGCAAAATGCTCATGAAGTACGGACTGATTTTCAACCTCAATGTTTCGGATTTGTTACGCTCCTCCGTCTATAGCAGTATCGACTTGGGGCAGAAACAGGGCTACAGCAGTCTGGCGCGTACCTCCATGCGAAACCAGCGCATCATGTTGGGTGTTGTCTGGATGTTCGGTCAGCAGCAACAGAACAAACGCCGCAACGTCGGCAACATGGACGAACTCAACCGCCTCGGCTCCGAAGGTGGAGTAGGTAAATAACCCCTTTCTTGGTACGCAACCACGGAACGATCCCCCTCGCTACCATCTTGCTACCTTCTTTTTCCCTCCCCCTTGCGCCTCCACTGCACCTTCGGCTCTGCCAATAGCCCTTAGGCGCCTTGAAGCGAAGCGCAGATTATTATTGTTTGTTAATTGACATAAAAAACGTGAGCCAACTGCTTATTGGTTCGTTCGGGCATCCACTCCCATCACATCCAATATATGCAGAAAGCTCACGCAAACACGTGAGCGTTTCGTATTTATTCTCGGAATGTGATTGTCAATGTTGGGGATGATTGAACGAATCCTCAAATAAAGCAAACGCTTATTTATGTATGTTGTTTGTCTGTTGTTTTTATGCCATAGGCAGGTAGCGTTATTTGTTATTGTGATTTAGTTCACTACCAATAATCTTTAGCAGTTCTTCT